>RCND010001928.1_pt1 | contig 11602 bp, 12 predicted proteins | sample 2041351 | NCBI WGS metagenome assembly RCND01 (sample SAMN09708230, study PRJNA481090) | Marine sediment metagenome, whole genome shotgun sequencing project. | biome: marine sediment; feature: ocean; material: sediment; isolation source: Sewage treatment plant 12B marine sediment (STP12B) ...
GGATCAGTTCACCGGAAACGGCCCGTCAGTTGGCCGAGGCCCTGGTGGAAACATCCCGAAAGGGTGTCATCAGCCCGCTGCCGGACTGGTCGGTGCTGAAATCCATATAGAGGTAAGCGGGTGTATTTCTACTCTCCAGGGTGGAGGGATGTGATTCCGCTGAATCGTTTTGCGCCGCCAGCGATCCCAGGGCGATCGTGAATAAGGCGATTAAGGTACGGTTGATAACAAGACTCCTGTTATTGACAAAACTTTAAAAATTGAAGCGATAGGAAGTGAACAGGAATTTTACGGGAAGGTAAAGTAGACGGAATATCTTCCTGAGTGGAGTTTATGTGAAGAATTTCCTGAAGTCTTCGAGTGGACGCGCCCAACTGCCGAGGGTATCTTGAAGGGAATGATGCTCCTGAGCGAAGTTGCGGATAAAATCCGCAACGAAATTCTTACCTGGCCCACTCATCGGAAAATGGTCGTCCGAACCCGCGTCAGCCCGCTTCTTGTAGATGCACGGGAAGGAAACGAGGGGAAGCTCATTGAGATGATGATGATGCCGGTGGGATTGATTCCCAAGGCAGTCTCAACTCTGGATATAGAAATATCGGGAAGTAACGAGAAGATAATGATATCATTCGATTTCGAAAACTATGACATCGAAGAAAGACTTGTACTTCATTGGAACCATCTCATGGTAAAGGCTTCTGAATGGAATCCCAGATTCGCCTCGGACAAGAGCTGTTTATCACTCTTTCTTGATTTACCGTCAGCAGCTGTGAATCCTCCCGTAGATCTTGAGGCGATGGCCAGAGAAACGGGTATCCGTCTCGATGAATCGCGGTACATTTTGAAAGAATTTATAGGCAAAGCAAGAACACAGCTCGAGATATTACAAAACCTGGACAAAAAATATGGGGCTGATGAACGTTTCAGAGCAGCTCATTCATTAAAAGGAGCCGGGAAGACCCTCCGGGCTCCGGAGCTCGCTGCCGCAGCCCGGGCTGTTGAATCAAAAATTGCGGAAAACCTTGAAGCGGCGGCGGAACTCGGGCACCTTATGTCGGCCTGGATTCGAATTGAACAGTGGTTCGAAGGGGAAAGTGTATGACTGGAAAATCAATACTTTATGCCGAAGATGAGTTTACAAACAGAAAGATAATGGAAATACAGTGCAGAAAATTCGGCGTAATATGCGCCCTGGAAGAAGATGGGCGGCAGGCACTGGACAGGTGTGCCACGGATCACTTTGACCTCGTGATACTGGATCAGTATATGCCCGGACTTAACGGTGACGAAGTTGCCCGGGAATTAAAAAAACTGCAGCCGGATCTGCCGCTGGTGGCGATTACAAGCGACGACAGCTGTGTACCCCGACTGAAAGCTACAGGTTTCGACTCCGTCTATGTTAAACCACTGCGGGCCGAAGACTACAAAGAACTATTGGAGACCTACCTTTTATGAAACGACTCCTGAATATATTGGGGATTTTTACATTACTGAGCGCCGGACTGTCAGCTCAATTTCCGGACTACCGATTTACCGTTCAATTCAGCCCCGTGAGGATCAGCTGGAATCCCCATTATGCCTACACAACTACGGAAGCCCAGATTTTTACAGCGCTCTACGAAGGGCTTGTGACATTCCATCCCGCCACGCTGCGCCCCATCCCCGGTGCTGCCGAGTCATGGGAGTTTTCAGAGGATAACCGACAGATCACTTTCACTCTGAGAGAGGGAATTACCTGGAGTAACGGAGACCGTCTGACTTCAGACGATTTCAGGGATTCATGGCTCACCATACTTTCTCCGGATATCAAAGCAGAGTACGCATCTCTACTCGATGATATTGTCGGTGCAAGGGCTTACAGAACCGGAGAAGCTGCTGCTGAAGATGTCGGAATCGAGGTACCGGATGCTAGGACTCTCATCGTTAACCTGAATCAGCCCTCCCCGCAGTTCCTTTCAATTCTCAGCCACTACAGCTTCGCGCCGATTCACAAGGATTTTCGCAGAACACAGGACTGGTCTGCCCATCGTTCCGTCCCGGTGAACGGACCGTACACCATACGGGCCCGTAATTCCGACGAGATACTGATGGATAAGAATCCTCTGTATTGGGATGCAGATTCGGTGACTGTAAGTGGTTTGAAAATGCTCTTTTCAGAGGATAGCGATGAAATCATGGATGGATTTAATCGATTTGAAATCGACTGGATCGTTTCGGGAATGGACACGTCTCAATTGGCCATCGCCGAAGCGCTGAATATTGCTCCTCTTTTTTCCACTACTTATTACTATTTTTCAAATTCCTCGCCTGAGTGGTCCGATCCTAAAGTAAGAAGGGCTTTGGCACTGCTGGTTCCCTGGGAGGAGATTAGAAGCAATCGCTTTATACCGGGAACGTCACTGGTACCGCCCATTCCCAATTACCCTGTAGCTGACGCCGGATTCCCTCCCGAAGAAGAACGGATGGAAACAGCCCTGGCCTTGCTTGATGATGCCGGTTATCCAATGGGTAAGGGACTGCCTGACCCTGTAATTCGCGTTCCTGCCGATGATCCGGTAGCCTCTGCAATGAAAAGCGCATGGGATGAACATCTCGGAATGAACGTCGAAATCGAAATCGTTGAATTCCCCGACTACTACGACTCGGTTAAAACCGGGGGCTACGATCTGGCAACCCTCACCTGGACAGGTGATTATGCCGACCCTCAAACATTTCTGGGGATGTGGGACTCAGGGAGCAGTTTTAATGAAGCCGGATTCTCTAATCCTGAATACGACAGCCTGCTCCTGGAGGCTGCCACACTTCCGTTCCTTCAGAGGTTCGTTAAGCTCCGAGAGGCTGAGGACCTGCTGCTGCGATCATGCCAGGTAATACCAATAGAGCATTTTCCTGCTGTGAACATCATTGACCGGCGATTCGTTGAAGGCTGGTTTCCCAACGCGTTGGATATTCATCCCTTTAAGGATCTGGTTCCCAAATTGGGTTTCGATATTCCTGGTGTCGTCAGAAAATAAGAGGACCCCTAAGGGTTTGCCAGAAGGTTAACCCGTACCATAGCCAAATCGCGTACTCCATATACCCCTTTTAAACCAAAGGGTGAGGTGGTAATGATTCTGCTGTTGATTCCATGGATACCTTCGGCCTTCAGTCGGGCCGATTTCCACAAAAACATGTCCGGGTTGATTTCATCGACCGGAGAGAAATCCTCTGATGTCAATTTTGTGAAAAAAGCGCTGAAATAGTCTGTAAGCCAGTCCTTGCGTCGATTCAGCCAGGTTTGAGTCCCGCTATCTCTAAACGTATATCCGAGGTTCACCTTGGCAATAAATATAGTCGGATCTGAATCCGCGGTTTGCCCCGAAACCTCTGGAATATTTTTGTAATAAGAGAAGTTCGGCAGCCAGAGAATCCCGGGATTATCCGACTCATCGACAACCAGATTCATCAGATCTTCACTTCTGCGATGAATATCAGCTGTAAGTACCAGAATTATGAGCTCATTCAGACCTTTACCGAGATCGGGATCATATTGTACCGCAGTCAGCCATCGAGTATTAACGGACAGGTTGTACAAAGACGCTGCCAATTCGACCCAACCCATATCCAGAACCTCAATTCGTTTCTGAAACCTTTTACTGGACAGGAGATAAGCACGAATCCTCTGGCGATCAGTGTCATAAAATGATTCGGTCTCTCCCCGAGGTATCCATTCTTCCCCAAATTGGCCGACAGCTGTCATAAACCTCATCGAGACCGAGGCCTCGTCGGCAATGGGCATAGGCAGTTCGGTGAGGAACTCAGGCGTCCCGGTGAGTATCAGGATATCGTCGCGAACATTCTCGTAAAGAGCTTTAACTGTTCCGTTAAATTCAGGGGCCCATGCAGGAATATCGGTTTCCCGAAGTTCCGATGTATAACGATCTGCCCGAACTGCTGTGTCTCCGATGCGGTAAGCACGAAGCCTTCGGCGATCTGCCGCCCCGGAGAATTCTCGCCTTCCCGGGTCTTTGGATAGATAATGGTTCAGGTTGTTCAGACTGCCGCCTGCTGATATCGGTCGACTCAGCGACAAGGCAATCAAATTCAAATTGGAGTCAGTAGTGCCTTCGTTCCTGGAAAGAAGCGTTTCTATTGCGGATGTTCGTTTACTTCGGGCCTTGGAACGGTCCGAAGAATTCAACATGATTATGATGATTACGATCAGGGCAATAAGGAGAATTGCTATAGACCCCATCAGTAAAGGGACGGTTTTTCGACTCATATACAATTATTATCGGAAGATCACCCTTCTGGTTTGACGCCCATAATGCTTTTCGATATATTAGGACGGCCATGGCCAAAAAGACCAATACCACCGAATTCGTAAAGGGTCAACAAGTTGTTTACCCACTCCAAGGCGTCGGCCTTGTAGAAAACATCGAGGAACGCCAGTTCAAAGGCGAGATGGTTCCGTATTACGTTATGTATTTTGACGTATCCGATATGACTATCCGAATACCGGTAGCGACCGCACCGGAGCAGGGTATTCGCGCAATCGTAGCTAAGGAAGACTCGGAAAAAGCGTTGGAAATTATTTCCAGCGACTATGAACCAGTTCCTACCGACTGGAAACTCCGTTATCAGATGAATCTTGATCTGCTGAGAAAAGGTGATGTCACAGACATTGCCACGGTTGTAACCAAGCTTTACCACCGCAGTAAGGTGAAAGAGCTTCCCATACTTGAGCGAAAACTCTATGACAGCGCCCTTCGGCTCCTTGTTGATGAAGTCTCATTTTCACTCGGCAAGAAAAAAGACGAAGTGGAACAGCTCATATTCATGAAGCTTGAGGCCGGGGAATAAGCTCGGCGATTATTCAATATGAAGGATTGGGATCTGGAATTAGGCGCTATTGAAGCGGTAACCCGGAATTTTCCTGATCCTTCAGTAAATGAAATTGAATCAAGTTTCAGTACACCCTGGGGTGTGCTGGTTTCAACTATTATTTCCCTTCGAACTAAAGACGCCGTTACTCTGAAATCTTCTATAAAGCTGCTTACCGAGGCCCGAGATCCTCAAGCCCTTCTGGATATCGGGGAAGAGCGGGTGGCGGATCTCATCTATCCGGCAGGTTTTTACCATACAAAAGCATCAAATCTGGTTCGAATATCACAGTTACTCATCGAGCAATATAATGGGGTTGTCCCCGGAAACAGGGAAGCATTGCTTGCTTTCCCGGGTGTAGGTCTCAAAACGGCAAATCTGGTACTCGGTATCGGATTCAGAATTCCTGCTATCTGTGTTGATATTCACGTGCATCGCATCGCCAATCGCAGGGGGTGGCTCGTCTCCGACAAACCGGACCTGACGGAAAGATTACTCCGTGAGATTCTGCCCGAGAAATGGTGGATTGACATAAACAAAATCCTGGTAAGTTTCGGCCAGAGGGTCTGTACACCGCGATCACCCCACTGTTCAACCTGCCCGGTATCCGGTGACTGCCCACGAGAGGGAGTCGACCGTACCCGTTAACTCCTCAGGCACCCGCCAGGATTCCATATGCTGTAACCTTGTCTCCCGGCATCAAGTCGTCTGTGACCAACTCAACGCTCATCGAATCAAAAACCATTGATCGGGCACAGCGAAGGCTGTTCCCGTTACAGTATTCGGTAATCAGAGCTTCGGTGTTTTCGGGCATCACCGGCAGAGATCTATTATAAAAACGGCAATTGGCTGAATGTTCGCAAATGTCCATATTATTATGAAATTCTATTAGATAATTTCCTCCAGGTAAAGTCCGATTGACGAGAGAATTATATTCGGTAAGAATGTGATGAGCCAAAAAACAATAAGAAAGGGTACTAAATTGGGCGAGTGTGAATTCATCGAAAAATGCCCGTTTTTTCATGACAAGCTGGCTGAGAAGCCGGTTCAGATAGACGAATTGAAAGAAAAATATTGCAAAAATAACAACCTGAACTGTGCAAGATACATGATTGCCCAGGCTGCAGGTAAAGAGAACATGCCCCCGGATCTTTACCCTCATGAAAAAACGATTGCGTACCAGGTAATCGCCGAAGTCGGCTGATTCTGATGTGAACGTCGTTTAAATGACGTTTCAGTAACCTTTATTGTGGTAGAAAATCACCTACTATATACTCCTCAAAGGTTAGATGGGACAGCTACCGTGTCTGCTGACCAAATCCATACCAACTGAGAACTGGAGCAGCGATGATCCGTGCGGAAAACCTCTCAAAACATTACGGCAGGACTGAGGCCGTAAAAAATATCCATTTCCACATCAAAAAGGGTGAAATCATCGGTTTCCTCGGCCCCAACGGCGCCGGAAAATCGACCACAATGAATATGATTACCGGCTATCTGGCCCCAAGTGAGGGCAAGATACTCATCGATGGAATCGATATTGTCGAATCACCTGAAGACGCAAAAAAAATGATCGGGTATCTGCCGGAACAACCGCCGCTCTATCTGGACCTGACGGTCGATGAGTACCTGGATTTTGTCACAGAATTTAAGAAGGTTCCGAAAAGCCGCAGAAAATCCGATTTGGATACCATCAGGGGTCTGGTCAAAATCGGAGACGTTCGGAAAAGGCTGATAAAGAATCTGTCAAAAGGATACCGGCAACGGGTTGGTCTGGCTCAGGCATTGGTGGGAAATCCCCCTCTGCTCATCCTTGACGAGCCGACGGTTGGACTGGACCCGAAACAGATAATCGAGATACGGGAGCTCATCAGAGATTTAGGAAAGGAACACACCGTCGTTCTTTCCTCTCACATCCTTCCGGAAATAAGTGCCACCTGTCATCGAATATTGATTATTGACAAAGGCGTCATTGTTGCTTCCGACAGCCCTGAGAATCTTTCTGGCCGTTTATCCGGAGCTTCCGGTTCGGTCAGGCAGAAATTAATTATTAAAGGGGCTGCCGAGTCTGTCCGGAAGGCGTTGAAAGAGATACCGAATATCGGCTCGTTGAATGCTGTAAAAGGACCTGAAGACGATCTGGCCGAAGCGGTGATTGCTGCTGTGGACAATAAGGATATCAGGGAAGATGTATTCCGGGCTCTGGCGGCAGCCGACCTGCCGATCCTGCAGATGGGTCCCATGGATTTGAGTCTTGAGGAGATTTTTCTCAACCTCACCACAGCCGAGGAGGAAGCCTGATGCTGGCCATACTGAAAAAAGAACTCAAACTATATTTTCTGACACCTACCGGGTGGGTCTTTCTGGCTGTCTTTCTCCTTGTGTCCGGAATTATGTATTCGACCCAACTGGTTTTCCCGGGTAATTCCCAATATTCGATGTTCCTCACAAGTCTCCTGTTTGTATATCTCTTTGTCATACCGCTACTGACGATGAGAATCTTCACCGACGAGAAGAGATTCAGAACCGACCAGCTCCTGCTTACCGGTCCTTCCAATCTGTGGGGTATTGTTCTGGGCAAATTCCTGGCCGCATTTTCGGTATTTCTCATTACAATAGCCGTTACAATCATTTATCCGATATTGCTGAGTTTTCACGGGAAACTCGACTGGCCCATGATTTTTGGTACCTATTTCGGATTCATACTTCTTGGTTCGGCTTTTATAGCCATTGGCGTATTTGTTTCTCAAGTTTCCGAGGGTGTTGTAGGGGCCGCTGTTCTCACCTTCTGCGCTATCATTATCACTTTCATAATTGATTTCATGCAGCAGTATATGCCCACCACAGAGCTCTCCGGTCTCGTCTGGGCTGTGATACTGATCGCGATTCCACTGGCGAGGCTTTACTCGTCAGGTAAAAACTGGGGAATAACAGCTGCTGTGGCCCTGGTGTTTGCAGTATTGCTGCTCCTTGTGTGGCTGTTCGGTAGAGACCTGTTTTCAGGGCTGATAGGCAAGAGCCTGAGCTGGCTCTCCCTCACCCGGCGCTTTGGATCATTTTCCATGGGCATCTTGAGTTTGGGCGCCATAATTTACTATTTGAGCTTCTCCGGGTTCTTTCTGTTCCTGACAGTTCAGAGTCTTGAAAAACAGCGCTGGAGCTAGGGTAAAGAACATGAAGAAATTATCATTTAAATTCGACTTTAAAACACGTCATGCCGGTATTACTGCACTCACAACCATTGCGGTTCTGGCTGGAATCATTATTCTCAATATTCTGGTGGGAGAACTTAAGCTGGAGGCGGACCTTACTCCGAAAAAACTCTTCAGCCTCACTGACGAAACAAAGGGGATGCTGGAGACTCTCGACAACGAGATAGAAATAATCGCTCTTTATGAACCGGGTAAAGAACCCGAAAACATCATGAAGACCGTTGAAGAATATGAACGTCTTTCCAGCAACGTCACCATCAGCATTATTGATCCCGATCGGGAGCCTGCTCTGGTGGCCCGCTTCGCCGAAGAAGATGCCCTGGTTGCAAAAGGTTCATTCATTGTCAGCTCGGGAAATTATTTTCGGGTTATCACTCCAATGGATTTCTATGACATCACTTACAATCAGCAGGGCCAGCCCCAGGTGATGGGCCAGAAAATCGAGCAGCAGATAACTTCGGCAATTGCCTATGTCAGATCCGGACGCTCACCAAAAATCTACGAGATTACCGGCCACCGGGAAACCCCGCTCGCAGTTTCGGGCTACGAACCAATGCTCAGCCGGGCCAATTTCGAGCTGGGGGAGGTTTCCCTGATTCGTTCCGGAATTCCCGAAGATGCGACTTTGGTAACGATTATCGGCCCGAGGAATGATTTCTCAGAAGCCGAAACAGACAAACTCGACACATATCTGGCTTCCGGCGGAAGCCTGCTGATAGCTCTAGATCTCTCCCAGGCACTGATGCCTAATCTGTTCGGCCTGCTGGCGCGATGGGATATTGAAGTACGAAATGGTCTGGTACTTGAAACCCGGGCTACCAGGCTTATTGCAGAGTTCGGTGATAACCCTTTCGTTTTTGCACCTTATGTATCTGAACATGAAGCCATGATCTCGTTGACCGAAGCCAAAATGGATCCGGTCTTTCAGGCATCCCTCGGCTTCAGGCGGACAGAGGCCCAGCAGCGGCAGATAGAATATTTCACACTGCTCTCAAGCTCCGTGGATGCCCGGCTTCGGGTCGATCTTACCTCCGAAGTGTCGGGCAGCCCAACGCCGATTCCCAGCGATGAACGTGGCCCGATTGAAGTCGCCGTTGCAATCAGACAACGGAACATGGATACCTATGAGCCTGAAGGTGCCACCATTGTAGCCCTGGGAAGTGCCAGCACCCTCAAGGGCCTGGGATTCCTGGGTCAGATCAAGGCCAACGCCGATATGGTAATGAATCTGGTTAACTGGACCTTAAATGACGATTCGATAGTGAATGTCCCGTCCAAGAGCCTGTTCCGTCTGCCGTTACGCATCAATACACTCAACGGTCTCATCTACGCTGTATTAACTGTAATAATCATTCCGTTTTTCTGCCTCGGAGCCGGTATCTTCATTTACTTCCGGAGACGCAATAAGTGACGAGAAAAATCCGAAATCTGCTTGTTACCCTGATTCTCCTGGTTGTAGTCATTGCCGTTGTGGCAATACTTCGACTTGGAGGAAAAGCCGAAGTATTGCCGGAAATCGCCGCAGTCAGAGCCCCTGAAGTACTCAGTGATTTTTCTGTCTCCGATCTCCGGTCCGTTCAGGCCGTAAGTTACGAAAGGGTGCTTCACTTCTACAGCGCGGATGGAGAAAACTGGCTGCTCGCCGATGTTCCGGAATTCTATCAACTGATCGACAGCGAGGTACAAAATGTCATCCGATCTTTTGCAAAGCTGAGATCGAGTAATATCATCGCCGAGAATACCGAAGAAACCCGGCTTGTGGAATTCGGCCTTGTTCCACCGGCAGCAACGGTGACTCTCAGGGACTCGGATGGATACAGTCAGGTTCTGGAAATCGGCAATTTGAGTCCATCGGGTTCCGACAGATACTGCCGGGCCGCAGATTCCGGAACTGTCGTTCTGATTCCCGCTGTGATCGCTGATCAGGCATTCAGTTCACCTGCAGATTACCGGGATATGAGCCTGCCTGCAGTCAACATGGAAAACCTCAGCTACCTTGAAAGCCATTATGGCGGTGTCATTTTTCGAATGGAACCGAAGATTGGGGAAGATCCATTTGTCACTCTGGTAAGTCGGTTCATGGTTACCTCGCCCTGGAGAGGAAACTATCCACTTGATGATTATGCCTTTCAGGAGCTTCTGTCCGAAAAAGTGCCGTTACCCATCGCTGTCAGAAACTACCTGGATAATCTGGACCCGGAAGACCCTGCCCTGGGCCTGAATATGGAAATTGCAGATGTTCTTTACCTGAGGGATCTCAATGGAGCGGTCCTTCACCTCATAATCGGCAGCAGTGACGGGGCCGATGGGCGTTATGTCCGCCTCGGTGACCGGGACGGATCGGTTTTCACATTAAATGAATCCGATCTGGTCATTATGAAGGCAGATCCATTTTCCCTGATCAGCAAGTTCGTGTTTCTGGGGTCCATTTCACAGGTTTCTCAAGTCAAAGTTGTGAAGGGTCGTGATATCTGGATTATGGACCGTTTTGAACGCGGCGATATCGAAGATACCAAGGATGATCGTTTCACGGTAAACAATCTGGAAGTGGCTCACAAAGAGTTCACTTCGGTTTATCAGAAATTTATTGGAGTGATGCGGGAAGGTGTTGCTGTAGATGATGTCAGTATTCGGACACCGGTGTTGCGAATTACAGTCAGCAACGTCGACTCGGGTGTCGATCCGGTGATAATCAGATATTGGCCCTATAACGAGGTGTATTACCAGGTTTCCGTCGATGATGGACCCCTGGAATTCGTGGTCGGGCAATATCAGGTTGAGGACTTTGTTGAAGACCTGGCGGCGCTTTCGGAGTACGGGAGCTGAATTCAGTCCGTCGGCAAGGTTCTGCGGTCAAATCTCGCTACCGCCAGAGGACGCCCGTCTCTACCATATGACCATCTGGTGAGAGCCGCTCCACTTGTATCATCTACCGGACGCTCATCAATACCATAGTGGCGGCGTTCGGTAACACGCCCGAAGCCATCATATATCCAGGCATAAACGGCCACACCGTCGGGATCGGCACGAAGCTGACCAAAGAGACCAAACTGCCGCTGCTCGCTTTTGCGATTCTCATCGTCATAGGTCCACCGGTATTCGGCAATGCCCTGCCCGTCTTCGGCAAACGCATCCGATGCGTCGAAATGACGTTCCATAACTTTTAAACCTTTCTCGTTATATCCCCAGCGGTAGACGGCAACCCCGGCAGTGTCCTCAGCCAGAGTCTCCCAATCACCATAGCTGGCGGCCTCAATAAGGTTTCTTGAATCGTCATAGTCGTATCGATATCGGGCGATGCCCCAGAAATCCTGTTTAGGAATATCATCAGTGCCGAAGGAGGTTGAAGCGGTGATCATACCGCGTTCGTCATATTCCCACCGGTAAGACGCCATTCCGGAATCGTCTTCTGTCAGAAATCCGAGTTCATTCATATTGAGCTGTTCAAGCTCGTTACCTTGTGGATGATGGATCCATTCATAAGTTACGACCTCTGAAAAGTCCGCTGTGGGATTACCTGCGGAACT
>RCND010001929.1_pt1 | contig 11599 bp, 9 predicted proteins | sample 2041351 | NCBI WGS metagenome assembly RCND01 (sample SAMN09708230, study PRJNA481090) | Marine sediment metagenome, whole genome shotgun sequencing project. | biome: marine sediment; feature: ocean; material: sediment; isolation source: Sewage treatment plant 12B marine sediment (STP12B) ...
GAGCTGGTCAGAATCTTTAAATCATACGGAGAACTTAGAAATGCATTCGCCATCTCCAATGCCATACTGGCGGAAAGGGATGAGGCAGGAATCGAAACTACAGGAGATCTGGAGCGGGTACTGAAGCGTTTTATCCCCAGGCACCAGCCCAGTAAGTTCCTGGCCCGGGTATACCAGGCTCTGCGGATCGAAGTGAATCGCGAGATGGAAGCCCTTAGAGAGATGTTGGAGCAAACTGCTGCCTGTCTGAATCCCGGTGGCAGACTGGTGGTGATCACCTACCACTCCATTGAGGACCGGATCGTGAAGAACTATATGCGGTCCGGGAATCTGGCAGGTGAGATTGAGAAGGATTTCTATGGAAATATCCTCTCACCCTGGAAACTGGTGAACCGGAGTGTAATTACCCCCTCTGAGGAGGAGCTTAAGGAGAATAACAGGGCCAGGAGTGCCAAACTGAGAATAGCTGAACGAAACGAAGGATGAGCAGGGAGAAGAAGAACATAGAATTTGACCAGAGTATTGAGGAAAAGGAAAAGAGTTTTTCCCTGCGCGACCTCCTGGATGGGAACGTGCTGACCCGCAAGGCTGTGCTAAAGCAAAGTCGTTTCATCCTCTTGCTGGTGTTGATTGCTTTTCTGTCTATTGCCAACAGGAATCATGCAGAGAAGACCGTCATTCAGCTGAATCGCCTGCAGAGTGATGTAAAAGAGCTGCGTGCCCGATCGATTTCCACCTCTTCCGAGCTGGTGGCTATCAGCAGACAATCAGAGGTGAAGCAACTGGTCAATAGATATGAATTGGGATTAGAAGAGAATCTGGAACCTCCCAAAAAACTTATTGTAAACGAAGAGTAGCATGTCACTGAAGCGGGATATATCGATACGGACCTCCCTGGTTTACCTGGGAGTTTTGCTTATTGGCCTGCTGATCCTTGGGAAGGCTCTTCATCTTCAGCTCTTCGAGAAGGAGGAGTGGGACCAGGAGGAGAACAGCACTGTCCAGCATCAAGTGATTGAGCCCAACAGGGGAAATATTTACTCTTCCGATGGCAGACTTCTGGCCGTATCGGTCCCATTTTACGAAATCCGGATGGATTTCCGTTCAGAATCCTTTACCACGGCAATCTTTGATGCCGGGGTGGACGAGCTTTCAAAATCCCTTGCCAAGCTGTTTGGAGACCGCCATTGGTCCACCTATAAGAGAGATCTGGTCAGGGAACAGGAGAACGGAAACCGCTACTACCTGGTCAAGCGGAATGTAACCTACACCCAGCTTCAAAAGGTGAAGCTCTTCCCCATTTATAAGTTAGGGAGGTACCAGGGAGGCGTGCGGTATGTTCAGATAAATCGCAGGATCCCGCCCTATGGCAGGCTGGCTTCACGTACAGTAGGCTATATCATGCAAGATGATTATAAAAGTGTGGTAGGAATCGAAGGAGCCTATGATAAAGAATTGAAAGGTGTCGAAGGGTACAGGTTGATGCGGAAGGTTCGGGGTGATGTTTGGATACCCATTAACGATGTCAATGAAATTGAGCCCGAAGATGGACAGGATATCATCACCACCATTGATGTGGATCTCCAGGATGTGGCAGAGAATGCACTCGAAAACCAACTCTTTAAGCATGGAGCCGATCATGGTTCTGTGGTTCTGATGGAGGTGCAGACCGGTAAGGTAAGGGCCATTGCCAACCTCACAAGGGATGAAGATGGGAGCTACGGCGAGGATTACAACTACGCCGTTGGGGAGTCCACTGAGCCAGGCTCCACCTTCAAACTGGCCTCCATGATAGCCCTGCTGGAGGATGGTCATGTCCACCCCGGTGATATTGTCGATATAGGCAATGGGGAAACTTCTTATTACGGACATAAGGTGGTCGACAGTCAGCACGGTTCACTGGGGAAGATCACCGTACAGCGCGCTTTTGAAGTTTCTTCCAATGTGGGGATTACAAAGCTTGTCTATGAAAACTACAAGGAGAAACCGGAGCAGTTTATAAACCGTCTCTATGAGATGGGGCTTAACCAAAAGCTGGGTTTAGAGATTAAGGGGGAAGGTCAGCCCGATATAAAATATCCAGATAGTGAATCCTGGTCGGGAATCTCCCTTCCATGGATGTCTTATGGCTACGAGGTAAGCATGACCCCCCTGCAGATCCTTGCACTTTACAATGCTGTGGCCAATAACGGGAAGAAGATAAAACCTGTATTTATCGAGGAGATCCGCTTCCACGGCAAGGTGATCAAAAAAGTAGAGAGCGAAGTATTAAATAATCATATCTGCTCCAGGGAGACGCTGGCAAGTATCAAGAAAATGCTGGAGGGAGTGGTGGATAGTGGAACCGCCAGTAACCTGGCCAACAGCCATTATAAAATTGCAGGGAAGACTGGTACCGCTCAGCTGTCGGTAAGTAATGAGGGCTATTCTAAGCTTTACCAGGCCTCCTTTGTGGGCTACTTCCCCGCCGATAAACCCAAGTACTCCTGCATCGTGGTAATCAATGCCCCATCCAAACAGATCTATTACGGGAACGTTGTGGCGGGACCCATCTTCCGGGATATCACAGACCGGATTTATGTAAGGGACTACGAATTACACAAAGACAAAACATTGCTTACCGAACAAAGCCTGCAGTCCCCCTATTCCAAGAGTGGCAGCGGTAAGGACCTGGCAGAAGCTTTTGCCCACCTCAAGCTCCCATTACTACAGCAGGGAGACGAAAACCTCTGGGTTTCCACCCGAAGCACTCCGGAAGGAGTAGTCTCCTCCACCAGAATCATTTCCTCACAGCTGGTACCCAATGTGGTTGATATGGGATTGAAAGATGCGGTTTATCTGCTGGAAAGCAGAGGCTTAAAGGTGGTCGCCAATGGAAGGGGAACCGTGCGGAGCCAGAGTCAGGTAGCGGGCAGTACCATTAGGAAAGGGACTGTGGTCAGATTGAACATGAGTATAAGCGAAGGATAATTGAGACTTAAAGAGATCATACAGGATATAGAAGTCACCGCACAAATCGGTGATCAGGATCCTTCTATCGGGACGATCACTTTCGATTCGCGGAAGGTCCGCAAAGGGGATCTGTTTGTTGCCATCAGGGGGGCAGAGGCCGACGGCCATACCTATATGGATCGTGCCATTGACGCCGGGGCTGCGGCTGTGGTTTGTGAAGAGGCAGATGACAAAAGCGATACAGCTATTCCCATTATTTGCGTAGCGGACAGCCGTAAGGCACTGGCACAAATGGCATCCACCTGGTACGGTCATCCCTCCACTGAGTTAAGCCTGGTGGGTATTACCGGAACCAATGGAAAGACCACCATTGCTACGCTCCTGCACCAGATGCATCAAAGCATGGGCTTCAGAGCCGGATTGATCTCTACCATCCAGATCCTGATTGGTGAAGAGTCCCGTCCGGCCACCCACACAACACCCGATCCGCTGCAAATCAATGCAGTACTGAGGGAGATGGTGGATGCCGGCTGTGAATACTGTTTTATGGAGGTAAGCTCCCATGCCATCGACCAGGAACGTGTGGAGGCTTTGGAATTCGATGGAGGAATCTTTACCAACCTCACCAGGGACCACCTGGATTATCACAAAAACTTCAGCGAGTACCTGAAGGTTAAGAAACGCTTTTTTGATCGCTTGCCGAACACTGCGTTTGCCCTGGTGAATGGGGATGATAAAAATGGCCAGGTGATGCTACAGAACTGCAGGGCTGAAAAGCATATGTACAGCCTGCGCTCCATGTGCGATTTCAGGGCTAAGATCACGGAGATGCATCTGGAAGGATCGTCCATGGAGATCAATGGCCATGAGGTGTGGGTCAAGCTGCCAGGCAGGTTTAATGCTTCAAATCTTCTCTGTGCTTATGGAGCTTCCATATTATTGGGGCATCACCCCGAAGATGTGATAGCTGCATTGAGTGAACTGAGTCCGGTTACCGGAAGATTTGAGACCTATCGATCTCAGAAAGGCACCACCGTGATCGTGGATTACGCACATACTCCGGATGCTCTGCAAAATGTGCTGGATACCATTCATGAGGTTAATGTGGCCGGAGGGGAGATCATTACTGTGGTGGGTGCCGGTGGCAACAGGGATCGGGGGAAACGACCCGAAATGGCCCGGATTGTTACAGGAGCCAGCCATAAGGTAATTCTTACTTCTGATAATCCCAGGGATGAAGATCCAGAGCTGATCCTCGATGAGATGATGGAAGGAGTGCCGAAGAATCTGCTTGAACGTACCATGCGTATTGTAAGTCGAGAGGAGGCCATCCGCACGGCATGCATTGTTGCAGGGGAGAAAGATATTATTCTGGTGGCCGGCAAAGGCCATGAGCTTACACAGGAGATTGCCGGTGAAAAAAAGGCATTTGACGATATGGAGATTCTGAAACAAAACTTAAAGGGATAGGCCATGATATATCATCTCTTTGAATACCTTGAGCAGTTCGATTTCCCGGGAGCAGGTATGTTTCAGTACCTCTCTTTCCGGGCATCCTTCACGATCATCACCTCCCTGGTGATCTCCATGATCTTTGGAAAGAGGATCATCAAGATGCTTCAGCGGAAGCAGATCGGAGAGTCGGTTCGTGATCTGGGACTCCATGGACAGAATGAGAAGCAGGGAACTCCCACCATGGGAGGAATCATAATACTCGCATCCATTATCATACCGGTACTGCTCTTTGCAAACCTCACTAACATCTATATTATCCTGATGCTGGTGGCAACCGTCTGGATGGGGCTGATCGGATTCCTGGACGATTACATCAAGGTATTCAAAAAGAACAAGGAAGGCCTGCGTGGAAAGTTCAAGGTGATTGGACAGGTAGGGCTTGGACTGATTGTGGGATTGACTCTCTACTTCAGTGACGATGTAATGATACGTGAGCGGATCCAGATTACCCAGGAAAATTTTAACGAGTACAAGACCGAGGAGATGCAGGTGGACCAGGCTGGGAATCTCTATATTATCCAGGAACACAAGGATCTGCTTACTACCATCCCCTTTGTAAAGAACAATGAGTTTGATTATTCCTGGCTGATCTGGTTCAGCGGGAAGTATGCCGACCACCTGGTATGGATCATTTTTGTTCTGGCGGTCATCTTTATTGTGACGGCGGTTTCCAATGGGGCCAATATAACTGACGGACTCGACGGACTCACCACGGGATCGGCGGCCATTATCGGGGTTACCCTGGGTGTACTGGCCTGGTTGTCAGGCAACGCCATCTACTCCAATTACCTGAATATTATGCATATCCCCCAGGCGGGTGAACTGGTCATCTTTGCCGGCGCATTTATAGGGGCCACCATCGGATTTCTATGGTATAACTCCTACCCGGCCCAGGTTTTTATGGGCGATACGGGAAGTCTGGCCCTGGGAGGAATTATTGCAGTATTTGCCGTGGTGATCCGAAAGGAGCTGTTGATCCCCATCATATGTGGGGTTTACCTGATTGAGAGTGTTTCGGTGATTTTGCAGGTAGGCTGGTTTAAGCGAACCAAAATGAAATATGGTGAAGGCAGGAGGTTGTTTCTGATGGCACCCATACATCACCATTACCAGAAGAAAGGATTTCCCGAGCCCAAGATAGTGACCAGGTTCTGGATTGTCGGAATCATGCTGGCAGTGATATCAATTGTAACCCTGAAGATGAGATAATAAAATAAAACATACCCTATGGAAAACAGAGAACGTATAGTGATCCTTGGTGCAGGAGAAAGTGGGACAGGAGCAGCCATCCTGGCCCGCTCCAAAGGATTTGATGTTTTTGTTTCGGATGCCGGAAAGATCAAACCTTTTTACCGTGATTTGCTGGATGAGTACCAGGTGATCTATGAATCGGGCGGACATACCGAGCGTTTAATCATCAATGCCACAGAGGTGATTAAAAGCCCCGGCATACCCGAAAGTGCACCCATTATTAAACTGCTTCGCAAGAAAGAAGTTCAGATCATTTCCGAAATTGAGTTTGCAGGTCGCTATACCAATGCCAAGAAGATTTGCATTACCGGTAGCAACGGAAAGACCACCACCACTTCACTGATCCATCACATGATGCGCAAAGCAGGCCTGAATGTGGGTATGGCGGGCAATGTGGGGCGCAGCTTTGCTCTTCAGGTAGCCACAGAAGCCTATGATTACTATGTGCTGGAGCTAAGCAGCTTTCAGCTGGATGGAATGTACCAGTTCAAAGCGGACATTGCCATTATGCTGAATATCACGCCCGATCACCTGGACCGCTACGACTACAATTTTCAGAACTATGTGGACTCCAAGTTTCGGGTATCTCAGAATCTGACCGAGGAGGAATATTTTGTTTTTTGTTCCGACGATGAAATCACCATTAAGGAGCTGGAGAAAATTGTCACCAGGGCCCAGCAGCTTCCCTTTGCCTATGACAAAAAGGAGAATGATGTGGCCTGGGTGGAGCAGGATGAGGAGTTTCATATCGAATTTGATGATGTGGACTTCAGCATGTCAGTACAGGAACTTGCTCTAAAGGGCCGACACAATACTTACAACAGCATGGCTGCCGGTATAGCAGGTAACGTGTTGAAGATTCGCAATGAAGTGATACGTGAAGCACTGATGGATTTTCAGGGAGTGGAACATCGCCTGGAAACTGTCATGAAGGTACACGGGATCAACTTCATTAATGATTCCAAAGCCACCAATGTAAACTCCTCCTGGTATGCCCTGGAGAGTGTAAAAGGCTCCACGGTCTGGATCGTTGGGGGAGTGGATAAGGGCAACGAATACAGCGAGCTCTTTAACCTGGTGGAAAACAAGGTAAAGGCCATTGTTTGTCTGGGCAAGGAAAATGATCGTGTTATAAAGGCATTCAAAGGAAAAGTAGAATCCATTGTTGAGTCCACCAATATGGAAGATGCAGTGAAGGCAGCCTATTTTCTGGCCAGGGATGGGGAGACTGTACTTCTCTCACCAGCCTGTGCAAGTTTTGACCTCTTTGAAAGTTATGAGGACCGGGGACGGCAATTTAAACATGCTGTGAGAGCTCTCTGATAATTAGGTGAAATGAAGATAAGAAGGTACATAAAAGGCGACAGGATTATCTGGATGGTGGTATTGATCCTCCTGGTAATATCCCTCCTGTCGGTTTACAGCTCAACCGGATCGCTGGCCTACCAGCACCGGTCAGGGAATACCTTCTTTTACCTCTTTCGACAGTTGAAGTTTATCCTCCTGGGGGTGCTGATCATCTTCTTTGTGCACCTGATTCCTTACCGCATCTTCAGCCGCGTATCTATCTTTGCGCTCTATCTATCCATCCCCTTGCTGATACTTACCCTGATTGCAGGGACCAATATCAATGAGGCTACCCGCTGGTTACAGATTCCGGGTACCGGACTCACCATACAGCCTTCAGATTTTGCAAAGATTGCCCTGGTAATGTACCTGGCCAAGATCCTTTCGGTGAACCAGAATAACATCAAGGATTTTAAAGGTGTTTTCGGTAAGATATCCCTGGCTATTATCGGAACATGCGCACTGATCCTGCCGGCGAATTTCTCCACGGCATTGATTGTATTTGTTACCGCTTTCAGTCTGATGTTTGTAGGACGAATTCCGGTCAAATACCTGGCTTTAATGATCTTTACCGGGATTTTTGCTTTATCAATATTTATAGGTGGGGCACTGCTGCTTAACAAGGAAGGCCGTATCGCCACCTGGAAAAACAGGATCGAGAATTACATCGATGGCGAGGGAGATAACTACCAGGCCGATCAGGCCAAGGTGGCCATTGTACAGGGCGGGCTTTTCGGAAAGGGGCCCGGAAATAGTACCCAGCGGAACCTGTTGCCCCATCCTTACTCTGATTTTATTTACGCCATTATCATTGAAGAGTATGGCTCCCTGGTGGGTGGGATTCTGGTGATTGCACTCTATCTCTGGCTCTTTTTCAGGACCGGGATGATCATCCGTCGAAGCAAAAGCACCTATGGGGCCTTCCTTGCTTTTGGCCTCTCCATGGGGCTTGTACTGCAGGCCTTTGTGAATATGGCTGTGGCGGTGGGACTGGTTCCGGTTACCGGTCAGACCCTGCCCCTGGTTAGTATGGGTGGTTCATCCATTTTCTTTACCAGTATGGCCACCGGGATGATCCTGTCTGTGAGCTGGGGTAGCAGGGAGATACCCGGTGAGGAGGGTAAATCCGAAAAAGGAAGCGATGACGATGCAGCAGCAGATATTCTTGCTCCTGCAGCTGATACAGTAAGTACCTCAGTCCCTGCACCGGTCAGGGAGAAAGATGAAAAACGAACCGAATTTGAAGTTAATGCATAGGAAACCTGCATATCGCATACTGATCGGAGGGGGCGGAACCGGCGGACACGTGTTCCCGGCCATTGCCATCGCAGATGCTTTAAAGGAGAAGGATCCGACTTTGGAGTTTCTCTTTGTAGGTGCATCGGGTAAACTGGAAATGGAGAAAGTACCCGAGGCTGGCTATTCCATTGAGGGCTTGCCTGTGGCAGGATTTCAGCGCAGACTTACCCTGAAAAACATCACTTTCTTCTATAAGCTCTTTGTTAGTATGATCCGTTCCCGCAGGATCATAGCTCGTTTCTCTCCCCATATTGCTATTGGTGTGGGCGGATATGCCAGCGGTCCGATTCTGAAAGCATCGGCACGAAAGGGAATCCCCCTCTTGATCCAGGAGCAGAATTCCTATGCCGGGGTGACCAACAGGCTGCTTGCCCGATCGGCCCGATGCATCTGTGTGGCTTATGAAAAAATGGAGCGTTATTTCCCGGCAGACCGCATTGTTATGACAGGGAATCCTGTTCGACAATACTTGCTGGAGCTCCAGGCCGATCCTGCAGAAGGCTTAAAGAAATTTGATATTGAAAAGGAGAAGAAGGTGTGCCTGTTGGTGGGTGGCAGCCTGGGTGCACGTACCCTTAATAGCAGTTTTATGGAGGGCCTGCACAAACTTGACAGGGAGGACCTGGTGGTGCTCTGGCAGTGTGGAAAATATTATCAGACAGAAGTGGAGGAGAAGGTAAAAGCCAGTGGGCTTAAAAATATCCGGGTGATGCCCTTTATCTCGCGGATGGATTTGGCGTATGGAGTGGCAGATATTATTGTCTCCCGCGCTGGAGCCATCACCATTTCGGAGCTGTGCATTGTGGGCAAACCTGTAATCCTGGTGCCTTCCCCCAATGTGGCCGAAGATCATCAGACCCATAATGCCTTATCGCTGGTAAACCGGAATGCGGCACTTATGATACCGGATACTGCTGCCAGGGAGCAGCTGGTAGACCGGATGCTTAAGCTAATGGAGGATAGGGTGGAGCAAAAGAGTTTATCTAAGAATATCAAACAACTTGGCATTGTCGATGCATCGCAGAGAATCGCTGCCGAGGTGCAACAAATATTGACAGAACAATGATCTGGGCAAATTTAAATACGGTCTATTTTATTGGTGTAGGAGGCATCGGGATGAGTGCCCTGGCCCGCTATTTTGTAAGTCAGGGCAAGTCAGTGGCCGGGTATGACCGGGTTTCAACTGTACTCACCGACCAACTGCATCGTGAGGGCGTTGATATTTGTTTTGAGGACCGCTCGCAGCTTATTCCTAAAGCCTTCCGGAATCCAGAACGTACCCTGGTGGTATATACTCCCGCCGTTCCGGAAGACCACCAGCAGTTGAACTATTTCCGCAAGGGAGGATTTCGTGTGATCAAACGATCGGTAGCCCTGGGCGAGGTCTTTAACACAGGCAGGGGCGTGGGAGTGGCCGGCACACATGGCAAGACCTCCATTTCCACCATGCTGGCCCACATCCTTCATTCTTCGCCCCTGGGATGCAATGCTTTCCTTGGAGGTATCAGCAAGAATAGTTTCAGCAATTTATATCTCGATCCTGCTTCAAAAATAATCATCGCTGAGGCAGATGAATTTGACCGGTCCTTCCTGACTCTTTTTCCTGAAATTGCTGTGCTATCCTCCATGGATGCAGACCACCTGGATATATACCATTCGGTGGAAAATATTCACCAGGGATTTGAGTCCTACCTGGCACAGATCCGTGAAAAGGGAAAGTTGATTCTGAAATATGGGCTTAGCCCAAAGGTAGGTGATCATGTGAGCGTCTATACCTATTCAATAGAAGAGAAAGCTGCCGATTATCGAGTGGGAAATCTTACCCGGGATGGTCTGGGTTACCGTTTTACCGTGCATACACCTCATTCGGTTCTTCCGATGATAAAATTGCAGATACCAGGCTTGTTAAATGTGGAGAATGCCCTGGCAGCTGTGGCGGTGGCTCATCAGATGAATATTCCAGCGGAAAACATTGTCCATGCCCTGTCGATCTATGAGGGCGTACAGCGGCGCTTTGATGTGCAGGTTCACAGTGAGCGAAGGGTCTATATCGACGATTATGCACATCATCCCACCGAGATTACAGCCTTCCTTTCTTCTTTAAGGAAACTCTTCCCGGATAAAAAGATATGTGGAATCTTCCAGCCTCATCTTTATTCCAGGACCCGCGATTTTGCGGATCAATTTGCAAAGAGTCTGGAGATGCTTGATCAACTTATACTGATGGAGATTTACCCGGCCAGGGAAGAGCCCATTCCCGGGGTGAGCTCAGAGATGCTTCTGGACCGGATTCAGATGGAGGAAAAAGTACTTGTAAAACGGGAGCAGCTCCTGAGAGTGGTAAAGGAAAGGGATCCGGAGGTGCTGGTTACCATGGGAGCAGGAGATATAAACCAGTTTGTAGGACCGCTTAAAGAGTGGTGCATGAGAATATGATGCGCAGGATATTAAAAATATTGACCTGGATGGGACTTGCTGCATGGTTTGTGGTGATCCTTGGATTTGTATCCGGAGAAGCGAATCAGGTGCTTTGCATGCGCATCGATGTTGTGCTTTCCGATACAGTTCGCAGCGGGTTTGTAAGCGATGCTGATATCAGGGCAATGTTCCGCTCAGAAGGCTTGCAGTTGCAGGGTTATCCCATGAGGGAGATAAATACACGGGAGCTCGAGAGGCTCCTGGAGAAGAATCCTTATATCAAGGGGGCAGAAGTGAGTACCGATGTAAGTGGAAGGATGGAGATTCGCCTGGAACAGCGCATTCCACTGATCCGGTTCATGCCGGAGGGCAAGGCAGGTTTCTATCTCGATACCGAAGGAGAGATACTCCCGCTTTCGGATCAGTTTGTGCCTCATATTTTCCTGGTAACAGGAAATATTAAGAAGGAGGATGCAAGCACTTGGGCCAGGAAGCAACTTGAGGAGATACACTGCTTTTGCACCTATGTAAGTGAACATCCCTTTTGGAATGAACAGATTGTACAACTTTATGTGAATCGCAAAGGGGAGTATGAACTGATTCCCAGGGTCGGTGCACATCAAATTCTGATGGGAAGCATGGACCAGTGGGAACTTAAGTTAAGGAACCTGGAATTGCTTTACCAGCAGGGATTATCAAGCTATGGCTGGAACTCATACAGAACTATAAATTTGAAATATACCAATCAAGTAATATGTACTAAACGTTAAGACTATGGCAACAAAAGAAAAGATTGTAGCTGCGGTAGACATCGGTA
>RCND010001930.1_pt1 | contig 11598 bp, 8 predicted proteins | sample 2041351 | NCBI WGS metagenome assembly RCND01 (sample SAMN09708230, study PRJNA481090) | Marine sediment metagenome, whole genome shotgun sequencing project. | biome: marine sediment; feature: ocean; material: sediment; isolation source: Sewage treatment plant 12B marine sediment (STP12B) ...
ATGGACATTTCAGATTATCAATTCATTTGTATTAAGTGATGATATGTTTGTATTGCTTACGCCAATTTATGATGTTAAAGATATAAAGGATACTGGTGAAGATGAATTTATAATTGAAATTGAAACGGTTTTTGATGTTTTTAAGGATAAATTTCAAGCGGGCATTTTTTATAAAGGAACCTTTGAAAGTAAAGTCCATACAGTGAGCTTGTTTTTTACAGTATTTTTGTGATCTTATTTAATGCCTATATTATGAATCGTTATTTGCTAGTGTTTTAATACTAGTTGCGTTTTTTTCATGTAAAGACAAAGCGCAAGGGATACAAAATAGTCATGAAGCTGATCATGAAAATAAGCATTGGGGTTATGCAGTGGAAACTTCGCCTGAACATTTGGCACAAATAGAAGAAAACACAGCTTGTGCTGGTAAATATCAGGCCCCAATAAATATAATTGAATTTAATTCGGTAAGAAATGCCGTAGATACGAAAAAATCCTAATTTTAAACCGAATGTATTTATTGTCTTCTTGTAAAAAAAGGGAACGACCCTATGCTTAAAAAAATAAAAAAAATTATTGTCAGTATAATCCTGATTTTAGGAATTGTACTTGTGGCTATATATTTCTATGTAAAAGGGCATAAAGAAGAAGTTGTCAACTTCATTGTAGAAACCATAACAGAAAAACATAATGGCGGAGTCAGTTTTGACGATGTTACTTTGAAGGTTTGGGGTAATTTTACCAATCCGGCATTCTACGTCAAAAACATTGTGCTTTTAGATTCATCAGAAAACAAAGCCACCCGTTTTGAAGCCGAGAAGGTGTATTTAAAGCTGTCCGTAAAAAATTTATTGCAAAAAAGGATTCAGGTAAAATCTATTCGTATAGAAAATGCGAATTATAATTCTGTTATTTATAAAGAAGATCTGGCAACTTTGCTTGCAAAAAAAGACTCCTTGCCTGAAGAAAGTGTAGTCTTTGAAGCCTTCAAGCCTTACAAAATGTCCTATGATATTAAAAATTTTACTTTCGATATACAAAATATTCCGCGGCATAAAAGAATTAAATTTAAGATAAACGATATATCATCAAAACTCCTTATTGGACCAGATCGAATATCGGCTACCCTAGATTTGGATGCCTATATTACACAACTAGGGTTTAACCTTGAAAAAGGGAGTTATCTCAAAGATTCTAAGATTACAGGCACTATGTACCCTGAAATGGACCTGACTAACAACAAAATTCATATTCCTTCATTTGATTTATCCATAAATGATCAAATACTTGAGCTAACAGCAGATTTTGACACGTCAAGGCAGTCTAGCTTTTTATTTAAAATCGTGAATGAAGAAACAGAATATGCGCCAACTGTAAGCCTCTTATCCGAACATATACAATTAAAACTTAATAAGTATAAGATTGACCGCCCTTTTTCAACGCAGACGACCCTTCAAGGACGTTTCGAACCTTTTTCAAATCCTTTGGTACATGTAGCATTTAATAGTGTTGATAATTCTGCGCTAATAAATGACCGTTTTGATTTGCAAAACTTGTCATTCAATGGAAGTTTTACCAACAGAATATATAATGATGAGCGAGCCAAAACTGAAGATAAAAAAGATATAAAGCTCATTTTCACATCTGTGACTGGGATTTACAAAGAGACCGAATTTGAGTTAAGTAATGGGATATTAACAAGCACTACGGAAGATAAAGCACGTATTAAAGGCGTGCTTAAAGCCGATGGTCTACCAGAGAATTTGATTTCATTTACCGATGATCCTATCTTTACACTCAAGAAAGGTCACTTTAATTTAATAGCAGATCTGGAAGGCGATGCAACATCGGCTACTGATCTGCTAACACGGTCAAATATTACATTAAAGGTTGAAAATACGGAGATTTTTGACATTGAAGACAAGGTCTCAATACCTGTAAAACAGTTAAACATCAATCTCAAAGAAGACCGAGCGGAGTTGGAGATTTTAAAACTTCCATTGAATTCTTCTGATGATCTAAATATACACGGAGAAGTTTCTCGCTTTTCTTCACTATTAACTAAAGACGCTGAGCTTTCGGCAACAACTAGTTTACGCTTAAATTCTACTAAATTGAGATGGGAAGATTTTGTGAACGTTTTTACCGATACCAATAAAGGCCCTAAAGATAACGTAAAACAACCCGCTGATGTACTACATGACTTAGCAAGTAAAATCTATTTAAAATTCGATCCTTCCGTCGCCGTAGATATTAAGAAATTTGAATATGAATCATTTCAATTGACGAATTTCTCTACAAAATTGACTTTTAGTGATGTAAATCACCTTAATCTTAGCAACACGGCTTTTAAAATAAGGGAAGGAGCCGTTAAGCTTAATGCTACTCTTGATTTTGAACAACCTCAGCGAATTATAATAGATGCAAACGTTGATGCAACGGGCACCCCCGAAATATTGAACGATCTCTTTAATAGTGACACTTTCTTTTTTAGAGGGGGCGACTTTAACCTGAAGGGGCAAGTCTATGGTGACATACTGCAAATAAATGATTTTTTAAATGCATTAAATGGCACCTTAAGATTAGCAAATAGCAGCGTAATATACCAACCCAACAACCTTACCCTGCCAATTGAGTTATTAGATGTACAAATCAAAAACAATCTGGCAATCCTTAACACCTTAGAAATTGGCGTAGGCACCACAGATAAATTAAATTTCTCCGGAATACTGGAAAATTTTAGTGCATTCCTCTCATCAACAAATACAAATCAGGTTAATACCTTTATCGATCTTCATTCCGATAGATTACAATGGGACGATTTTATAGGTATTTTTCACAAAGAAGTAAAAAAAGAAAACACAGCTACTGACGCAACTATCAACAATCGTATCAAAGAAACCCTGAGAGGAATTTATGCAAGTTTCAATCCTAAGTTAAGTGTAACCATTGATAGATTTGAATACGAAGATTTGATAGTCGTAGAGAATTTTTCCACAGGGCTATACTTTGATAATCTTAATAGCTTGGTTTTAGAAGAAAGTGGCTTTGATTACAATAAAGGAAGTAAGGTAATATTTGCAGCTCAGGTAGATATATCTGAATCTGTAGGCACAAATATAGATGTCGATTTTAGGGTCTTTGGCAACCCCTTACATTTAAATGAAATACTAAACTATGACACCTTTTTACTTGATGGAGGCAAAATTGAAATAGCTGCAAAAATCGCAGGTGATATTGAAAAAATGAATGAATTGATAAGCGCTGCTTCAGCCAAGTTCAAGATTGAGAATAGTGCTTTGATTCACAATCCAAGTAAAGTGCGCATCCCGTTCAGCATTCTGGAAATAGACATTAAAAATGATGATGCCATTCTTAAATCTTTGAATATTGACCTGCCGTCAGGGGATACTTTAAAACTCTCCGGAGAAATAAAAAGTATTACCTCAATTGTACCTGAAATCAGTGCCAATAAGGAAAGACTGAGCACAAAACTCAATATCTATTCAAGTAAACTGCAATTAAGTGACTTTATGGATCTTTTCGACACTGGAGATACGGAGAAGAAAGAAAAAAATACGAGTCACAAACATGCCTTAAAAGCTGTGGTAAAAGACTTTTACCATAAGTTCCAGCCAGAGCTATCCATTAATGTCGATGAATTCATATTTAATAAACTCATCATAAACAATCTGAAAACTGGTTTTTATTTTGAAAATGAAAATCTGCTTTATCTAGAGAATACGGCTTTTGATTTTTATAAAGGCAAAGTAACTCTTGATGCACATTTAGACATAACTGACCCCTATAAAACTGATTTTTCAATTGGTATAATAACCGACAGAATCGATTTTGAAAAATTACTGATCTCCTTTGATTATTTTAATATTCCATCAATTAAGGAAGCAGACAAAATTGATGCAAAAGTGAACATGAACACCCGCATTGAAGGCAAGGTTCTTGATGGTACCGGAATAATATCAAATTCTTTAAGAGGCACCATAGGGTTTGATCTTCAGGAAATGGAACTCAAAGGTTTTGACCCGATTATTAATGTTGGAAAAATCGTTTTTAAGAAAAAACGATTGGAAGACATTCGGTTTGCGAACATTGAGAATGTCCTTTACTTTGCTAATAATACAGTTGAATTTCCCTTGATGCAAATACAGTCTACTGCATTCGATTTTTTTGTCGCAGGGCATTTGGGTTACGGAGAGGTTCAAACCAACCTATGGACAGCGATACCCTTATCTAATTTTAAAAGTAGGGATATAACCAATATCCCAGGTAAAAAAGAATATATTGAAGCAGGCAAAAAGGTCTATATTGAGGCCAAAAACAGTAATAAGAATAAAATAAAGTACAAACTTCATTTATCCGATAAAAAATATTTTAAGGAGCGGGATTCACTAAGCCGATACAAAACAATGGTAATGGAAAAAAAATTATTTCGAAAAAAAAATAAACGTGATTCTAGAATAATTGATTAGAAAGCAACGTCAGACACTAGTGCAAGTAACTAAGGTCTTGGTAGCTATTTTTTAGAGATTCAAAAGAAAATTTGAGAAATTATTATCCCGACCTCAATTGACTTCTGTTTTCAAAAATTCGGTATTGGAATTTGGATATTAACGGGCCTTTTTCTTCTGGCTAAAACCACGCTGTAAACTAGCTGCCTTAACGGTCATAAAAACACATTATCAATTCAACCGAAACCCATATTGTTCCCAATATACCTACTCCAATTCGACTACAGGAATATGGTGTAGGTATTTTCATTGCAGCTTTAACAAAATCAGCACTAAAAAAAGCATTAAAAAAAAAGTTCATTACGGTTAATGATGTTATTGCTACTTCGGCTACTGTAATAAATGGAGGTGCGTACATAAGGTTATCCATTCCAAAAGAAGTTAGTCCGAAGAAAAAACTGGTCTTTGTACTTAACGTATTATTTGAAGATGATCACTTAGCAGTGATTCACAAACCTGCGGGTATTTTGGTCAGCGGCAATTGTTTTAAAACCATCGCCTCTGCCTTATCTCAAAACATTCAACGCAGTAATCTTCCTGATGCTACAACACCTCAGCCCGTTCACCGATTAGATTATGCAACCACAGGTATTTTATTGGTCGGAAAAACGAGTAGTAGTATTCGTGCTTTAAATAAACTATTTGAAGACAAAGAGGTTAAGAAAACATATTATGCAGTGACTATTGGTGAAATGAACTATCGAGGAAAAATCACTTCTGAAATTGACGGTAAGAAATCACAATCGAATTATATAGTATGTGAATCTGTTCCCTCAAAGAAACTCGGCAAACTCAACTTGGTAAAATTAAAACCTCAAACAGGCAGAAGGCATCAACTGCGTAAACATCTGTCAAGTATCGGTAATCCGATATTGGGAGATGCAGCATATGGCATTGAAAGTTTAATTTTAAATGGTAAAGGGTTGTATTTACATGCCTATTCGTTAAAGTTTACACATCCATTTACAAATGAAGAAGTCTATTTAAAAGATGAATTTCCTCAAAGATTTAAGAAAATATTTATTCCTAAAACAGCAAAAACGTTTCCGAACAATAACTGAACCATACGGTTTTGTGTTTTTGAAAAGAGTAAACTACGTAACTACGTGGTTTAGCAAGACCGTTAGGGCCAAGTATAAACTTAGCGTTTAGCTTGGTAAAAGTTAGTATCGGAATTTTGAGAAATAGGTTTAGTAAGCGATAAACACGAAGAAGCACTACTATGTTATATTTAATTAGCGGAACTTCAAGATCCGGAAAGACCATGATTGCCAAAAAAATATCAGCTCAAAAGAGTATATCTTATTTATCTCTTGATTGGCTTGTAATGGGGTTTACAAACGGTATTCCAGAATACGGAATACATGATAAATTATTTCCCGATGAGATAGCAGAAAGATCTTGGAGTTTTTTAAAAGCAATGTTGGAAAGTATGCTATGGTGTGACGTTAATTATATTATTGAAGGGGAAGCGATACTTCCTGAATTAATAGTAGAATTATCGAAAAAATATCCGGATAAACTAAAAATATGCTTTGTCGGCTATACGGATGTTACTGTTGACGAAAAAGTTAAAGACATTAAAAAATTTAGTACTGGGAAAAGCGATTGGTTAAGTGATAAATCGGATGAATACATAATAGACCACGTGAAAAACATGATACCGTACAGTAGAAAAATAAAAAAATCCTGCAAAGAAAATAATATAAGATATTTTGACACCTCTAAAAAATTCATGGAAGCTATTGAGCAGACTGTAGCATATTTATTGGTATAATTGTGAAAAGAAAAAAATAAAGACTTCGAAATTAGTTGGTTACGCACGCAACTAACCTTACGCTAATACACTGGCAAACGTTTAAAAGATGCGATAATCGACGAAAAGTATTTTTCGGAATTTCAAAATCGCGGAACTAATAGAGGTATTAAATCTGTTGATTACAATTACCCTGAATGTGGTCGGAATGTCAATTTTGCATCAAGCTGGTTAATACCTCAAACACATTTATCTTAAACACCAAATCGAGATGTTCTGGATGTGGAAAATAGCCCGAATTCTCTTGTTATGTCCGGCAACTAAGAACGGGCGAAGGTCAACTTCAGTTGTTTTTTACAACATATCCAATTAGAACAAGGGAGACCATTATTAGTCCGCAGATGAGTTTTTGGTTTTTAAGACGATAATTGACTTCAAATGGTTGGTTAGTTTATTTGAAATAGTTCTAGAACTATTTTTTTCCTTATTTTCAACTAAAGTTTAAATAACCTAGAATTACAATCTTTGTATATGTGGATAAAAAAAATATTCCTAGTTCTTTTATTATCTCACTATTGTCTAGGAGCACAAGATACCTTAAGCCTTCAAAAACCTGATCAACCATTTAAGAAAGCTCCGGTTGTTTTAAATAATGATACGCTATTTTACTTTAAAAATGGCACCGAAACCTATCCAGTTCAAGTGAGAGCCAATGAGGCATCATTGCGATTAAAAAGGCTAACTACCACGTTTAATCCTTTACTTGATAGTTTGTGGCTTCAGCAGAATAATGAATTTGTTGAAATAATGCTCAACAATGATTTGGCGCTGGTAACGACATTACAAGATGCCGAAAACGATAGTACTACCACACTCAATCTAGCCGAAGTTAGGCTAGAACATATAAAAAATAGTTTGAGAGGTACCGAAGGCTTAACTACTAAAGAATGGGGAATTCGTATTGGATATTTTTTCCTTTTGTTGGTCATCTTAATTCTATATATTAAACTTGTTAATTGGGGTTTTAGGAAGATAGATGCAAGATTGTCTAAAGTAGAGCGCACTTTTTTAAGAAAAAAATCCAATATTTTAAAATATTTTATACCCAAAGACACGGTCAATATATTCGTATTTATTTCCAAAGTCTTACGTATTTCTGTGATTACAATTACCCTTTTTATTTATGCGCCATTAATGTTTAGTTTTTTTCCTTGGGCAGAAAATGTGGTAAACTTGTTTTATGGCTACATTGAAAAGCCTATTAAATATGTCTTTTTTGGTTTTGTAGACTTTATTCCATCCCTATTTTTTATTTTAATTATTGCTTTTTTCGCTCGATATATTGTCAGAATTATCAGTGAAATTGCCCATGATGTTGAAATAGAACGGTTTAAACTTAAAAACTTTCATAAGGACTGGGCTAAGCCAACAGGGAAGATACTATCGATACTGATCTATGCCTTAGGGCTTATATTAATTTTCCCTTATTTACCTGGCTCTGGTTCCTCTGCATTTCAAGGGGTATCCATATTTATTGGGGCTCTTATCTCTTTTGGTTCCACATCGGCCATTTCCAATATTATTGCAGGAATTGTTATAACGTACATGCGTCCTTTTCAAATTGGTCACCGAATAAAGATCGATAATATAGTAGGAGATGTCATTGAAAAAACAATTTTAGTAACTCGAATCAGAACGACTAAAAAGGAGGAGGTTACCATTCCAAATGCAAAAATTTTAACCGGTACAATTGTCAATTATTCTAATGAAGAACATGAACCAATAATACTGCATACTACTGTAACTTTGGGCTATGATTTGCCATGGGAAACAGCAGAGAAATTATTGTTAGAGGCTGCTTTAAAAACGCAATTTATTTTGAAAGACCCCAATTCTTTTGTGTTACAAACCAGTTTAGACGATTACTATGTGTCATATGAACTTAATGCGTATACGCTCAAACCCAAAAAGATGCCATTGATTTATTCTGAAATACACAAGAATATTTTAATTGCCTTCAACAAGGCTGGCGTTGAAATACTTTCACCAAGTTACGTTGCTGCCCGCGACGGAAGTTTAACTACAGTGCCAAGCAAGTTAAGCGCTGAAGACAAATCACCCCTAATTAAAATTGTAGATCATTTAACAGGTCAAAACCAAAAAATTACAATAACAAAACAAGAAGACAATATAAAAAGTTAGAGGGATATAATTTTCCAAGATCGATACTATCCTAATAACAAAAAATTCAACCACTCTCGTGATTGGATTATCTTTGTCTTGTCCTGAAATATGGCTGCATCATTCAGGAGAAGACAACCAAAATATAAAAACACATTAACCCTATGGAAATGATTTTGAAAATTGTTGAAAAAATAGAACGAGTTATTATCATAACGCTACTTTTCGGCTTATTAGTTATAGTCGCATATACAACTATTGTGTTTTTATCACTATTATTCGGCGGTATTCTTTCAGTGGTCCAGGACTCTTTTTCAGAAAATAATATAATGAAACACCTTCATGGGATTTTTGGTGGTTTTCTATCAGTTCTAATTGGTATAGAGCTTTTGCACACTATTAAAATGTATCTAAAAGAGGACGTGGTACATGTGGAAATTGTTTTACTAGTAGCTTTAATAGGCATTTCTCGACATGTCATTGATTTGGACTATAAACATCTAGACCCAATTACTATTTTTGGAATTGCTGCGCTCATTCTTGCTCTTTCATTAGGTTATTTCCTAATTAAAAAAGCAGGTTTTAGGTTAACAAGAAGGAAGAAAAATTAAGATTGTCCCCTGCAAACGATTTGTGTATGAATTAATACACCACAAATAATACAGGTTTGAAAGCACTTTATTTCATTGTCTTGGCGATAACTTTAATAGCGTACCAAAATAAAAAAGATACTAATAAAAAACAGATTTCTTCTAACGATAGATTAGAAACTACTTTCATTGATAACACAATAGCAATAGACATTCTTTTAGATCCTGACCAAAAAATCCTCTATAGTTCAAAGGGATATACCGGTAGAATGCGTAAAAATTATCCTGAAAGATTTGAGCTAGACGCAAACCACAAGCCCTTGTTTTTTGATTGATTGCATACGACATAAACAGTTCGACAATTATGTACTAACAATATTTACTTTTCCAAGAAAAAAATCAAAATTGGCTATTCTTTACCCAATTCACGAACAACATTACCCATTGGTTCGTGCCATCGGAGGATCTTCCTACTCCAAAGCCATGCCCTCCTTTGGGAAAAATATGTGTTTCAGCTAAAACCCTGTGCTCCACTAATTTTTGCGCATACAAAGTGGTCTCTTCAAGGCTACAATTATCGTCATCGATCGCATGGACCAAAAATGCCTGCGGTGTTTCTTCGTTAACGAGATTCAGCAACGTATTTTGGGCAATTTCCTCCTCTGTAAGTTTTCTATGGTACAGATTGCTTTCCAACCAGGCCATATTATCCTCGTTTAAAATGGTCACGCCATAAATCAATCCTGTAAAATCAGGATTCTCATTCTCTTCTTCACTTTGCCAAAGCCCCAGAACCGTTGCCAAATGGCTTCCAGCAGAAAAACCAATAACTCCAATTTGGTCTGTGTTTATGCCGTAAGCTTTCGCCTTTTTATGCATGATTTTCATTGCTTTACGCCCATCGCTCAATGGAACCAGATGCGGTTCGTTAGAAGATTCTAGATTGGGTATCCTGTATTTCAAAACTGCCGCCGTAATTCCATTTTTCGATAGAATTTCGGCCAATTCATAACCTTCATGGTACATGGCCACGTATTCATAGCCCCCACCGGGAATTATGACGACCGCCTTACCCGTATTCTGGCCATCAGCTTTGTAGATAGTTAGCGTTGGTTCCGTAATATTACCAGCTACTGTAGTTCCCCATTCCTCCTTTTCAAACTCCTCAAGATTGTTGTCTTTATAAAAAGGTTTGATTTCGTCTTCCCAAAGCTTAAATTCCTCTTGGGCATTACCTAGGTTACCTATCAGGGCAACTAATAGCATATTGATTACCAGTACTGTCGTTTTCATATGATAAAAGTATTTAAAATTTCATACCAAGATGCGGTTTGATAATTTAACTTCATGTGACAATTTTGAGTTTTCGCACATAAGTGCTATTGAAATAGTAACTTTAGCGCTTGCCAACCTTCTAAAACCACTTTATGAAAATAGTACACGCCACCCGAAAATTATTACTATTGGGAATAACCATGGCTTTTGCAACTTTTTTCTTGCAATGTAAAAGCGAAACAAAGAACACTTCAAAAAGAACGATCAATGAAACCATCTTAAAAGCCCCCGAAGGGTTTTCAGTTGAAGAAGTTGGTAACAGTTTAGGGGCCGTTCGGCATTTGACCGTTGCAAGGAACGGTGATATCTATGCGAATAGATCGGTTCTAGACGACGGCAAAGCTATTGTTCTACTCAGGGATAACGATAAAGACGGTACCATAGATGAGCAACAGCAATTTGGCGAAGTTCCCGGCACAGGAATACTAGCGAAGGGCAATTACCTCTATGCGTCTTCAAATTCGGGAGTGTATCGCTATAAATTGAATGATGACTATGAAATAATTGATACGAACACCCCGGAAAAAATAGTGGACGGGCTTATTGATATGGGCCGTGATAATGCCAAACCGTTTGTAATTGACGATGATGCCAATTTATATGTGACCATAGGTTCTTGGAACGACGCCTGTAGAGATGAAGATACAAATACAGGGATGATGCCTTGCAAAATATTGGATTCAGCTGCAGGCATTTGGAAATTTAAGGCCGATAAACCGAATCAATCCTTCGTTGACGGATCGCGGTATGCTACAGGGCTAAAAAATTCGGTGGGACTAACGTGGAACTTCAAAACAAACTCTTTGTTTGCGACCGATCACGGCCGAGGCGGACTGCATAATTTTCACCCAGATCTCTATACCCAAAAACAAGATGCCGAATTGCCTGCGGAAACGCTATATGAATTAAAGGAGAATGATAATGCGGGTTGGCCCTATACGTATTACGATCCATTTAAAAAGATGAGAATTCTCTCTCCCGAATATGGTGGAGATGGTGAGAAATCAGGTGGAGAAGATGCTATTGCACCTATTATGGCTTTCCCGGCGCACTTTGGTCCAAATGACTTACTGTTCTATACGGGCGACATGTTCCCTGCACGATATAAAGATGGTGCATTCATTGCATTTCACAATCATTCGTCAACTCTTAAAAAGGGCTACTTTGTTGCTTTTGTTCCCTTTAAAAATGGGAAGCCCAATGGGGA
>RCND010002709.1_pt1 | contig 11598 bp, 11 predicted proteins | sample 2041351 | NCBI WGS metagenome assembly RCND01 (sample SAMN09708230, study PRJNA481090) | Marine sediment metagenome, whole genome shotgun sequencing project. | biome: marine sediment; feature: ocean; material: sediment; isolation source: Sewage treatment plant 12B marine sediment (STP12B) ...
CGTATTTATTGGGTAAACAAATATAGTTAAATATATCAGATGGTGAAATTAAAAAAAAATACATATTCTTCTCAATAAAAAATGATGAAAATGCTCTAATAATGGTTTATCGATTATTCTATCTTTGCAACTCATAAATCAACATTAAAACTGCATTATGAAGAAAATATTATTCTCCCTAACTATTGGACTCTCTCTACTATCATTAGTTGCCCAGGAAGCAGAAAAAATATTTACACTTGAAAACACAGTTCAGGACAATGAATTTTACGCAGAATATGTTTATGGATTAAAGTCCATGGCTAACGGACAACACTATTGTTCAACTGTGCATGGAAATATTCTCGTATATGCCTATAAAACAGGTGATCTCATTGACACACTTGTTAGGCAAAGAGAACTTATTCTTCCTGATGAAGATACCCCTATAAGATTCAGGGATTATACATTCAGTCAGGATGAAAAAAAGATACTGATTCCTACCAGGACAGAAAGAATTTACAGATGGTCTAGCAAATCGGATTATTTCGTATTCGACCTGGATACTAAAAAGGTGAGTGCTGTTTCAGAAAACGGTAAACAAAGATTGGCTGATTTTTCTCCTGACGGGACAAAAGTCGCATTTGTCAGAGAAAATAATCTATTCATAAAAAACCTGATCTCTGGTGAGGAAGAACAGATCACTTTTGATGGAAAAGACAGATACATTATCAATGGAACTACTGATTGGGTTTATGAGGAAGAATTTGGTTTTGTTAAAGGCTTTTACTGGTCTCCTGACGGATCAAAGATCGCTTTTTACCGATTTGATGAGAGTAATGTTGTAGAATACGAAATGCAAATGTGGGGAGAACTTTACCCTGAAATGCACAAATACAAGTATCCAAAGGCCGGAGAAGATAACTCCATTGTTTCAATTCACATTTATGATGTTGCATCCGGGAAAAGTAATGCGGTAAATATTGGTGAGGAAAAAGACCAGTATATTCCCAGAATAAAGTGGACCAAAAAGGCAGGAGTGCTTTCTATACTCCGCTTAAACAGACTGCAGAATCAATTAGAAATACTGCTGGCCAATGCAGAGAATGGTGAAACAGAGATAATCTACAATGAGGAGAATAAATATTACATTGATATTACTGATCACCTGACCTTCATTGATGAAGATCATTTCCTGTTCACCAGCGAAGCTGATGGCTATTACCATATTTACTTCTATAATATAGATGGAACACTCATAAAGCAGCTCACCAAAGGGGAATGGGATGTAAGCGATATTCTTGGCTTTGATGATAAGCGCAGTCTGGTATATTTCACTGCTGCCAAATCATCTCCCTTAAACAGAGATGTCCTGAGTGTTAGTCTTAATGGGAAAATCAATTCACTCGATGCGCGATTAGGAACCAATGATGCCAGCTTCAGCAGTAATTTTGACTATTACATCAATACGTTTACTGATGCTAATACCCCACCCTACATTACTTTAAATAAAAACAATGGTAAAGTAATTCGTTTGCTTCAGGACAATGAGGAACTGAATGAAAAGCTTCAGGAATATGGATATCAGCAGAGAGAATTTTTTAGCATCACCACCGATAGCAATGTTACGCTCAATGCATGGAAAATATTACCTGAAGGTTTTGATCCTAATACCGAGTATCCGATACTGATGTATGTTTATGGTGGTCCGGGCTCGCAAACCGTTCAAAACAACTGGGGTGGAGGAAACCTTTGGTATCAGCTTCTGGCGCAGCGCGGCATTGTTTGTATTTCTGTCGATAACAGGGGTACCGGTTCCCGTGGGGAAGAATTCAAAAAAATGACTTACCTGCAGCTGGGAAAATATGAAACAATTGATCAGATTGCTGCTGCCAAATACCTGGGACAACAATCATGGGTAGATGGATGATAAGCATATAGGAATTTTTGGATGGAGTTATGGTGGTTTTATGTCAACGCTATGCATGACCAAAGGGGCTGATATTTTTGATGTAGGCATTGCTGTTGCACCAGTAAGCAACTGGAAGTATTATGATAATATTTACACAGAACGATTCATGCGTACACCGCAGGAAAACCCAGAAGGTTATGAAGATAATTCTCCGATAAACTTCACTGATCAGCTTGAAGGGAAGTATATGCTGGTGCATGGGACTGCTGATGACAATGTGCATGTTCAGAATTCCATAGACTTAATCACTGCCCTGGTTGCTTCTGACAAACAATTTGATCTCATGTTTTATCCAAACAAGAATCACGGCATTTATGGAGGTAACACCCGTTATCACTTATACACCCGCATAACTGACTTCTTATTGGAAAACTTAAAATAATGATATTGAATATTTTGTTTTTTAATTATTTAGCAGTATTTTTGCAGCCGAAAATGAAATTTTATTTTTAATTTAAACGAAAGAGGTATTTTCCATGATTATTATTCCCGTTAAAGAAGGCGAAAACATTGATAAAGCCCTTAAGAAATTCAAACGCAAATTTGAAAAAACAGGTGTTGTTAAAGAGCTTAGAGAAAGACAGAAATACACCAAACCCTCAATTGTGAACAGGGAAATGCGTTTAAAAGCGATTTATATTCAACAATTAAGGGACGCCGAGGAGGGGTAAAATCCTAAAGGACATTCTTAAAAAGAAAGAAATTTTGATTCTTAGTATTTTTATACTATATTTGAATCACGATTTCTTTCTTTTTTTTTGACTACTATATGACGCCTGACAGATTCATTGACTACATACGCTACGAGAAAAGATACTCCCCCCATACTATACAGGCATATACCAAAGACCTTTCTCAGTTTTCAGAATTTTACCAGCAGCATTACGATTCAAGAGATATTAATGACGCAGGCCATCAACAAATCAGGTCCTGGCTTGTTTATTTAATAGAAGAAGGTTTATCAACCAGAAGCGTTCATAGAAAACTAAGCAGCTTGAAATCCTATTATAAATACTTGCTCAAGCATCAACAAATAACGCAAAATCCAACATTGCTGGTGATTGCTCCCAAGAGCTCATCACGCAACCCTGAATTTATCGAAGAGGAGAAAATGACCGATCTGCTGGATAATATAAGTTTTGAAGATAGTTTCAGCGGGGAGCGGGATAAAATGATCATTGAAGTATTTTACGGCACAGGCATGAGACTGGCGGAACTTATAGAAATACAGCACCATGATGTATCGCTTCATGCCCATACTTTTAAAGTCACAGGAAAAAGAAATAAAGAGAGATTTATTCCGTTCTCAAAAGAAATGGAGGAGCGTTTATCGCATTATACGGAGATGAAAGCAGCATCAGGTTTTGGCAGGGATGGATGGTTATTTGTAACAGATAAGGGAAAGAAATTATATCCACGCCTTGTTTATCGCATCGTTCACAAATACCTGAGCCAGGTTACCACCCTAACTAAAAAGAGCCCCCACGTACTCAGACATACTTTCGCAACACATATGCTGAATCGCGGTGCTGATCTGAATGCTGTAAAAGAATTTCTAGGGCATGCAAATCTTGCTGCCACTCAGGTCTATACTCACAATACTGTAGAAAAGTTAAAAAGAATATACCAACAAGCCCATCCAAGGGCATAATATACATATATAATAAAGGAGGACTATTTATGAAGGTAAACATTAATTCAGTTCATTTCAAAGCAGACCAGAAACTTGTAACTTTTATCGAGCAAAAAATTGACAAGCTTTCGACCTATCATGATGGAATTATTGGCAGTGATGTAATGCTTAAGGTCTTAAATCAGACTGACCGCGACAACAAAGTCGCTGAAGTACGCTTAAATGTAAGGGGGTACGACCTCTTTGCCAAGAAGCAATCCGCCTCTTTTGAGGAGTCAACTGACCATGCTGTTGAGGCTTTAAAAAAGCAATTAACCAAGCATAAGGAGAAAAGCAGAAAAAAATATTGATTTTTTGCAGGTTTTTTTACAATTTACTTTGTAGTTGATTATATAATTTATACTTTTGCAGACCTTTTTGACGAAGGGTCTGTTTTTTATTTATTGTAAGAGCAAAATTGCCGATGTAGCTCAGTTGGCCAGAGCAGCTGATTTGTAATCAGCTGGCCGGGGGTTCGAATCCCTCCATCGGCTCAGCATTTTGTTAAAGTTAATACTCGGGGAGATTCCAGAGCGGTCAAACGGGGCAGACTGTAAATCTGTTGGCTTAGCCTTCGGAGGTTCGAATCCTCCTCTCCCCACTTAACCTGAGACACAGGCGTACTTAACAAAGTGCATTGCGGAAGTAGCTCATTTGGTAGAGCGACAGCCTTCCAAGCTGTAGGTGGCCGGTTCGAGCCCGGTCTTCCGCTCAACGCCATTGTAGCTCAGGGGTAGAGCACTTCCTTGGTAAGGAAGAGGTCATGAGTTCAAATCTCATCAATGGCTCTAACTAATATTGAATCGTACTTAGATTGTACATAATTATTTAAATTAAAATTGATATGGCTAAAGAAACATTTGATCGTTCCAAACCACATGTTAACATCGGTACCATCGGTCATGTTGACCATGGAAAAACTACCCTTACTGCTGCGATTACATTAAATCTGCAGGAAAAAGGACTTGCGTCGTATATGTCTTTTGATGAGATTGATAACGCACCTGAAGAAAAAGAAAGAGGTATCACAATTAACACAGCTCACGTTGAATACGAGACTGCCAACAGGCATTATGCTCATGTTGACTGTCCTGGTCACGCTGACTACGTTAAGAATATGGTTACCGGTGCTGCACAGATGGATGGAGCTATCCTCGTGGTTGCTGCAACTGATGGTCCTATGCCACAGACTCGTGAGCACATCCTGCTCGCACGTCAGGTTGGTGTACCTAAGATCGTTGTATTCATGAACAAAGTTGACATGGTTGACGATGAAGAGCTGCTGGAACTTGTTGAAATGGAAATCAGGGAGCTGCTTTCATTTTACGATTTCGACGGAGACAATACACCTGTAATCGCAGGTTCTGCGCTTGGTGCTTTGAATAAAGAAGAAAAATGGGTAGAGGCGGTAATGGAACTCATGGAAGCTTGTGACACATGGATACCACTGCCAGACCGTGATATTGACAAACCATTCCTGATGCCTGTTGAGGATGTATTCTCAATTACAGGACGTGGAACAGTTGCCACTGGTAAAATTGAAACTGGTGTGATCAACTCAGGTAACCCTGTTGATATCGTTGGTATGGGAGCTGAAAAGCTGAAGTCAGTTGTAACTGGTGTTGAGATGTTCCGTAAGATCCTCGACCGTGGTGAAGCTGGTGACAATGCCGGTCTTCTGCTCAGAGGTATTGACAAGAATGAAATTTCCCGTGGAATGGTAATTGCTGCTCCGGGATCTATCACTCCTCACACTTTGTTTGAAGCTGAGGTTTATATCCTGAAAAAAGAAGAAGGTGGACGTCATACTCCATTCCATAACAAATACCGTCCGCAATTCTATTTCAGAACCACTGACGTAACTGGAGAGATCATCCTTCCTGACGGTGTTGAAATGGTAATGCCAGGCGACAACCTTACAATTACAGTTCAACTGATTGCAGCAGTTGCAATGGATCCAGGTCTCCGTTTTGCTATCCGTGAAGGTGGCAGAACTGTTGGAGCCGGCCAGGTAACTAAAATCATTGAATAATAATATTTGAAAATCGACTAAGCACCTCAACGTGGGGTGTTTCGTCGTATTTCAGCATACGGGTGTAGCTCAACTGGTAGAGTAGTGGTCTCCAAAACCATTGGTTGTGGGTTCGATTCCTACCACCCGTGCTTAATACAAAATAAAATGGCTAAGTTCAAATTACAAGCGTACATTGCAGATAGCTACGATGAATTAATTCATAAGGTATCGTGGCCTTCCTGGAGTGAGTTGCAGAATAGCGCAATTGTTGTATCCATTGCTTCCCTTATAATCGCTTTTGTGGTTTACTTGATGGATATCTCATTTCAGACATTATTGGAAAAGTTCTACACACTTTTTTAAGTAGTTGACACTTTTACAAAATGTAAACTTTGTCGTTTGATAATAACCAATCCCACTAGCAAAAATGAGTGAGCAAGTAAAAAAGTGGTATGTAGTTAGAGCGATTAGTGGAAAAGAGCGAAAGGTAAAAGAATACCTTGAGTACGAAATTGATCGCTTAAACTTACAGGACTATATTTCCCAGGTGCTGATACCTACAGAAAAGGTATATCAGGTGCGTAAGGGAAAAAAGATCAGTAAGGAGAGAAATTATTTTCCCGGCTATGTACTTATTGAAGCTGCCCTCACTGGGGAGATTCCACACGTTGTGAGGAATATTCCTAATGTTTTGGGATTTCTGGGAACTAAAGGCGAACCGGATCCGCTCCGTCCTTCAGAGGTTAACAGGATACTGGGTAAAGTTGATGAATTGGCAGAATTAGGCGAAGAAGTGAATATTCCCTTCATCGTTGGCGAAACCGTAAAGGTTATCGACGGGCCTTTCAACAGCTTTAGCGGTATCATAGAGGAAATCAATGAAGAGAAGAAGAAACTGAAGGTAATGGTTAAGATCTTCGGTCGGAAAACACCTTTGGAACTCGGTTTTATGCAGGTCGAAAAAGAGTAGGCCTGTTTTATTATAAGTAATCCATTAAGAGTACATTCAAAATGGCAAAAGAAGTTAGTGGACTTATTAAGTTGCAAATAAGAGGTGGCGCCGCAAATCCATCGCCCCCAATTGGTCCTGCACTTGGTGCTAAAGGCATCAACATTATGGAGTTTTGCAAACAATTTAATGCAAGAACCCAGGATCAGGCGGGCAAGGTATTGCCGGTGATTATTTCGGTTTATCGTGATAAATCATTTGATTTTATCATTAAAACCCCTCCCGTTGCAGTTCAGTTGCTTGATGCAGCTAAGATCAAAAAAGGTTCTCCGGAACCAAATCGTAATAAAATTGCCACTGTAACCTGGGAACAGGTTCGTGCAATTGCAGAAGCGAAAATGGTTGATCTTAATGCTTTCAAGGTTGAATCAGCAATGAAGATGGTGGCAGGTACTGCCAGAAGTATGGGTCTGAAGATCAAAGGCCCCAATCCTTTTGTAGAGCAAAAGTAGTTGACTTGCAAAGTCAGGTCCAAGTAAAAACTATTAAACGAGTTAAGCAAAAATGGCTAAACTAACAAAGAAACAGAAAGTAGCAAACGAGAAGTTTGACAATACGAGCTTATATAATCTTGACGAAGCTGTAAGGCTCGTTAAAGATTTAAGCTCAACAAACTTCGATGCTTCTGTTGATTTAGGCGTAAGACTTGGTGTTGATCCCAGGAAAGCCAATCAAATGGTAAGGGGAACGGTTACGCTCCCTCACGGTACCGGAAAAACTATCAGGATACTTGTATTATGTACCCCTGATAAAGAAGAAGAAGCGAAAGCTGCCGGCGCCGACCATGTTGGTCTCGACGATTATATCGAAAAGATCAAGAAAGGTTGGACTGATATTGACGTGGTAATTACCATGCCAAGCGTAATGGGCAAAGTTGGCCCCTTAGGCAGGGTTCTGGGACCAAGAGGCTTAATGCCAAATCCAAAAACAGGAACAGTTACAATGGATATTGCGAAGGCTGTTAATGAAGTGAAAGCTGGTAAAATTGATTTCAAAGTTGATAAATTCGGTATCATTCATGCTGCCGTTGGTAAGGTTTCTTTTGAAGAATCCAAGCTTTTCGATAATGTATCAGAATTACTTAACACGATCGTTAAAATGAAGCCGTCCAGTTCAAAAGGTACTTATTTGAGAAGTGTTTTTATTTCAAGTACCATGGGCCCCGGCATCCAGATCGAACCAAAATCCATCACTACTTAATCTGTTATTAAGAGAAGCTTAGAGCTATGAAAAAAGAAGATAAAAACCTAGTAGTTGAAGCACTTGCGCAGAGACTGAAGGAAAACGACAATTTTACAATTGCTGATACTTCAGGATTGAACGCAGAAGATACTTCGGCGCTTCGTAGATTATGCTATAAGCGTGAAGTCACCCTCACTGTCGTCAAAAATACCTTGCTTAAAAAAGCAATGGAACAGAACGACAAAGACCTGGAACCCCTTTATGATACTCTTAAAGGGCCCACGTCGATCATGTTTGCAGAATCCGGAAATGCCCCGGCTAAATTGATCAAGGAATTCAGGAAAGCATTGGAAAGACCTATTTTAAAAGGTGCCTACATAGAAGAAATGACCTATGTTGGTGATGATCAACTTGACTTCCTGGTTGCACTTAAATCCAAAAATGAGCTTATTGGCGATATTATTGGACTGCTGCAATCACCTGTCAATAACGTAATGTCCGCATTACAATCGGGTAGCAATATTCTTTCGGGAGTTGTAAAAACACTTTCAGAAAAAGCTGAATAGATATACAATATATAATAATAAAGTAAAAACCATTAAAAACTGAGATAAAATGGCAGATCTTAAAAAATTTGCAGAAGAGTTAGTTAATTTGACTGTAAAAGATGTTAACGAGCTGGCAGAGATTCTTAAAGAAGAATACGGAATTGAACCAGCCGCAGCTGCAGCAGTAATGGCAGCACCCGGAGCCGCAGATGACGGAGCCGAAGAAGAACAAACTACATTTGATGTTATCATCAAGGCAGCCGGCCAATCAAAACTGGCAGTCGTGAAATTGGTAAAAGAACTTACCAGTTTTGGCCTGAAAGAATCTAAAGAGCTGGTTGATGCAGCTCCTAAAGCTATCAAAGAAGGCGTAAGTAAAGATGAAGCAGAAGCATTACAAAAACAACTCGAAGAAGCCGGAGCAGAGGTTGAGATTAAATAAGGTTTCTTCATTCCTACGAAATTGACCTCTTCCGGAACTTGTTTTCGGAAGCAGGTCAATTTCGCATTTTTGTTCTTTAAAATATTTTCTTGACTTCATCCCGAGCAATCGGGACTAATACCTTACAACCTTGGCTATAGAAAATTTCAAAAAAATCAACTTTGGAAGTTCGAGAATCCGAACTGAATACCCTGACCTCCTTGAAATTCAACTCAAGTCGTTCATGGATTTTTTCCAATTGGATACCAATCCTGAAAACCGCGTTAATGAGGGCTTATACAAAGTATTTAGTGAAAACTTCCCCATATCAGATGCCAGGAATAACTTCGTTTTAGAGTTTCTCGACTATTTTGTCGATCCTCCAAGATACACCATTGAAGAGTGTATTGCCAGGGGCCTGACTTATAGTGTGCCTCTTAAGGCAAAACTGAAACTTTATTGTACCGACCCTGAACATGAGGATTTCGAAACCATAGTTCAGGATGTTTACCTTGGGATGATTCCTTATATGACTCCCAAAGGAACATTTGTAGTTAACGGTGCTGAACGTGTAGTTGTTTCCCAGCTTCACCGTTCGCCGGGTGTTTTCTTCGGAACTTCACTCCACGCTAACGGCTCACATCTTTATTCTGCCAGGATCATTCCTTTTAAAGGTTCCTGGATGGAATTTACAACCGATATTAACAATGTAATGTACGCATACATCGACAGGAAGAAAAAGTTACCTGTCACTACCCTACTGCGTGCCATCGGTTATGAAAGCGATAAAGAAATTCTTGAGATCTTCGATCTCGCTGATGAAATTAAAGTCAGTAAGGCAGGCCTTAAACGTGTTTTGGGCCGCCGTCTGGCAGCCAGGGTCCTCAGATCCTGGGTTGAGGATTTTGTAGATGAAGATACTGGTGAAGTTGTTTCAATCGAGAGAACGGAAGTGATCATCGATCGTGAGACAGTATTAGAAACCGAACATATTGAGCTGATCATCGATGCAGGGATCAAAACAATCCTTATTCATAAGGATGAATCAATCACCGGTGACTATTCTATCATCTTCAATACCCTTCAGAAAGATACCGCAAACTCTGAAAAAGAGGCTGTTGAGTTTATCTATCGTCAGCTGCGTAATGCAGAACCACCTGATGAAGAAACTGCCAGGGGTATCATTGACAAGTTATTTTTCTCCGACAAACGTTATGACTTAGGTGACGTTGGAAGGTACAGGATCAACAAGAAACTTGATCTTCAAACTCCAGCCGATACTAAAGTCCTTACCAAAGATGATATTATTTCCATCATCAAATATCTCATCATGCTGGCCAATGCCAAAACAGATGTTGATGATATCGACCACTTGTCGAATCGTAGGGTAAGAACCGTTGGTGAACAATTATATGCCCAGTTTGGTGTAGGACTTGCCCGTATGGCACGTACCATCAGGGAAAGAATGAATGTAAGGGACAATGAGGTATTTACTCCTACTGACCTGATCAACGCGAAGACACTTTCTTCTGTGATCAATTCATTCTTCGGAACCAACCAGCTATCGCAGTTCATGGATCAAACCAATCCGCTCTCAGAGATTACCCATAAACGTAGGGTTTCTGCACTGGGACCAGGTGGTTTGTCGAGAGAGAGAGCTGGTTTTGAGGTAAGGGACGTTCACTATACTCACTATGGCCGTTTGTGTACCATTGAAACTCCTGAGGGTCCGAATATTGGACTTATCTCCTCACTTTGTGTATATGCAAAGATCAACAAGCTTGGATTTATTGAGACCCCCTATCGCAAAGTGGTAGAAGGCAAGGTTGCTCTTGATAGCCCGGCTGTCTATCTTTCTGCTGAAGAAGAAGAAGATAAGATCATAGCGCAGGCTAGCACCTTGATGGAAGACGATGGATCATTTATCAATGAGAAGGTAAAAGTAAGATACCAGGCAGATTATCCTATCATTCACAGAAATGAGGTTGACTTAATTGATAGTGCGCCAAACCAGATTGCATCCATAGCAGCATCACTTATTCCATTCCTGGAACATGATGATGCGAACAGGGCTTTGATGGGATCTAATATGATGCGCCAGGCCGTTCCTCTGATGAGACCTGAAATGCCACTCGTTGGTACAGGTATCGAGGTGGATGTTGCCAAAGACTCCAGAGTACTTATCAATGCTGAAGGTACCGGTGTTGTTGAATATGTGGACGCCGACGAAATTGTGATCCGCTACGATCGTAAAGATGAAGAGAAACTGGTAAGCTTTGATGATGACATCAAGAAATATAAGCTGACCAAGTTTATGCGTACTAATCAGAATACCTGTGTTAACATTAGTCCTATCGTGAAGAAAGGCGATAAAGTGACTAAAGGACAAGTACTTTGTGAAGGTTACGCTACACAAGATGGTGAGCTTGCCCTTGGAAGAAATATGATGGTTGCCTTTATGCCCTGGAAGGGATATAACTTTGAGGATGCCATTGTAATTTCTGAAAGAGTAGTAAGAGAAGATATCTTTACCTCTATTCATATTGAAGAATTTACACTGGAAGTAAGGGATACCAAACGTGGTGTTGAAGAACTCACCAATGATATTCCAAACGTAAGTGCTGAAGCAACCAAGGATCTTGACGAAAACGGATTGATTCGAATTGGAGCTGAAATTGCCGAAGGCGATATTCTTATTGGTAAGATCACACCTAAAGGTGAAAGCGATCCTACTCCTGAAGAAAAACTTCTCAGGGCCATCTTCGGTGATAAAGCCGGTGATGTTAAGAATGCTTCCCTTA
>RCND010001931.1_pt1 | contig 11597 bp, 5 predicted proteins | sample 2041351 | NCBI WGS metagenome assembly RCND01 (sample SAMN09708230, study PRJNA481090) | Marine sediment metagenome, whole genome shotgun sequencing project. | biome: marine sediment; feature: ocean; material: sediment; isolation source: Sewage treatment plant 12B marine sediment (STP12B) ...
GATGAAATCCACTGGGCGTTACGTGTATCCCAGACATTCCAGACACTAAGAGTCAGGCTCCAGTCACCTGGTTTACCCAGGCTGAACTGCAAACTACCCTGGGTTGCCGACTCAATCAGTTTGCGACCACCATTTCCTAATTCGGCGTTCATGGCGTTCCACCAATCGTGGTACATAGCATCACGCCATGAGTGGTCGTAGCGAACCCAGCCATCCAGGCCCTTGAACAGGTCGAACATGTCGTATTGCACACCGATCCAGAACTTTTGTGGGGGTGCGATTGCAAGACTCTGACCCTTGGCGCCCAGTTGGTAGTCCTGTGAGTCATCACTCAGATCAATCAAGTCGCTTAGCCAGTAATCATCCTGTAGTTCTGATTCGTTCCAGGAATACGAGGCGTCAATGCGGAAATTTTCGGTAATCTTGTAGCTTAACGAAGTCTCAAGACCCCGAATTTCGGCATTTCCCATGTTGACCGTGCCGTTGGCCGTCCAGTCGTCTGGATCAGTGATGCCTCTCTGGATATCGTCCCATTCCATCTGGTACAAAGTGATATTCCACTGCAACCGATTATCCAGCCATTGACTCTTCAGGCCGATTTCGAAATTGTCCAGGGTGTCGGGGCCGTAGTTATCCGGAAGCACCGAAGACGGGTTCTTGATCGAGTTAGGCCCGCCGAGACGGAATCCCTGGCTGAACAGGGCGTAGACCATTTTGTCATCATCCAGTTTGTAATCGATGGCAAACTTGAATAGCGTGTCGTCGTTTTTGCCCTTGTAGATATCAGTATCGTAGACATTGCCTTCGGGCCATTCCTTGACTTCATTCCGATCGCGATCGTATTCGAACCAGCGAGCGCCAACCGTGGCCGAAAGCTTGTCGGTAATGCTGTAATTCAGTTCGCCAAAAAATGCCTTCTGTTCCGTGGTTGATGAGTAAATTTCCTTGTACCAGGTATTGGTATTGGGAATGTAGGTTTCGTAGTTCAGTGCCCAATAATAGCCAAAGGGCGTATCCGCCAGATCTACGACTTCAGCGAAAGCGTAATCCCAAAAATCATCGGTTTTTTCGTAGAAGGCACCAACCATCCACTGTAGACGTGAGTCACTGGTGGAGGTGAGGCGAAATTCCTGCGTAAACCGCTCAGCGGTCTGGTCGTTGATCGAGGTTTCACGGTGAAACCCGGTGGCATAGTTGACGTTGTAATAAATGTACTCGCCAGGGGTCAATACACGTTGGGCCCTGACCTGCCCGTCGGTATTGGCATCAAATTCATAGGTGATTTCACGATCGAGGTAACTGGTAATCGACTTAAATTCGGCAAACCCCACGTCACCCGTAACGGTAAGAGCACCTATCCACCAGTTGTCATCACGCTCATCCTTGTGGAATCGAACGATTTCCAATTCGCCAACGCCCTCTGCATTCGGGTCTGATTTCGGGTCGCCCTCCGAGCCTTGCTTCTGATTCATGTACATCACTTCGGCGTCCCATGAATCGTTTATCGACCACAATACGGACAGCCGTGCACCCCTTTGCTTCCAGTCGTTGAAGTCATCCTCAACCACGTTCGCGTTGTCGTCATCGGTAAAAATATTCTTGCCGTAAATGTTGTCGATAAAGCCGCCGGTCTTGACGTCGAACAAGGCAATACGCATGGACAGGGTGTCCTTGATCAGGGGTATGTTTGCCCAGCCTTCGAGACTGTATCCCGGTTCACCCTCTGCCATGTAGGTGCCGGCAACGTCAAACTGACCGTAGCCGCCGTTGTGGTCAGCCCGGTTGGGGATGATTCGAAAAGCACCCGATTGGGAACTGGAGCCGAATAAGGTTCCCTGCGGACCAGGAAGCGCTTCAATACGTTGAATATCCACCATGCGTGGATCAACGGCCTGCGTCGCCGAGGTCATGGGAATATCTCCGAGATAAACGGCTGAACCTGAATCGGTCCGCCATTCTCCTGAGCCTGTGCTGATACCGCGGAATACCACCTCGTTTCGGCCCGGAACCGTTGTCACCGTCGACATGCTGGGTACGACTTTCATAACATCACGCATGTTGGTCATGCCCAGTATCTGGATTTGTTCATTATTGAACGCCTCGATGGACATGGGCAGATCCTGCATATTCACTTCGCGCTTGGTCGCCGTGACAATAACTTCTTCCAACATCATTTCGTCTTGCGCGTCCTGGGCCAGGGCGGGCATCACAGGGTACAAGGCAGCGACAATTGACGCCGTAAGGAGTTTCATTCTTAAGCCACGTTTTTCGCTGTTCGGACCGCAGCGAAGTGATTGTTTAACAGTGCGGCTTGTACTGACCGGAGCGTTGGTTTTTTTCATCTCTGCAATCCCTACAGTTGACGTGTCGGCAAGTGGTGATCATCGGTAAATTATTATCATTATCATTCGCCGGATTAAAATCCGGACAAGCTTGATGATCTCATGCTGTGCAGGCCAGCCTCAATGGATGGAATGACTACATGATGGATTATATTACGGAGATGTATTTTTCTAAAAATACCCCGAACCCTTGATCCTGTTTGCTTTCTTTTATTGTCAGATTGACTATTCGCTGATAATTCTGCTAAAAAATATTCAACCCTTTTTTATAGCCCGGTATTTGTCCGGTGAGATACCCATGACCTTTTTAAACACCCGGGAAAAGTAATAGGGATCACTGTACCCGGTTTCCATGGCGACCACCTTGATCGACTTTCCTGTCTGATCCAGCAAGCGACAGGCGGCCCGAATCTTTAGCTGAGTGAAATAAGACAGCGGCGACTGGTGGAGTTGCTCCCGGAATAATTCTGAAAAATAACTGACGGATAGACCGACCTCCCTGGCAAACTCTTGCAGACGCACCGGTTCGGAAATTCTCGTGTGCATGTATTCAATGATTGCCTCAACATCCAGTCGGCATTCCGTCTTGCGTTGTTTCATAGGCAGCAATGAATTCCGAAACAACAACACCGAGAGAATATGCTTGGCCGACTGAGCTGCATAGATCAGCGTTGGCAGGGCATAGCCACCCTCCAGTGTTTCAAGACAATCACGAAAAAGCCGGACGGCTTCATCCCTGGTCGACTGGTCAAACGCGACGGGTTCTGCCACCGAAGGAATCCTGTCTACATAATAACTGGAATCCACTCCCCGGAAATGCATCCAGTAAATTGACCAGGGTTGATCTTCTGCGGCCCAATACGTGTGCCGGCAGTTTCTTGGAATGATGACCAGCTCACCTGCTTGCAGATGACTTTTTTTTTCATTTACCACTACATACCCGTGTCCGTCCAGGCACATCATCAAGTGGTCTTCCGGCGCCCCGTTCTCCCGGTTACGGAAATGGTAACGCGCCTGTGGGTACCATCCAATATCGGTGGGGTAAAGCCCCCGCACCAGGGGGTGGAGACGTGCTTCAGCTAATATCGGTCGTGGAATGACAAACATTTCCTGACCTTCAAAACCTTCCCTGAGATGTCGTTCCATGGTTTTTTTACCTTTTTAGCTAATAGGTTTAATTTACCGTAAGATTATCCATTAGATACACTCAAAGTCCATTTTCATGAGGGGTTAGGGTTTCATATCCTAGTAATAATTTCAAAGACTCCTGTCAATTATGTGTCAAGATAGGGTTCTGTTGTTGAATTTTGGCACCCAGTTCAAGGATCACGCAGTGGCAACATGTCAGACTGAAGTTTCTGCCGACGGTTTTGATGTCATCCGTCTGCGTAATGCATGCATTTCAGTCACGATCATGCCAGAGCTCGGCGGTAAAATTTACCAGATTACAGATCTGAGAACGGGGCGTGACTGGCTCTGGAAGAATCCATACATTGCTCTCAGACAACCCTCTCCAGGATTGGATTATGAGAAGGAACTGGATACCGGCGGATGGGATGAGGTTCTGTTTTCAGTCAAGCCCTGCAGACTGAAGTTGCCAGGTAATCGTTCCATGTCTATTGGTGACCACGGTTTGGTGGTTGACAAAGCCTGGCATGAAATTGAAACAGGCATTCATGATAGTGGCGCGGCAGTATGTGAACTGCTCGTCGAAGGACAATCACCCGACTTCAAGTTTCAAAGAAGAATCATTCTGCACGCCGACCAACCCCGTTTTGATATTGAGTACACGCTAAGCAATACAGGCTCAAGTTCCTGGCCGTGGCTGTGGTGCGTTCATCCACTGTTAGCCATTAAGAAGGGTATGTATATTGATTTACCCCAGGGCCAGAAAATCCGTTCTGTGCATGAGGGTATTACCGGTTCGGTCACAGATCAGGTTTGGCCGAATGTCGCCATGCCGAATGGTGAAACACACGACCTGGCAAAGGTTTTTGACCACACCAATGGTCCTGGTGTATTCAATCAAAAGCTCTACGTTCAATCCACAAAACGGGTTTGTTTGAGCACCGCTGATACCACGGAGAGCTTCAGCATAAGTTACGACCCAGAGAGCCTGCCCTGGCTGGGATTGTGGATCAACAACAATGCCTGGTCGGGATGTGGTTCCGAGCCGTATCTTAATCTCGGTCTGGAACCGACAACCACACCGTATGATTCCCTGGCCGATGCTGTTGAGTTCGATGATGCTGATGTTCTTGAACCCGGTGAATCAAAGAAATGGCGCCTGGCGGTCAGCCTGGATAACAAGGTAAATACCAATGCCTGAACCAATCGCAAAAATATCGGTGCTAAATGCTTTTCACTCCAAATTTGGCAGATCTGCGCGAGTGTTCAAGGCACCGGCACGAATCAACATCATCGGTGAACATTGTGATTACAACGATGGGTTTGTAATGCCATCGAATACGGCCCTGTATACATGGCTGGCCATTGCACCCCGCAAAGATCGCATCGTGCGGGTACTGGCATTGGACTTTAACCAGACAGTCGAGATCAGCCTCGATAGCATATGCGCGGATTCCAATGGTGGCTGGCAGGAGTATCCAAAGGGTGTACTCAAGGTCCTGCAGGATGAGGGCTTTGAGCTTTTCGGTGCTGATATATTGATGACGGGGGAAATACCTCTTGGTGGCGGGCTGAGTTCATCGGCCTCGTTGGAAGCTGTCATGGCCTTCGCCATGCTTTCATGTGCCGGCTACGAAATCGACCGCCGCCAGCTGGCATTGATGTGCAAGACCGCAGAGAATCAGTTCGTGGGTGTGGCTTGCGGCATCATGGATCAATATGTGATCTCAATATGTGGCAAAGATGAAGCCATGATGCTCGATTGCCGATCACTGGATTATAAAAATGCCCCACTACCCGATGACGCCCGGCTTCTGATCGTGAACAGTGGTGTCAGACATAATTTACAGGCCGGCGGATACAATGAGCGACGAGAGGAATGTGAACAGGCGGTTGCCCTACTCAGAGACAAGGGCTTGGATATCACAGCATTACGTGACGTGAGCATGGAAGACCTCGACACACATCGGGAAACTCTTGGCGACCTTCTCTATAAACGTTGTAAACACGTGGTTACTGAAATCCAGCGGGTCGGCGAGGCGTATGCTGCCATGCACATGCATGAAACTGAAACACTTGGGAGATTGATGAATCAGTCACATAACAGCCTGCGGGATGATTATGAGGTCAGCTGCAGCGAACTTGACAGCCTGGTTGATATCGCCAGAAATTGCGAAGGGGTATATGGCTCCAGAATGGTGGGTGCCGGGTTTGGTGGTTGCACGGTTAGCCTGGTAAAACGTGACAAGATCCAGTCAGTCGTAGATGAAATTTGCACACAATACAGAAAAATTCTGGGGCAGGACCCCTGGACAAATATCGTCAAAGCAAGCGAGCCGGTGCAGGAAGTCCAGTAACAATGGTCTCACAGACACACTCACACCTAAGGCGGAACATGTTGACCGGCGAATGGGTGCTAGTCTCACCTCAACGGACACAAAGGCCCTGGCAAGGTCAGCTTGAAGAAGTGTCTTCTGATGTAAGACCTGCTTATGATTCAGGGTGCTACCTTTGTGCGGGAAATGTCCGGGCAAATGGTGAATACAACCCGGGTTACTCAGGTCCATTTGCATTCGATAATGATTTTCCTGCCTTGTCCGCTGAGGCAGGTGTGGAGACAAGCGACGAGAATCTGTTCCACTCCCATGCTGAAACCGGTTGCTGCCGTGTTGTGTGTTATTCAGAGAAACACAACCTTCCACTGGCCGACATGCCCGTTGATGACATCGCAGCGGCCCTTGGGTTTCTCGCAGGAGAATTCAGACTACTGGACGAGCAAGCCGGTATATCTTACGTTCAGATTTTCGAAAACCGCGGGCAAATGATGGGGTGTAGCAACCCGCACCCACATGCGCAAATCTGGGCCACCAGTGCTATACCAAATGAGCCCAACAAGGAACTGCTTAAGCAACAGGCATACCTGGAAACACATGGCCGGTCACTTTTGCTGGACTACCTGGATGCAGAACTGAAGGATGGCAGCCGACTGGTCTGTAGCAATTCAGAGGCAGTATCAATTGTGCCGTACTGGGCCACCTGGCCCTTTGAAACCTTGCTGATGCCACGCAGGGCAGTAGCTGCACCCGACGAAATGTCGCCGAAAGAGATACTGGGTTTTGCCGGTGTTCTCAAGTCCACACTGCAGGCCTGCGACCGTTTGTTCTCGACTTCAACGCCCTATTCAATGGGTTTCCACCCACGGCCCAGCGATGGTCTGGAACATCCTGAATGGCAATTCCACTTACACATTTACCCACCACTGCTACGCTCGGCAAGTATTCGTAAACATATGGTAGGTTTTGAAATGCTGGGTATGCCACAGCGCGACCTGACACCTGAGGCCGCGGCAGAGCGTCTCAGATCCACACTGCAAACCGACCTGAACACCTGAAGAGAAGGTAAGTGATATGAAAACGTCAATTCTACTAAATCGCACTGCAGCAACGTGGCTGTCACTGACTATCTGTGCGAGTGCCGCCATGGCTGAAGACCGGCCTGAATGGAACGATATCAACGTTATACGTCAAAATACTGAAGCGCCGCGGGCCAATTTTCATGCTTTCCCGGATAGGGCTGCAGCCATAAAAGCAGATGTTGGTGAAGACGATTATTACAGGTCACTCAATGGAATCTGGAAGTTCAAGTACTCCGACAGTCCATCATCCCGACCTGTTGGTTTTTTTGAGGATGGATACGATCTCAGCGACTGGGCCGACATTCCGGTTCCATCCAACTGGGAACGACACGGTTACGGTTACCCGATTTACGTTAATGTCCCTTATCCGTTTGATATCGATGAACCTAATGTACCAACTGAGGAAAACCCGGTGGGTTCTTATCAACGGGTCTTCGAAGTGCCATCCAACTGGGCTGGACGTGAAGTTTTTGTGCGTTTCGGTGCTGTCAGTTCGGCATTTTATCTCTGGGTTAATGGTGAATACGTCGGTTACAGCGAGGGTAGCAAGACAGCATCAGAATTCAATATCACCGAAGTCGCCAGGCCCGGCAAAAACACCATTGCCGTTGAAGTCTACCGCTGGAGTACCGGCAGTTACCTTGAGGATCAGGATTTCTGGTCTCTGAGTGGCATCCAGCGGGATGTTCATCTGTATGCGCGCCCAAAACAACGAGTGCGTGATTATTTTGTGCATACTCCATTGACCAACAACTATACCGATGGTGATTTCAGCATTGATGTCGAACTGGTCAATAACGAGGCCAATACGAAAAGTGGCACGGTATCCGTACAGGTTCTGGATGGTGAAACTCCCATCTTGGAACGGTCCTCCAAACTGAGTCTTAAGCCCGGAGTGACACAACAAAACCTGGCCGGATTGATCAGGAATGTGAAACCATGGTCGGCTGAAATCCCCAATCAATACACACTGCTAATCGAGCTCGGCGATGACCGGGGCAAGACGCTGGAAGCCATTTCCCAACGGATCGGTTTCAGAACTGTGGAGATCACCAACGGCCGGTTTTTGGTCAATGGCCAATTGGTCAAACTCAAAGGTGCAAACTTACACGAACACCACGATGTTACCGGGCATGTTGTCGATGAAGAGACCATGCTGGAAGATATCCGCCTGATGAAGGCGGCCAATCTCAATGCCGTGCGCAACTCCCATTACCCGCAACCGGAGCGCTGGTATGAATTGACCTCCGAATATGGTTTGTACATGGTCGATGAGGCCAATATCGAAAGCCATGGTTATGGATACGACCATGACAAGACACTTGGAAACAAACCACATTGGAAAGAACATCACCTTGATCGTACCCAAAGGATGCTCGAGCGAAGTAAGAATTACCCTGCGGTCGTCATATGGTCTCTGGGTAACGAAGCCGGTGACGGAGTCAACCTCGGGGCCACATTCAACTGGATCAAATCACGTGATTTGTCACGACCGGTTCAATATGAAACCGAAGGTGACATCAACCTGGTCGGTGAGCAGCATTCAGATTTCCACTCCAGCATGTACTGGCGTCACTGGGATCTTGAGCAATATGCACAGACCCATAACGACCGCCCATTTGTGCTGATCGAATACGCGCACTCCATGGGCAACAGTACCGGAAACCTCAAAGAATACTGGGATGTCATCAACAACCATGAGGTATTGGCGGGTGGGTTTATTTGGGACTGGGTAGATCAGGGTCTGGTTGAGCATGACGAAAACGGCACGCCGTACTGGACATATGGAGGCGATTACGGACCGGCAGATGTACCTTCAAGCGGCAACTTCAATTTTAACGGCGTGGTATTCCCTGACCGCAGTATTCAGCCGGCTTATTGGGAGGTAAAATATGCTTATCAGGAAGTGGATTTCACGGCTGTTCACCTGCTGGGTGGCGAAATCAAGGTACACAATAATTATGACTTTCTGTCACTGGATGGTTTCTACCTCGATTGGCAACTGACCGGCAACGGCAGGGTAGTTTCTGAAGGTAGTAGCGATGACCTGGGTATTGCTGCGGGATCATCCGAAACGGTCAAGCTTTGGAAATCATTACCAAAACAAACATCAGGTGAGGAATATCATCTGACCGTACACTTAATATCAAACGATGCACGTAGCCTGCTGCCAGTTGGTCATGAGTATGCTTCGGAACAGTTTGAGCTTCCAAACCTGGCCGGTGCTGCGAAACAGGCAAAATCCCCACGCGGTAAAGTCAAATTGAAACAGAATGCTAATCTGTTGACCATTTCCGGCAAAGGTTTTGCCTACGGATTTAACCCCGAAACCGCCCTGCTTTCATCCATTAATTATGGTGAAGGCGAGTTGATGCTAAAACCGATGGAGCCGAATTTCTGGAGAGCTCCGACCGATAATGATTTCGGAAACTACATGCAGGATTGGGCTGCCGTTTGGCACGATGCCGGTTCAAATCGACGTCTGCTTGACTTTTCAACAGAGAAACAGGGTCGGGGCTCGGTCATCGTGACTGCAGACTATGCCTTTGATGATGCCAGTGGAAACGAAGTTGCGCGTTGGTCAGCAACCTATACCATCAATGCTGCCGGCGAATTACATGTCAGCAATAGTTTCGACAGGCAAGCAGATCTCCCGGCATTACCCCGCCTGGGTATGAACCTGGAGTTGATTCGACCATTGGATCAGGTGGAATGGTTCGGTCGTGGTCCTTTTGAAAACTACAGTGACCGCAAACTGGCAGCACATGTGGGCATCTACCAGAACAAGGTCGAGGATCATTATGTCGCTTATATGCGTCCCCAGGAAAACGGCTATAAAACTGACGTGCGCTGGTTATCCCTTATTGATGACAAACAATCTGGAATCAGCTTTAAAGCTGATGAATTGATCAGCTTTGGTGCGCACCATAACCGACTTGAAGATTTTGTGCCTCCGGTTAAAATCGCCATTACTTCGGAAGATGGGCCAGGTGCCCGCGATAACGAAAAACGTGTCAATGTTCACGTTAACGATGTAAAACCACGTGATCTGATTTCACTGGATATTGATTTCGGCCAGATGGGTGTAGGTGGCGATGACTCCTGGGGGAAACGTACACTTCAGAAATATTCGTTGAATAAGCAATCGTATGATTATGGCTTCACTATCAAACCTCACAGACCATGATTCAGGGAACCAGTTAAGCTGTCACCGGTTATCAACAGACAAGAACAAGAGGAACAACCATGCATCTGTCAGTCCTTGACCTAACCATCGTCGCCATATACGCGGTATTCCTCCTGTTTATCGCCCAATGGGTTTCCCGGGAAAAAGCCGGGTACAAGAAGGATACCAGCGACTATTTCCTCGCCGGCCGTTCGCTGCCATGGTGGGCCATCGGCGCATCCCTGATCGCGGCCAATATTTCGGCCGAGCAGATCATCGGTATGTCCGGTTCCGCCTTCAAAATGGGTATCGCCATCGGTGCCTATGAATGGATGGCGGCTCTCACGCTGATTATCGTTGGTAAGTACCTGTTGCCGGTATTCTTGAAGCACAAGATCTACACCATGCCGCAATTCCTGGAACAAAGGTATGACCACCGGGTACGCATGGTCATGGCGTTTTTCTGGCTGGGTGTTTACGTATTTGTCAACCTGACCTCTATCCTTTGGCTGGGTGCGCAAGCCGTGACCACGGTAACTGGGCTGGACCTGGTTTGGGGTATGATCGGGCTGGGAGTATTTGCGACTGCCTACTCGCTTTATGGTGGGCTTAAAGCTGTTGCCTTGACAGATATCATCCAGGTAACCCTTTTGATTCTCGGTGGATTGCTGATTGCCGGTATCGCACTCAACGAAGTGGCGGGTGGTGAAGGTATGGTCGCCGGCTTTGGCATCCTGTTGGAAAAGGCGCCCGAGAAATTCGACCTGATCTTTGAGAAAGGCAATGCCAATTACGAGTACCTGCCCGGTATATCTGTATTGATCGGTGGTATGTGGATCATGAACCTGAGCTACTGGGGCTTTAACCAGTACATTATCCAACGTGCACTGGCAGCCAAAGACGTGCCCGAAGCACAAAAAGGCATCATGTTTGCAGCCTATCTTAAAATGCTGATCCCGGTGATCGTAGTTCTGCCTGGCGTAGCAGCGGTCATGCTGGCACCTGATCTGGATATGCCCGACAAGGCCTACCCAACAGTCATGACCTTGCTGCCTTCCGGCTTACTCGGCCTGGTTTTCGCAGCCCTGATTGCTGCAATTGTGTCCTCGCTGGCTTCGATGATGAATTCGATTTCCACCATTTTCACGATGGATTTCTACCGTAACCATGTGAAGACAGACGCCTCTGAACAGCATCTGGTACGTGTCGGTCGCTCCGTCAGCCTGATTGCCATGGTCATCGCGATGATTCTCGCGCGGCCGTTGCTGGGCAACTTTGAACAAGCCTTTCAGTACATCCAGGAATTCACCGGCTTCTTCACCCCTGGTGTGTGTGCCTTGTTTCTGATGGGTATATTCTGGAAACGTACAACGGCCAATGGCGCCCTGGGTATTGCACTGGGTTCTGCCATTTATTCTTTTGGCTTTTTCATGTTCCTGCCAGACGTGCCATTTATCGACCGGGTCGGCTGGGTATTCGTTCTGTGCATCGTGACCGGTGTCGTTATCTCCAGAATGCAGGGCGCCGAAGAACACCCGGATGCCAT
>RCND010002801.1_pt1 | contig 11597 bp, 9 predicted proteins | sample 2041351 | NCBI WGS metagenome assembly RCND01 (sample SAMN09708230, study PRJNA481090) | Marine sediment metagenome, whole genome shotgun sequencing project. | biome: marine sediment; feature: ocean; material: sediment; isolation source: Sewage treatment plant 12B marine sediment (STP12B) ...
GTAGAGAAGCGGTTTCCCCTGTTTATATTTAACATATTGGCAATGGGGCCAACGCCATGTGTGGGATAGACATCCCCGTTCCGGTGAAGCGAATGCTCCGTGCGCCAGGCTGACTCAGAAAAACCCTTCTCGCCAAATTCCACTCCCGGACCATAGGCCGTTTTTCCATCATTGAATTTCACACCCCGCAAATCATGCTGATATCCACAACGGGCATGGAGCATATCTCCAAACAATCCTTCGCGGACCATCTGCATCACAGCCATCACATCCCGTCTGTAACAGACATTCTCCAGGATCATCACAGGAACACCGGTCTCCTCGTAGGTATTGACCAGGTCCCAACACTCCTCCAGGGTATTTGCAGCTGACACCTCCACACCGGCATACTTACCGGCGCGCATGGCATCGACGCTCATGCGGGTGTGCCATAACCAGGGGGTACAGATAATCACCCCATCCAAATCGCTGCGTTGCAACATATCCCGGTATGCATAGGCATCTCCAGAGTATTCTTCAGCCTTCTGGTACTTATGCTTAACAATCAGTCCCTGGGCCTTAGCCAGTGCATCCGGATCGAGATCGCAGATGGCCGGAACAATAATATCATCCCGCATCAGCAGGTTGGACAGATGGTTCCTGCCACGCCCTCCAACTCCAATAAAACCGATGCGAGCTTTCTCGCTGGTGGCATTCCCAAAAACAGGGAATGGGAGTGCAGCTGCCGCTCCGACAACAGCTCCCGTCCTAATAAAATCACGTCTTTGCATATTAATATTTTATAATGGTGATATCACATAGCTATATTCCATGGGCGATCCACGCAGCACATATTCGGCATGGGTCCGGGCGCCCCAGGAGTCATCTCCTCCAACACCCATCTGTTTCCAATCCACATTTAAAAAGATCTTCTCCGACTTCTGCAGGTCGATGGTATGAGCACCGTCCCTAGTTTCCCTGTCCAGCTGATCCTGCGAAAAATGCAGGGCAGAAAAATCGATGGTAGGCGAACCCTTAATCATGATGCCCTGCCCCGTACTATTGCTTAAGGTAAGCCAGCGTACCTCGGTCTTGTTTCCGTTCTCCCCATTGGAGATATAGGGTACATACTGCTCATCCACACTGCTGCTATAAAGCCCCACATGGGAGGAATGATTGCGATCGATGTAGTTTTCGTGAGGACCTCTTCCAAAATACCTCAGCTGATCATAGCCTGGAGGAATTTCCATGTTCATGCCAAATCGGGGCACTTCGGGGAAATTGTCCTGTGAGGCCTTGAATTTCACCTTCACCAGTACCTCTCCACCATCATTAAAATAATACTCCACATTGTAGTTTGATCCAGTTCCGGGGTGGAGATATTCAGTCATCACTGCAGCAATGCTGTCCGATTCCACAACAAACATGGATTGAAGCTCCAGCTCTCCTCCGAATGGTTTCCACATGGCACAGCGATTCTCCATCTTGTTTCCGAAATCGTTTTCGATGGGGGCTCTCCAGAAATTTGGCCTGGGTCCGTCCCAAAGCAAGTGCTTCCCTCCCATGGTATATGAGGTGATAAATCCCGTGGCCATATCAAAGAGGATATCTCCTTTGGGAAACTGCACTGTCAGGGAAGTTTTGGTTTCCACAAATCCCACATGGCTCTTGCCGGTTTCTGTAAACTTAAGCGGTAGTATTTCCCTGGCTGCACCCGGATTCATGGCAAACTGGTGGCCCGCCACCTGGTATCCTGCCGGCACCAAGGGAGCATCCTTCCTGGTAACAACTGCCAGGTTCAGGAAATATTCTTTTGAAGTATCTTCCACCCCACCAGTGATCCCCAGATCCACATAAGCGGATTGGGCAGGAGCCACCTCGGGCGATTCCACCACTCCAGATTCTACCACCACTCCATCAGCGGTCAGTTCCCATTTCAAATCAAATCCCTTTAAACAGGTAAAATCGTACCTGTTGATCACTTTAACAGTTCCCTTTGTAAAGGGGACCGCCTCAAAATCCACATTCTGGTAGGCCCTCTTCACCTCGATGAGACCGGGATGGATGGTCCGATCAGGAAAGACCAGTCCATTCAGGCAGAACGTGCCATCGTTGTGAACATCATCCGGCTCAAAATCGCCCCCGTATGCCCAGTACTTAGTCCCGTCATCGGCTTTCTGAGCAATGCCCTGGTCCACCCAGTCCCAGATAAATCCACCCTGGAGCTGCTCATATTTATTGATCACCTCCCAGTAATCCATGATGTTTCCATTGCTATTCCCCATGGCATGTGCATATTCGCACTGGATCAGGGGTTTGTTTGGGTAACTCTCCACATACTTTACCATGTCGTTAATAGTCATGTACATGGGGCAAAAAATATCGGTATTCCTTCCATTGGTTGAACGTTCATATTGAACAGGCCGGCTCAGATCACGCTGCTTGATCCAGTCGTAGGTGGCATCGAAGCAGACTCCATCGCCCGCCTCATTACCCAACGACCAGATGATAATGGAAGGGTGGTTCTTGTCACGCTCCACCATACGCATGGTGCGGTCCAGGTGAGACTTCTTGAAGATGGGATTGTTCCCCAGGGTAAGATTGGGTTCGTATCCCATCCCATGGGATTCAATATTGGCCTCATCAATCACGTAGAGTCCGTATTGATCGCATAACTCATACCACCTTGGATCGTTAGGATAGTGGCAGGTACGAACTGCATTCACATTGTGCAGCTTCATTAATTCAATATCCTTCAGCATCATCTCCTCACTGATCACATGTCCCTCAAACTCGTCATGCTCATGACGGTTCACTCCTTTCAGTGTAACTGCCTTGCCATTAACCAACAACTTGCCATATTTGATTTCGGAGGTACGGAATCCCACCTTTGATGATAGGTTTTCCAGTACATTCCCCTCATCATCCTTCAGTGCCAGAATCAGTGTGTAGAGCTCAGGGGTCTCGGCCGACCAAAGTTGTACATCGTCGACCAGGTCAGAGAAGGAGACCTTCAAAACACCTTTTTCTGCCAGCTCCAGGTTCAATTCTCTGGACCAAACTATAGCGCCTTGATCAGCCATCAAACTAACATCGATGCTATAGGGCCCTTTCACCTTACCTGTAAGTGCTCGTACCTCAACATCCAGATCCAGTAATCCGGTCATATAGTCCTTGGTCAATCCGGCTTTGCAGAAGTAATCATGAATATGGATGCCCGGTCTGGCTTCCAGATAAACCTCACGTTCGATCCCGCTGATGCGCCAGAAATCCTGACACTCCAACCAGGAACCGTCCGACCAGCGATAGACCTCTACTGCCACCAGGTTCTCTCCTTCTTTTAAATAGGAGCTAACATTAAATTCTGCCGGGGTTTTGCTTCCCTGACTGTATCCCACTTTCTCTCCATTTACCCAGAGGTAGAATGCAGATTTCACGGCTCCAAAATGGATATAGACCTCTTTTTCGTCCCACCCGGCAGGAAGATTAAATGTTCGTCTGTATGATCCAACCGGATTATAATCGGTGGGAACTTCAGGTGGATTGGGCTTGGAAGTCCATTCAAAGGCAATATTTGAATAGATAGGGATTCCATATCCCTTCATCTCCCAGTTGGAGGGAACTTCAATCATATCCCATTGGGAATCACTGTAGCTCGTTTTATAGAAATCCGCAGGACGGGTAGCCGGATTGCTAGACCAGTTAAACCTCCAGGAACCATTCAGCGTCAAATAATTGGCCGAGGCAACTTTCTCCCCTCCCCTGGCCTTCTCAAAGGAATCATAGGAAAATCTTGTAGCATGAGGATCCTCACGGTTCACCTCTACTACCTCAGGGTTTTGCCATTCGGGTAATTTCTGAGCATAGGTAGTAGCAACTGCCATAAAACAAAACAACAGGGTAAGTGATAATCGATGCATGGAAAGTTTAGTTAGTTAGTGCCTAGTGCTTAGTGCTTAGTGCTTAGTGCTTAGCCCCAGAGAGATTTGGGGTAGACGCCCTCGTCCACAAGGTCGCCTATGGCTTTCAACACGATGGGCTTGTCCTCCTGGTAGGTCACTCCGAACCAGGATTCAGGAGTCTGCAGTACCGACATCTTTGATTTACCTGAGGAAATCAGTTTGTCCACCACATAAGGGATAAAAAATTCTGCTTTGGGATTATCCATGCTCTCATTCAAAAACCTCTTGAAATCCTCTTCAGCATAAGAGAAAAAATCGGGTGTAAACCCAAAGAGGTTCATAGAAACTGTATCCATAGGGTCAAGTGAATTTACCGTCCCATCCTCATTTTCATATACAATTCCACCATCTTTCAAATAGATCTTTGTTCTTTCCACCATACCTGACAGGTAACCTTTATCATTCACCTGGCAGACCCCACGTGCCACAGAGCCATGTTCTGAAACTGTTTTCTGTAACTCAAAACCAACCATGCAATAGTGCCCGCGCACATCTTCAGATGTCTGGGTCAGAAAATGGTTCATGATCTTATAAGATTTCCGGCCATAATAATCATCGGCATTGATTACTGCAAAGGGCTCGTTAATAGCATCCTTAGCCATCAAAACCGCATGAGCTGTCCCCCATGGTTTTACGCGATCCTCAGGCAGGGTATACCCCTCCGGAAGATTGTCAAGTGACTGGATCACATAATCGACTTTTATATGTGAGGGAAACTTTTTAATATAGTTTGTTTTAAAATCTTCTTCCATTTTGGGTGAGATCACGAAAACAAAACGTTCAAATCCTGCATGAACAGCATCATAAATGGAATAATCCGTAATGGTCTCCCCGGATGGCCCAAAAGCGTCCACCTGTTTCATTCCGCCATAGCGGCTTCCCATCCCTGCCGCAAGAATCAAAAGTGTCGTATGCATGTAGTATTTATTATGTGAATTTAAGGATTGGTAAATGTACTTATCCAATTTTAGCTTTCCAAAAGTCGATAAGCTGCTTAAATAATTTGAGATTATATAGAAAAGATTAATTTTATGCCCGTCACTGAAAACTAACTTCACTTCAAAATATCCACTAATGAGTAACTCAAGTAAAATTAAGATTGGACCGGTCGGTCCTTTAATGATTGTAGGAATTGTATTCTTCATGATCGGTTTTGGTGTGGGAATCAGCGGATTCCTAACTCCGGCACTTCGTTCGGCCTTTAATCTGACAACCGGGCAATCCTACCTGGTCACCGGAGCTATCTTTTCTGCATTTCTGATCTTTGGCCGCCCAACCGGATGGGTAATCAAGAAAATTGGCTACAGAAAGTCTATGATGATCGCTTTCTTCGTTATGGCACTGGGAATGTGGCTCTTTGTACCATCCTCCAAAGCGGTAAGTTTCCCACTCTTCCTGGTTGCTCTTTTTGTGGGTGGTATTGGAAACACCCTTTTGCAGGGTGCTGTCAATCCTTACATTACAATTATTGGGCCTCTGGATACAGCCGCGGTTCGTATGAGCCTGATGGGCATCATGAATAAAATGGCCTGGTGGATCGCTCCTCTGTTCCTTGGACTCTTTATTGATCTGGCCAAAGTGGATGTAGCTGACATCATCATGCCCTTCTATATTGTTACCGGTATTATGATCATACTGGGCATTTTCGTCTACTTTGCCCCCCTGCCTGAGGTGAAAGCCGAAGGTGAAGATGAAGAGGATGCTACTGCAGAATCTTCCTACGCTGCTAACAAAACCAGCATCTGGCAATTTCCTCACCTTATACTAGGCGTTTTCACCCTCTTCCTTTATGTGGGTATTGAAACCCTTCCCATGGCTTCCATTATTGATTTTGCCAGAGCAACCTTCGGAGACGTACCCAATATTGAAGGCTATGCCAAGTTTGTTACCCTGGGCCTGGTGGCCGGTTATATTTTCGGTGTGATTGCTATTCCGCGGTTCATTTCCCAACAGAAGGCTCTGATTTCCTTTGCCATACTGGGTGTAATCTCAGCCCTGTTATTAATCTACCTGCCGGCTCAATATGCATTTTATGCTCTGCTGTTTGCCTCTTTCTCCAACTCACTGATGTGGCCGGCCATCTGGCCCCTGGCCATGAAGGACCTTGGTAAATTTACAAAGGTTGGTTCTTCCATGCTGGTAACAGCCATTTTTGGTGGAGCAGTGATTCCCCTTATTTTCGGGTTCATTGTAGATGCTGTTACAACCACGGAGCAGCCGGTAGTTGCAAACTTCCAGACCGCTTACTGGGTCATGGTACCATGTTATGCGTTCATACTTTATTTTGCTATTTCAGGACATAAAATCAGAACTAAATCATAATGAGTAAGTTATATATAGGCGTTGATATTGGCGGCACGAGCATTGTAGCCGCCAGATTTTCCGCAAGTGAATTGATTGAGCGCGCTGAGGTCCCCACGGGATCAAACCGCCCGGCCACAGAGATTATGGAATCCCTTTTTGAAGCCATTGAAAAGGTGCTTACCGATGAGGTGGTGGGCATCGGGATCGGCATGCCCGGTTTTATGAATTCAGAAACAGGAGAGATCCTTCAGATCAACAACATCAAATCATTTAATGGTTTTTTCATTAAACCGGTGGTCGAAAAACGATTCAATCTGCCCACTTTCCAGAGTAATGATGCCAACTGTTTTGCCCTTGGGGAAACCTATTATGGTGCTGGCAAAAAGTATAAGAACCTGGTTGGTGTTACCCTTGGAACCGGACTGGGAGGAGGCATCATTCTTGACCGGAAGATCCATACCGGGCTGATGGGTGGAGCCGGTGAGCTGGGATGTATACCCTTTCACGGTGGCATTGTGGAGGATATATGTAGTGCCGCTCTTTTTAAGGACAAGTACCATACCACCGGCATTGAGCTGTATAAAAAAGCCAAGGAAGGAGATCAGGAATCCCTGGCCGTGTTTGACGAGCTGGCACAAAACATTGGAGAACTCATCAGAAGTGTGATGTATATCCTGGCTCCCGAAGCCTTCGTGATAGGCGGATCGGTTGCCAATTCCTGGGACCTGCTGGAAAAACCACTTCGTAGAGAAGTGGACAAATTCCTGGTACCAATGATCAGCAATAGCACTGACCTGGTAAAGGCTGAACTGGATAATGCAGGGCTGTATGGTGCTGCTGCACTCTGCATCTCACAAATGGACTAGAAATGACTAATGATTCGATTGCCGCTCAGTTCGCAACTGAGGGCACCCTGGGCAAGGTGAAGGTCCATAGTGGTGGTTTTATTAATGATAGCTACCGCCTGATAAATACTGTTCAAGGAGCACCCGATTACCTCCTGCAGAGAGTCAATCACAATGTATTCAAGGATGTTCCTCTCCTGATGAATAATATGTCTGTGGTTACAGACCATGTGAGAGCCAAAGTACTGAAGGAAACCCCCAATGAAGTGAAAAGGCGCTGCCTGACTATCATCCCGACCACAGATGGGCAAAGCTATTTCAAAGACCCGGAGGGTAATTTCTGGAGGGTGCTTCGTTTTATTGAGGACCATCTGGTATTCGAAAGCACCAACGATCCAACCATCGCCTATGAAGGAGCAAAGAGCTTTGGTGCTTTTACAGTAATGCTGAACGATCTCCCATCAGAAAAAGTGGGATGCGTGATACCCGATTTCCATAACATGAAATGGAGACTTACACAGCTGAAGGAAAGTATTGCTAAGGATGTGGCAGGTCGCCTGAAGGAGGTGAAAAAGGAGGTCGACTATGTGGAATCCCGCTCAAAAATGATGCTTACTGTAAATGATCTTGGGGAAAAGGGGGCGATTCCACTCAGGGTTACCCACAATGATACCAAGATTAGTAATGTATTGTTTGATCTTAACAAAAAAGGCTTGTGTGTTATCGACCTGGATACCATTCAGCCCGGTTATGTGACCTCCGATTTTGGGGATGGAATCCGGACGCTGACCAATACCGGGGAAGAAGATGATGCCAACCTGGACAGGGTCACGATGGACCTGGAACTCTTTGAAGCGTTCGCCTCCGGTTTCCTGGATTCCACCAGGGATATTCTCTCGGAAACCGAAAAGGATGCTCTCCTCTATGGGGGCTTATTGTTCCCATACATGCAGGCCGTACGTTTCCTGATCGACTACCTGGATGGAGATACCTACTACAAAATCAAAAACCCGGAGCATAACCTGGTACGAACCAGGGCTCAATTAAAGCTTACCCAGGACGGAGAAGCTAAAATGGATGAGCTCAGGCAGATCATTCGAAAACTGTCATAATCCTGTCATGGTTGTTGATAGAATCACCGGTATTGCCTCGCTGCCTGATAAGGCCGAGCATTCCATTTCGAACCAGAACTGGGTAGAGGCCCCTGAAGTAAAAGCAGGCTTCTCCATCCGACACGACGGAAGCTCCATCTATCTTTTTTACAAAGTAGAGGAGCCCCAGGTTCGGGCTGTGAATACCGAATTCAATTCCTCCGTCTGGGAAGATAGCTGTGTGGAGTTTTTCCTCGCTCTGGATGAAGATGACAACTACTATAATTTTGAAATCAACGCCATTGGAACAGTGCTTGGGGCATACGGTATGGATCGCCACCAACGTTACCATCTCTCTGCCAGTGTGCTTTCGCAGATAGAAACGGTGCCATCGCTGGGACATGATCCCATAAAGACCCTTGACCAATGCACCATCTGGAACATGAAGATTGTTATTCCGGTGAAGGTCCTTAACTATTCAAACATCGAGAGCCTTTCGGGTCTGGATGCACATGCTAATTTCTACAAATGCGGAGATAAACTGAAACAGCCCCATTTCCTATCGTGGCAACCAGTACTAACTCCAAAGCCTGATTTTCATACACCTCACTATTTCGGACAACTCTCTTTTCTGTAAGTTTGCAGAAAGTACTGAACTGAATGGAAAAAACACCGAAACAGCCTCAATCTAAAAAAGTTTTCAAAAAGATCTGCCGCAAGATGGGTACCACCATGCGCGATCATACCCTGATCGTCGAAGGTGATCATGTGCTTATTGGCCTTTCTGGCGGAAAGGACTCCATGATCATGGTTCAGGCCCTGGCTGAAAGGCTGGCTGCTGTTCCTTTCAGCTTTAAGCTTTCAGCGGCACATATCGAAGCAAAGGGTATTGGTTATGAAATTGATCGGGATCGCCTGACTTCATTCTGCAAAAATCTGGGTATACCACTCTATTACCGTAGCATCGAACCATACCTTGAAAAAGATCCTTCAAAAGCCCCCTGTTTCGTCTGTTCATGGCATCGCAGAAAAGAGTTATTCAATCTGACCAGAGAACTGAACTGTAATAAGCTGGCCCTTGGTCATCACCGCAACGATGCACTCGAAACTCTTTTTTTAAATATGATATACCACGGCCGCCTCAGTTCTATGCCCTATTCTCTGGAAATGTTTGAGGGACGTGTTCAACTAATTCGTCCCTTGATGGACCTGGATGAAAGAATACTGGAAGATTATGCCGAACTAAACGACCTGGTCAAAGTGGAAAAAAGCTGTCCACACTCGGGCCGTACCCGAAGGGAGAGCATGGCCGAGCTCCTCAGGCAGGTAGAAAAGCTTCATGGCCCGGGGCCCTACAACATCTTTAATTCGATGAATAACATATATGAGGAGTACCTGCCCGAACTTTTTCATCTCCTCTTTAGCAAGATCAGATTTGATTCGGCGGACACGGCTATCATTCTGAACCCCGGTAAACCTGGAAATTATTTCAAGGGGAACCTCCATTTCAATTGCGTTTTTTATAAAAGTATTTACAGCGATCCCGGCTGTTAAACGCCTGTAAAGAGGCTGGCTATCCTCCCCTTCACTTAGGGGAGCCACCAGTCGGGTAAGCTTCGTTTCTTTCCCCAAAAGCCTGAGGTATTTATTCATGGTAATAATGCTCATGGATGGGAAAGCACTGTTATTCAGGTAGTATTTATTCTCATACTTCTGATAGATCTCCTGGGCATAGTTATTCATGGGAATGAGCCTTACTCCTCCTCCAGGCTTATTGATTCTTATCTCCCCTGGTTTTAAATCTTCTTTCTTCATTTGTTTCAATTCTGAAAACCTAACTCCGGAAAAGCACATAAAACAGAAGAGATCCCTTATTCTCTCCATCCTTCTGTTATCAGTAGTAAATTCTTTCAGGAGCATTAGCTCATCCCAATGGAGAAACAACAGCAGTCTGGATTTATCATCTGGCGCATCCATCAGCTTATAAAACTTCCGGTACTCCCTGTAAACATTATAGCCATTGTCAGTGGCCCAATTCAGAAACCAGACCAGGTTGTTTACAGATTTATAGGTCGTAGAGTGTTTATATCCTTTTTCAGAACAGTATGCAGTAAAAAGATCCAGGAACCCGGCATTGAGAGAAGGAAAAGAAATGGAATATCCGGAATGATCTTCGAATTCTCTTAATAGATTATAAAGTGTCCTGACCTTGCGATAAGTCGCGCTGCTCCATGTGGAGCTATTGATCTCCATGAATTGAAAAAAAAGATCAAAAAAGCCGGATGAATACTTTGGCTTCAATTGTTGAAACAAGTTGCGAAAACTATCGGAGTTCGGCTCATTGTCCGAATGCTCTAGTACCTCCAGTGTTTTACCAACTGTTTCCTGCAAAGTCGCAAGCCATTCATTCTGATTTTGTGCACCCGGGTAGCTTGAATGAATCCTTTGAAGCTCCGGATCCCATCGATTTATATCAACCTTCAGACCTGTCCCCACAATGACCCTGTTCCCAGCGAATGAAACACTCATGAACACCGGACGTTCAGCGGAAAGTAAATTACCCTTTTCATCCTTTCGTTTCTCAATGTAGAAGCGTGTCCTCATCAAGTACAAGTATAGCCTGAATTAAAATGACACATAAGAGATTTTATCAAAAATCCGTATTTTTACGAGATGCAGAGAAATCTGAAGATTACAGAAGATGGTTCTCACACCATATTTGTGGATGAGTTGGATGAGCCGTATCACTCTACTCATGGTGCCCTTCAGGAATCGATGCATATCTTTATAAAACAGGGTCTCCAAACTGTAACAGTGCCATCGGTTCGAATTCTGGAGGTGGGATTTGGCACCGGTCTGAATGCACTACTTACACTGAGCGAATCGATTCGCCTCAAGCTGGAAATATACTATCATGCTGTTGAAAAATATCCCTTAACAGATTCCGAATTCAAACTACTAAACTTCGAAAAGCTTATTCACCCTTCCCCCAATGGCATTCTGAACAGGATGCATAGCTGTCCTTGGGGAAGTCCCGAAAAGATATCGGACCGGTTTACATTGTTCAAGGAGGAAGCTGATTTCAGGCAAATGAATCCTCCCCCCGGCATCAATCTGATATACTTTGATGCTTTTTCGCCTGATAAACAACCCGAACTCTGGACCAGCAATGTTTTCAGTACCATTGCCCGCGTTAGTAGTCCCGGAGCTATACTGGTCACATATTCCTCAAAGGGAATTGTTCGAAGAACGCTCAATTCCTGCGGTTTTGATGTAGATAAAGTATCCGGACCTCCGGGGAAAAGAGAGATGATCAGAGCAATCAAAAGATAATTGTGTGGTCTATAATATTTCTTTTATCTTCGCACTCATTATTTTATAAACTAGAATCTCACATGAATAACAAACAGATTATT
>RCND010001934.1_pt1 | contig 11589 bp, 10 predicted proteins | sample 2041351 | NCBI WGS metagenome assembly RCND01 (sample SAMN09708230, study PRJNA481090) | Marine sediment metagenome, whole genome shotgun sequencing project. | biome: marine sediment; feature: ocean; material: sediment; isolation source: Sewage treatment plant 12B marine sediment (STP12B) ...
GTTTTCATATATACAGGCAAACAGGCGGAGCCAGGTGTTCTCCTCAAAGGCATACTTCGCCATGGCCCCCACCGCCGCGGTGAGAATTCCCTTGTTCCAATGGGTCTCTGACAACCAGTAACCTATCTCGCAGCTGTACCTGTATACATCTTTCAATCCATGCAGTCCGATGCCTCCGGCCGCTTCTCCCCCTACCTCAATGGCCAGAATCACATCCTCCTTGTTATTTCCAAGCATCTCCAGCCATCGCTTCGCATCCACCGGGGTATATGGATACGGGAATCCATCTCGAAGATTAGCTGCCACGCGGGGATTGTTGGCATGCTTCACCAGGGCCTGTGCATCGGACAGGTCCCAGGGTCTGAGAAGGAAGCCTTCTCTTTGTATAAGGGGCAATTGCATTTGATGAAATTACAAAACAGAAGGCAAAAGTGGGGTAATTATACTATTTTTACGCGGTTTATTTGATTGAGATGTTGCTAAAACTATACGAAAAGAATCCCGATCAGAAGGTGGTTCAGAAGGTGGTAGAGCTCCTTCAGTACGGAGGTGTGATCATCTATCCCACCGACACAGTCTATGGAATAGGCTGTGATATCACCAAAGCCAGGGCTGTGGAACGGGTAGCCAGGATCAAAGGGATCCGGCCGGAAAAAGCCAGGTTTTCCTTCATTTGTTCAGATCTCAGTCACCTCTCCGATTTTGCCAATCATGTGGATAACACCACCTTTAAATTGATGAAGTCCTTTCTTCCGGGGCCTTATACTTTCATCCTGAATGCAAGCACTCAGGTTCCAAAGTCCATCAAGCAGAAAAGAAAGACCGTCGGAATCAGGATCCCGGACAACAATATTATCCTGGAGATAGTCCGCCAACTGGGTAATCCCATCCTGACCACCTCCCTGAAAGAGGATGACCAGATCCTGGAATATCCCACCGATCCCGAACTCATCTATGAAGAATACCGCGACCTGGTAGATGCCGTGATCGACGGAGGTTACGGAGGACTCATACCCTCTACCATCATCGACTGTAGTGGAGATGAACCCGAAGTCATACGCGAAGGACTGGGAGAGGTGGATTATTAGAAGTCATAATAAAAAAGCAGGTTCACCCGGTTGGCATCTCCATAGGCTCCTCCTTTGTCCCTCCGAATGGCATGAATATATTCTGCCCCCAAACGCGCCCCGTCCACAATGGACCAAAAGGTATTAAAGCGGAAATTGTCTCCCTGGGTATAAGTCCCGGTTTGAGTAAAACTCTCGGTCTGCAAATACAAAATCCCGTAGGTAAAGTTGGAAAACAAGTTTTCAGTCCAATGGTGCTCATAGGTGAGGTATCCACCCCAGGTAAAGGGCAGAGATGCTTGGTTTTGATCAGAATCATATAGCAAATCCATCCCTTGACCAGCCAGATCGTGAAAGTATCTTGCAATGGCCTGTCCACCATTTGCCTGAAGGTACCACTTGCCTCCGGCCCAGGAATCCACCACCATTGAATAGGATACTCCCCAACCTGTTCTCATTAAATTATCGCCTTCTGAGGATATTCCGGTTATAATGGGAAGAATCCCGGATAATTGAAAAGATCCCCAATCCACTCTTTTCACGATTCGGGCTGTCAGATCAGGAATCAACTGGAAAGCTTTTACTGCCAGGGAGTCTGGAAGATTAAATTCAGGTGCAAAATACTCCGCACCGAGGGAAAGAATGGCCCCCGGAATCAATTTTTTATTGGTATACCTGATCTGGGGTGACCTCACCAAAACACTTCCTGTGGGGCCTGCAAAGCCCACCGTGGCAGGCATAGAGGAAATTGAAGAAAAGAGGCTCCAGGTCTGGCCAAAGAGGAATTTGTCATACTGACCATAGGCATGACGAATGCGAAATCCATAAGGTCCGGCAAAATCAGTTTCCAATCGTATAAATACATTGCCTCCATGGGTGTAGCGCGTGACCTCGAATCCCAGACGACTTTGAGACAGTCCATTGAAGTAATTGGGCAAAGGCGTGTTTGCTTCCCCTGTGGGTATCTCAAAGGTAATCAAGCTGTTTTTAGAAGATAGATCAATATCATCATACACAATCAGATACCTCACCGATCCCAGAATCCTCAATTGCATCTTGTTATCGGGTGTGACAATAAACAAACCCCTGTCCTGCCCAATATCCAGGGCCGCATCCTCAATGATTTTGGTAGAATCAACATATAGAGAATCCATCCCTCCTCCCATGTTCAGAACGACAACGGACGAATCCTGGTTCTGAGCAATTAGGGAGCTGCTAATATGCAGACAAAAAAACAGCATGCATGCCAGCGCTATGAACCTGTACTTTTCTTTCATGTTTTAGTCTTGTTTTGGAATGTCAAGTTTAGACATTTTTCATAAATGAGTCTATAATTCTGGACATTTTCTGTCTGAAATATTCACTGTAGGTCATCCAATTAAGGGAAAAATCATACATTTAAAGTTGATAAAACTCAAGATCATGAAAGATATCATCAGGGCCTTTGTGGAAGACAAAAAAATAGCCATTGCAGGCGCTTCAGCCAATAAGGAAAACTTTGGTCTGTACCTGACAAAAGAACTTACTAAAAAGGCTTACCAGGTTAGCCCCGTCAATCCAAAATGCAAAGAAGTAGAGGCTATACCCTGTGTTCCCACAGTAAAAGATCTTCCAGGGGATATACAAAACTTAATTCTGGCAGTCCCGCCTTCACTCACGGATGAGATTGTCGATCAGTGCATCGGCACCCCCATAAAACGCGTCTGGATGATTCGGGGCGTGGGCAGAGGGGCCTATTCAGAAAGTGCCCACCAGCTTTGCACGGAGAACCAGATAGATGTGGTTTATGGCTTTTGTCCGATGATGTTTTTTGGAGATGGCATGCACAAATTCCATTTCTGGCTCAGGAAAACTATGGGAAAACTTCCGGCCGAGTTCCAGCTGGCTGCCAACTGATCGTTTTATCTCCTCCAGAACATGGGGGAGAAAAGTACCAGCACCGTAAAGAGTTCCAATCTGCCCACCAGCATCAGGAAGGACAGAAACCATTTGCCTGCCACATGGATCTCGGAGAAGTTCAGAGCCGGTCCCACTTTGCCTATTCCAGGGCCAATGTTGCCCAGCGTGGCTGCAACAGCACCTACGGAGGTGTCCAGGTCATTTCCAAGGATGGACATGACCACCATGGAAAATACCGCTATGATCCCATAAAATGCCATAAAGGCCAGTACACTGGTTACCACCGGCTCCACAACAGCCATTTTATTCAAGCGGACAGGAATTACGGCATTGGGATGTATCATCCGTTTCAGCTCCTGTGTTGAGTTTTTCAGCATTACTACAATACGCATGATCTTGGGGCCACCTCCTGTACTTCCAGCCGATCCTCCAAAAAACATCAGGGTAAAAATCAACACAATAAGCCAGGGCGCCCACTGCAGATAGTCGGCAGTGGCATATCCGGTGGTTGTGATGATGGAAACCACATGGAAGAGAGCATTCCTGAAGGCAGGCTCAAGTCCGCCCCCACCGGTAAAGAATAGTCCAAGCATTATTAGCAGTGTGAACCCAGCTATAAAACCCAGGTACCACCTGAACTCCTCATTCTTCCAAATCTTCCTGAACTGTCCATGCATTCCAAAGTAAGCCAGTGTAAAATTGGTCCCTGCCAGAAACATAAACGCGGTAATCACATAATGAATATAGGGCGAGTTCCAATAGCCAATACTGGCCTGCTTGGTGGAGTACCCACCTGTGGCCATGGTAGTCAGGGAGTGACAGAAGGCATCATAGAGCCCCATTTCGCCGGCCCAGAGAAGCAGGGTCTCCAGCAGGGTAAAAATCAGGTAGATAAACCAAAGGCGCTTGGCCGTATCCTTCACATGCGGATGGAGCTTATCTGGAGTGGGGCTGGGCACTTCGGCCGAAAAAAGCTGCATTCCTCCGATACCCAGGAAGGGGAGCAGAAGCAGTGTAAGCAGAATAATTCCCATCCCGCCAAGCCACTGAATCAGGCTCCGCCAGAATAGTACGGCATGGCTCAGCTCTTCGATATTATTCAGAATGGAAGCCCCGGTGGTGGTAAATCCGGAGATGGTCTCAAAAAATGCATCCGTAAAGTTGGGTATGGAATGGGTAAGAAGGAAGGGCAGCGTTCCAAAAAGCGAGAAGAGAATCCAGGCTCCTGTAACAATCACATACCCATCCCGTCGGTTCAACTGGAGATCGCTTTTCCGTACCGGCAGGTAAGCAAGCAAGCCTGCACCCAGGGTAATGGCTCCAGATAATAAAATCTGAATAAAATCATTCTCACCGAAAATTAGCGAAACGGGAATGGCCAGCCACATAAATATACCTTCGGTGATCAGGATCACACCCCAAATCCGGATAATGGTTCGGTAATTCAGCATGCCTTGCTAATTGAAAAACTTGCCAATGCTATGGATCACCACAGGCAGCGCAAATACAATCACGCGGTCATATGGTTTTATATGCGTTTCGCCATGCGCTATAAAGGCATTCTTTCCACGGATCACTCCACCAATGATGGCTTCCTGTGGAAAATTGATCTCTGCCAGACACCCTGAGGTAGCAGGTGCATCCGGTTTCACAACAAACTCCATCACCTCCGCCTCGGTCCCTGTGAGACACTTAATGCTGGAGACTTCATCTGCCATGGTGAAGCGGAAAATCCGACTGGCAGTGATCAGTTTCTTGTTGATAATGGTATCCACACCAATATTCTCAGCAAGATGGATATAATCCATGTTCTCCACCTCAGCAATGGTTCTTTTTACACCCAGATGCTTGGCTAGCAGACAGGAAAGTATATTTGTTTCCGCGTTCCCGGTTACCGCAATAAAGGCATCCATCTTCTCCAGCCCTTCTTCGCGCAAGAGCTCCATATCAGTCCCGTCGCCATTGATTACCAGGGTATTATTTAACATGTTCGATAGAACATGGCTCCGCTGCCGGTCCTTTTCAATAAGTTTTACATAGTGCTGGCTCCCCAGAGCATCTGCAGTTTTTCGACCAATCCGGCTGCCTCCCAAGATCATGATATCCCGCACTTCAAACTGCTTTTTTCCGGAATACTTGTAGAGTTGTTTCAAGCCTGTCTTGCTGCTGATTACATAAACCAGGTCCCCGGTTTCGAAGCGGTCATCCCCGGAAGGGACAATGGTGTGGCCTTGCCTGGTAATGGCAACTGCCCTGTATTCCAGGCCATCAACTCCGGGAGCGAGTTCGCGCAAACTTTTATTGATTATGGGAGCACCCTCGTCAAGCCTGATCACATACATATGGAGCTTCCCTCCTCCAAACTCAACAACCTCTGTACTTCCGGTTTCTGAAAGCAGTCCCACAATCTCACGGGCAGCAATCTTTTCCGGGTAAATCATATAATCCACCCCAAGGTTCTCAAATATTTCTTTGTTGGCAGGTAGGAGATACTCCTGGTTATCGATTCTGGCTATGGTCTTCTTAGCGCCAAGCCTCTTGCTGAGAATGGCCGAGTTTACATTAACATCCTCCGAAGAAGTGACTGAGATCAAAAGGTCGGCTTTTCCGATTTTCGCCTCCTTCAGGTGGGCTATGGAGTTAGCGTTTCCTTCAATGGTAAGCACATCCAGTGTGCTTGCAATGGATTTCAGGCGATCTCCATCGTTATCAATCACAACCAGATCATGTTCTTCATGGCTGAGCATCTTGGCCAGGTGTGATCCAACTTCGCCAGCTCCGGCAATTACAATACGCATAGTCTAATAAAATGGACAGGGCAAAATAACAGATAATTGTCCAATAGTAGGCATTGAAAGCTCATTTTTTACCATCTTTTCACATAAGCTCCCAACTGATCTGTCAAATATATCCGGTCGTATTCAGCCATCACTCTCTCTTTATACCAGCTTCTGTTCGATCCATCTATCAAAAGGTCCACATTCGTCATGCCTCTATTTACAGGCAGGCTGTCTATCGCAGGTTCTCCCGAAAGTAGTATGAAATGGGGGCGGGCACTATGATTGCAGCTTGAATCAGCATAAACTCGCCCCCACACCTGATTATTCAGATCTCCTGTAAGCACCAGTCCATCATAGTCACAGCCCCCCAGGAACCAAAGTCCCTGGGCCACCTGTATACAAGAAGAAACCCTGCCTTTTGGAGAATTCCCGTCCTCCGGCTCAAAAACCCGCTTCTCATATATTCTCCTGCTCCAGTTTTGTTCTATGTAAGTCTTCATGTAATCCCGTGATGTGCTGTCCCTGTACCAGCAATAGTAGTCCACCTGCACCCCCTCCCGGATAATGACCATGGATGCTCCCTTGAAATGGCTTACAATCAGTTCGGATGAGGAACGACGCTTCAATGAAGAGAAGGAGTTAACCAGCAGCAAAGCTGTAAGCAAAAATCCCATATAGTACAGCATCCTCCTCCTGCCGTAAAGGGTGATTATGCCCAGCAGTAGCAAGAGTAGCCAGACCAGGCAGCTGAAAGAATTCAGTTGCAAACCATCGGTCACCGAACCAGGAAGGGAGGAAAGGAGTTCCATGGAACGGTTCATCAGTCGGGCCAGCTCCACAAGCAGCACAGAACTTAACTCTTCTAAAATTCCAAACAGGATAAAAGGAACCGAGCAGACAAATACTGCCATTAGCAAGCTGAGCAAGGGTATAGCGATCAAAGAGCTTATCATGGAATATGTAGGCAAGTAGTGAAAATAGTAGATCACAAGAGGTGCAGTGGAGAGCTGGGCTGCCAGGCTCACCGAAGTGGCCTCCCATACCCGGCGCAGGAACCGGCTCTTCACCTTTGCCCTGCGAACTACAAGCGGATGCAGGGTGATAATGCCGATAATAGCTGCATACGAAAGCTGGAAACCAACATCCAACAGTCTTAGCGGCTCTATCAACACCAGCAGAAAAGCAGATGTAAGGATCACATTAAGAGGGTGGACACGCTCACCAAGCATCAGACCGACTGAAAAGAAGGAGAACATGGTAACAGATCTGCAAACCGAGGAGGAAAAACCTGTAATGAAGGCATAAAACCAGAGGAGTCCTATTATCAGCACGGTCCTTTGGACCCCATTCCTGAAGATTAAACTCATCCACCCGGTCATTTGGTGTAATACCCACCAGATCAGTCCCACATGTAATCCTGATACGGCCAGCAGGTGCATTCCACCTGCAGTTGCGTATGCCTGTCGTATATCATCGCTAAGAGAGGACCGATCGCCCAGGCAGACTGCCTTTAACAGGGAGACCTCCTCTAAAGATCCATGCCAGTGATCAGATACCAGGCTTCTTATTCGAGCAGGAGCAAGCTTCCTATCTGCTCCAGGCAGCTTTCTGTTGAATCGGGCCTGGTCTGCCGTGGAAGAGGCATAGAAACGATACCAGCAATTTTTCCTGCCCAGGATTGATCGGTAATCAGGAGATCCGGGATTCCTGCTGTTTCGTATGCTTACAAGCTTTCCTGCAAAGAGCCAGGTTTCACCTGCAGCTGGAAGGAGGGAGTCGGCGGGCATGGGTAGGTAACATTTCAGAATTGTTGGGATTATGCAGATGGTATCGGCCGAACATAGCAGATGAAGCTTCATTTCAAAGGTCTGAGCATAACTCCCTTCACGAGGCGACCCGCTGACTTCCCCCTTCACCAGCACCACCTGATTCACAGGCAAAACAGGATCTTTGGCCTGTGAGCGAATCCCGGTCCCTGCTCCAACAATAAAAAAGAGCAGGCACAGCAGGGGGGAGATGAGCCAGGGAAGCACAGGCGCGCTTCTCCCCTGCCATTTGAAAATTGCAAATACCAGAATCCAGAGAAGAAAGGCCAGAAAAATCAAGTGAAAGATCTGATTTACAGAGAAAATTCGGAATCCGCATAACACCCCACCAAAGAAAGGAACGAGGACGCGCAGAATGGGAATTTTTCGCAAATCGAACATGATATTCAGACAGATCTTTGACCAATTCATGAAGCGAAAAGAAAAATATCTGCTATTCTTTCCTTTTTTATTTGAACCTTTCCTACTTGTTTATAGTTTTATATATAATTATAAAAACGAATAATCTTATTCAAATGGCAACACTTACTACACAACACATGGGAGTCACCCTTAAAAACCCTCTGATTCTGGGTGCATGCAATCTCTCAAATAATCTTGACAAGTTAAAAGAGGCTGAACAGGCAGGAGTGGCTGCCATGGTATACCGTTCCCTGTTTGAGGAGCAGATTCAGCTTGAAGACAATGATTTAAGCTCCCAGCTTGAAGCCTATGATGAACGCAATGCCGAAATGATCAACCTCTTTCCAAAGATTGAGCATGGCGGACCCAAAGAGCATATTTACAACCTGAAACAGGTGGTTGATGCTCTGTCTATTCCGGTATTTGCCAGTCTAAATGCTGTTTATAAGGAGTCATGGGTAGAGTACGCTTTACAGCTGGAAGCAACAGGTGTTGCCGGGCTTGAATTGAACTTCTTTTCTGTACCCCGTGATTTTGACAAAAGTGGACACGATGTGATCCTTCAGCAGATTGAATTTCTGAAAGCGGTGAAAGCTGCTGTAAAAATTCCTGTAAGTGTAAAACTAAGTCCCTTTTATACCAATGTTCTGAAAACCATCAAGGATATGGATGCTGCCGGAGCCGATGCCTTTATACTGTTTAACAGGCTCTTCGAACCAGACATCGATGTGGAAGCCGAGAAGCATGTTTCTCCATGGAACCTCAGCACGCACAGCGATCATCGTCTCTCCATCCGTTACATCGGCTTAACCCACGGAAACCTGAATGCCAGTGTAGCTGCCAACAACGGTGTATATGAGGGAATCGATATGGTGAAGATGATCCTGGCGGGAGCCTCTGCTGTGCAGTCTGTAAGCACATTCTACCACAATGGTGTAGGCTACGCCAAAGAGATGTTAAAAGAGCTTGAAGAATGGATGGATCGCAAAGAATACGATTCCATAGAAGCTTTCAGGGGTAAACTGAGTAGCAAAGCCATCAATGATCCCTTTGTATATAAGCGTGCCCAGTACATCGATATGCTCCTTAAATCTGAAGAGCATTTCAACGCGGTTATTTAGCAGAAAGACATCACTTTATAGTTGATTAGAAGCTGTCTCGGTGAGGCAGCTTCTTATTTTTGTACCCTGTATGCAGCCATGTTGCTGGTCAGCTTGGCGAATAAACTCAGGAACTCCTCTCTCTCCTCTTCAGTAAAATCACTCATGACCTCACGGATATAGCTATCATTGGTAAAATGGATGCTGGAGCAAATCTCTTTGCCCGTGGCGGTAAGGTTGATTAAGGCCAGGCGTCGGTTCTCTTCCGGGATAACCCGGTTCACCATATTAATATTCACCAGTCCATCCACCGTTCGACTCACCGTACTTTTATCCAGTGAGAGCTTCCTGGCCAGATCAGAAACTGAAATTTCTTGGTGTTTTTCAATTTCCAGCAGTGTATGGCACTGTGCAAGGCTAATACCATTGCAACAGGAAGCATTATTCTGCAGAAACAGCTCCCGGTCGAAAATTCTCAGGACCTCTCTGAATTTATGTATGTAAGCATTATTCATAGGTAAAGGGGGCTTAGCTGTGTTAAAGAGATTAGCAACATGTTTGGTCTCCACCGCAATCACATGTGGGTTCCGTTCCCTTCAGAAATCCGTAGATAACTGCAGAGGCACAACCCACTCCCTGTTCAACTTTAAGGGCTCCTGGAACACAATTCAACACGCAGGCGCCACATTCCATACATTTGTCGGGCATGAGCACCTCTGCCTTTTTTCCTGCCATTCTAAACACATTGTGGGGACATACTTCAATACAGAGCCGGCATCCAATGCAAAGGGAAGGATCGTACTCCAGGGTCGCCACATTCTTTAAATAAAGCTGCGTATCCATGCTAAAGTAATTTTGAACTTATAAGCAGAACCAGGCCAGTGAGGGCAAAAGCGATCTGGATGGGTACAAAGATCCGCATCTCCTTCCTTACCCCGCTTAGAGAGGTGTAGGTACTCGCTCCTGTGAAATTCATGGTGAGGTAGGACGAGATGGCTCCTGAAATAAGGAACCATCCCAGCATTGAGAGGATGGACATATCCAGAGGACCGAGGAGGGCAATTAATCCAAATACAATTAATCCTGCCACCAGTCCTTTCCCTGCAAAATATCTGAAAGGCAGAAGAGGAAGCAGTAAAGGACCCAGAAAGGCACCACTCATATAGGCTGCCAGAAGAAAGAGACTGGCTATCAAACCCTCTTTCCACAAGAGATCAAGTGAATATCCCTCTGAATGAATCCCGGACAAGAGGGCCAGGAAAATGATGGCCACTAACAAGTAGCGTAATGAGTTTGCCAGCTCAACTGTGGTCAAAATAAACCTGTCTTTGAATTTGAATTCCACAGTTCGCATTGCTTCACTCTTCTTATAGCCCGAGGACAGGTATTCCTTTATATCTTCTGCGCGTACAGGGCCAAATTTGACTGAGAATCCGCTTGCATCCTTAACCTTTTTTGCAGAGACTCCAGGAGCCCCCAGTTGTGGTAAAACGAGTCGCCTGTGAGATACATGTAGTGTTAACTGGGACTCCTTCACCTGTCTGATCAGTTCCTCGCTCCCGAAGGTGCCTTTCCCTGCGGCACACCATACATTGATGCCAAATGTTTCCAATACCAGGATCCACACATCCAGGCCGTTCAGTTTATTCCGCAGGAGATCAAAACTGAGCTTATAATTTGCTGTGACCAGCACTTCGGAGTCCTTATTGGGCTGACCAAGTCTGTATAAACCTGGCTTTACCCGGTAGCGGCTCCTTCCAATGGAAAACCTTACTCGCAAAGCTCCCAGGTGGTCCTTAATCAACCAGCTGGAAGAAATTTGCGGAGGTCTGACAATGGATAGTGTGGAATAGTCCATGATATTTCCCTGGTGAATATAGTTGCAATGTACAACTATTGCACTGTGAAACAAAAGAAATCAATTCTTTCAAGGAAGGGCTTCCTGGGGGGGCTACTTACTTCTTTGGATAAACCATTCGATAGTCACAGTCGGCACGTCCGTGACTGATGGAATTCAAACGGGCCGAAAGCAGCTTCCGCCTGATGGGACTGACCCGGTCTACAAACAACTTTCCATCCAGGTGGTCATATTCATGCTGGATGACCCTGGCGCGGATTCCATCATACTCCTCCTCTTTCAGGTTCCAGTTTTCATCAAAATATTCGATGCGCACCTGACTGGGTCGTGCCACTTCCTCTCGGATATTCGGAAGGCTCAGGCATCCCTCCTCAAAGGACCAGGGATCCCCCCACTCTTCAAGTATGTAGGGATTAATAAATACCTTCCTGAAGTTCTCTAACTCTGGCTCCTCTTTTGCATCAGCCATGGGGGTGGTATCCACCACAAAAACCCGCAGGGACTTCCCTATCTGGGGAGCTGCCAATCCAACTCCATCACTGGCATGCATGGTTTCAAACATATCAGAGATCAATTGATCCAGATCCTTAAAATCTTCTGGGATATCGGGTGCTGTTTTCCGAAGTACAGACATCCCGTAAACATATACCGGTAATA
>RCND010001935.1_pt1 | contig 11587 bp, 8 predicted proteins | sample 2041351 | NCBI WGS metagenome assembly RCND01 (sample SAMN09708230, study PRJNA481090) | Marine sediment metagenome, whole genome shotgun sequencing project. | biome: marine sediment; feature: ocean; material: sediment; isolation source: Sewage treatment plant 12B marine sediment (STP12B) ...
ATGGAGGAGCCTTTTCCTATTTCAACTTCGGCCTGGGAAAGAAACTGTGAACCTGAACGCAGCGATTCTCGCTTGATTCGGATGGAATTTGTCAGGGAGAGAACCATGCCGATAAAGGGTAGCCTGAAGTTTTCATCCTTGGAGGTCCATTTGAATGGCCTTCTTATTTTATAGAGTGCCAGAATATCGATCAGAGAGCGGTGATTGGCCACCATAACCACAGGGCGTTTCCAGGGAATTTTCCCTCTGCCTTCGAGATGGAGTTTCCAGAAAGGGATCAGTGACTGGTAGTGCCAGGCCCAGAAGGTTCCCATCATATGGGCCGCTACCCTGCGTTTGTCCCACCAGAAGGTAGATACCCAAACCAACAGGAAGAAAGGGGTAATGATAACAGAGGTGAGGGCCATGGTGATCCAGGCCAGAAGAGAATATATTTTTAATAGCTGCTTATTCATCCGTTTTTGAGATGGATAAATGTAAGGTATTCTGTTTATATATTATAAAATCAGTTAATTTTGATAATACCACATTTCACATGTAACAGTGATACGCAAGAGTTCCCTATTGTTGATCCTGACTGCACTATTATACTGCTTAAGTGCTTGTGTAGAACGTTACTACCCAAATGAGGATCAGCTGAAGACAGGCACTCTGGTGATCAATGCACACCTGACAAACGTGCCCGGTCACCAGGTGATTGAAATTTCCAGGTCTGTGACCCTGCTGTATCCATCGGCGGATCCTGTTTCGGGTGGATTTGCTGAGCTGATACGTGAAGATGGAGAATTCCGTGAATTTTCAGAGGAGAGGCCGGGGTATTATGGAAGCGACCTCGATGATACATTTCTGCAAACCGGAATGTCATACATGCTTCATGTGATCACACCCGATGGAGATGAGTACGAGTCAGGTTTTGATAGCTTGAGGCCAGTACCTGAAATTGACTCCATTTACTACGAAGTTCAAGAGGCCTCTTATGGAACAGAAAATGACTCCACTGACGGCATCCGTTTTTTTATCGATTTCACTTACAATGATGAGTCTTACGATTACATCCGGTGGGAAGTGACCGAGACCTACGAATTTCATAATCCCCATATGGAGGCCTTTATCTGGGATGTGGACTTCAGTTATTACCAGTTGCCCGATACCAGTAACTATCGCATCTGCTACATTACAAATGCTCTTTCTGAAATTCACAGCATGGCAATGGGTTATCTGGATTTTGGGATATACATCAAGAAGCCCTTTGCCTTTGTTCCCAATATCCAGCAAGAGCAGAAACTTAAGCATAAATACAGCGTCCTAATCAAACAGTATTCAATGGGTGAGGAGGCTTTCCATTATTGGAACGAACTAAAAAAAACCTCCCAGGAGCAGGGTTTCCTCTTTGACAGGCAGCCTGCCTTGCTTAAATCCAACATCCACAATGTGAATGATGAAGAAGAGATTGTGCTGGGATTCTTCAGTATGTCGGGAGTGGTGGAACGCCGTGCCTTCGCAGAGAAACCCGAAGGACTTGATCTTAGCCTTTATCCCTGGTACTGCTTTCCTGTGGTAAAAGGACCCAGTGGACCGGTTAGCAGGGAAGATCTACCAAAGTATTATGCCCGGGCATGGAGGGATGGGGTCTCCACATATGCTGAGGTGAACAAGCATTGTGTGGATTGCCGGGACTATAAGAACAGCACACATATTCCACCCGATTTCTGGTAACTTTATAGCACGAAATGGGAAAGTTGATCCTTCATATTAGCTTGCTGCTGCTGGTGATATTTGGCACCGGGTGTGTTGAACGCTACTATCCTGAAGATAATGATATGAAGACAGGTACCCTGGTGATCAATGCCCACCTGACCGACCAGTGGGGGGAGCAGGTGATTGAGATCTCCAGGTCGGTGGGATTGACCTATCCCTCCTTTGACCCTGTATCGGGAAGTTTTGCTGAAGTGATCCGGGAGGATGGGGAGTTCAGGGATTTTTTGGAATTCAAACCCGGTTACTATAAGGCAGACCTGGATGAGACCTTCCTGCAGACAGGGGCTTCTTATGTGCTTCATGTAACCACGCCTGACGGGAACGAATATGAGTCAGGGTTTGATAAGCTTCGTCCCGTTCCGGCCATTGACTCCCTCTATTACGAAGTGGAGATCAACAGTTTTGCTGAAGAAAGCGATTCTGTCAGCGGAGTCAGGTTTTATTGTGATTTTACCTACGATGACGAGGCCTATGAATACATTCGTTGGGACCTGACCGAGACCTATGAATTTCACAACCCTGATATGGATGGATATATTCTGGATGTGGATTTTAAGCTGAAGGAACTAAGCGATACCAATAACTATCGCATATGTTATATCACCAATGAGCTATCCGCAATTCACAGCATGTCGCTGAGTTACCTGGACTTTGGAATCTACATTAAGAAACCATTCACCTTTGTTCCCAATATTCAACAGGTGCAAAAGCTTCATAACAAGTACAGTCTGCTCGTGAGGCAGTACTCCCTGGGCGAAGAGGCCTTTCATTACTGGAACGAATTGAAAAAGACTTCCCAGGAGCAGGGATTTCTTTTTGACAAGCAGCCGGCACTGTTAAAATCCAATATCCATAATGTGAATGATGATGAAGAAATTGTGCTTGGATTTTTTTCCATGGCCAGTGTGCAAGAGAAGCGTGCATTTGCGGTAAAACCCGAAGGAATTGACCTGAGTTTTTATGAATGGTACTGTTTTCCGGTGTCGGCAGGCCCTGGAGGATTCTTAATGAAAGAGGATCTTCCCCTTTACTATGCCCGGGCGTGGATGGATGGTGAGCCCCATTTTGCCTGGGTTAATAAACATTGTGTGGATTGCCGGGCCTATAAAAATAGTACCCACATTATGCCTGATTTCTGGTAGATGAATTGATTTTTTAAGTAATTTGGTCAACTGATTTGCATGAGAACACCCTTAACAATTACCCTCCTGGCAGCCCTTCTTGGGCTTTCTAATCTGTGCGCGCAACAAGCGTCCATCACCGATTATCTGGCAGAATGTGAGCGGAAATACGGGAATGATGCCGATTTGGTGAACGGAGAGAAGTATTTTTACCCCTACAGGCAATCACAGGGAGATCCCTTTTTCTATCCGGAATCACGAAGTGCGGTGATAAAAGTCCATGACAAAGAGTTTGCAGAGCAGCAGCTCCGTTATGATGTTTTCAATCAGAAACTGATCCTGGATTTTCAGGACATCTACGGCGCCAGCTCCAGTCTTGTCATGAGGGACGAATGGGTAGAGACCTTTTCGTTTGAAAAACAGGATTTTGTCCGAATGACCGGCCCGGAAGGTGCCCCCGGGTATTATCAGCTGGTGGTCGGTGGGCATGTGAGCTGCGTATATAAATGGAGTAAGGAACAGTTGCTTAACCTCACTTCCGGGGTTCAAAGTTTCTACTTCACGGAACCCACTAAGGATTCCTATCTGGTAATTGAGGGACAGTTTTATCCCTACAGGAGCAACAAGGCCTTTCTGAAAGCCTTTAACCCAGAGCGTCAGAAGCAAGTAAAGCTATTCATGAAAGAGGCAAAAGTGAAGGTGAATAAGGCGCCAGATTCTCAAATTCGTCATATTGTCGAATACTGTAATTCTCTCTACCATGAAGATTCGTAGTTGTTTGTTGCTATCATTTCTTTTATTTACCCTGAACCTTTGGTCGCAGGATGGAGGAGAGTTGGTGAATATCCGTATCACCAAAGAGAAATTTGACCGTTTTGTTGAGCAGATTGAAGCTCAGACCGACCTGGCCATCTATTACAATAGTGCCTGGTTTGAGGGGCGCAGTTTCTCTTATCAGGCCGATTCGGTTGATGTGGATGATGCAATTTACGAGGTCTTAAAAGGAACCGGTCTCCACTTTAACAGGGTAGCGCCTGATCGTTATATAATTCTGCCTGAAAGTCGTCTCAACATGCGGCTCCCTCTTTTATCATCTGCCACAGGAAGCTATACCCAGATAGAGGATAGTGAGGATTATATGGGAGTCAAAGATGATTTATACCTCACAGGAACACGTCCCGAGCTGATGGTTCGGACCATTGTGGTGGGGGAACGAGGTGCTTCAGCAGCCCGGGGGGTGGCCAGGATAAGGGGAAAGCTGGTTAATCTGGCCAGCGGTGAACCTGTTATGGGGGCCACTATGGTAGATCTGGGAACGGGAAAAGGAGCCGCTTCTGACCAGAATGGCAACGTAACTATGGCCATAGCACCGGGGACTCATGCCATGCGATTCAGTTTCATAGGAATGGAAAACGTGGATGTAACCATGGAGATTCATTCAGATGGAGATTTTCGGATTGAGATGCAGCCGGCAGTCATCGCTCTGGATGAGGTTCAGATCATGGGGGAGCAGTACAGGGAGATTAATACCACCGATATTGGGGTGGAACGCTTTAGTATGAACTCATTGAAGAAGGTCCCGGTATTTATGGGCGAACTGGATGTAATCAAGATTTCCAAATTACTCCCCGGGATAACCAGTGCAGGCGAAGCTTCAGTCGGAGTGAATGTAAGGGGGGGGAATGTTGATCAGAACATCTTCTATATAAACCGGATGCCGGTCTACAATACCTCTCACCTCTTTGGCTTCTTTTCTGCATTTAATTCCGATATGATCAGGGACTTTACTATCTACAAGGGAAGTGTGCCCGTGAACTATGGGGGCAGGCTCTCTTCAGTTTTCAACATTCTGACCCGAAAGGGAAATAACAAGGCCTTCACTGCCCATGCCGGGATCAGCCCGATTTCGGCACATGCTACCATAGAAGGACCCATTAAAAAAGATCATTCCTCATATATGCTCAGCGGCCGCTCCTCCTATTCGGACTGGATCCTGAAACGAATGGAAGACCCCTTGATCCGCGATAGTGATGCCTTTTTCTATGATTTTGCGGGATCGCTTAATTTCCAGCCTAGTGAGAAGAATAGTTTTAATGTCTTCTACTACCAGAGCTATGATAAATTCAGATACAGCACCCTAAGCGACTATGAGTATTCCAATCGTGGCGGATCTGCAAGCTGGGAAAGACATATTTCCCCGGCTTTAACTTCCAAGGTGACTGGAACCACCTCTTTTTACGATTTTGCAAATACGGACCAGAGTGAAATTTCCCGGGCCTATAGCCATCAATATAAGCTTAACCATAATGAACTGCTGGCAGAATTTGATTGGGTACCCTCTCTGCGTCATAAGATAGAGTTTGGAGCCAGCCTGATATATTACAGGCTCGACCGTGGCGTTGTGGAGCCCTATGGTGATGCATCGATCAGGAACTCAACGGACCTGGGTAATGAACAGGCACTGGAGGGAGGGATTTTCCTGAGCGACAACTGGGAGATAAACGATTGGCTCACCGTCTATGGAGGAGTGCGTTACAGTCTGTACTCCATGCTGGGTCCTCAGACAGTAATGTTGTATGAAGAGGATAAACCAAAATCGGAAAATACCATTATAGATTCACTGACCTTCGATGACTGGGAGCCGGTCAGTTTCCATTCGGGACCTGAGTTCCGTTTTGCCGCAAACATGAAGGCAGGTCCCAATACCTCATTTAAGCTCTCCTTCAATCAGATGCGGCAGTACCTTTTTATGCTAAGCAATACGGTAACCATCTCTCCAACCGATCAGTGGAAGTTATCGGATTACTACATCGATCCGCAGTCCAGTTACCAGGCAACCGGTGGTGTATATCATATTTTTCCCAAGCTGGGTCTCTCTTCTTCGGTGGAGCTTTATTACAAGTACTCGACCGATATTGTAGAATACAAGGATGGTGCGGATTTCATTACATCTCCCTATACCGAAACCGTTGTGCTCCAGGGACTGCAGAATGCCTATGGTATAGAGTTTATGCTGCAGAAAACCACAGGAAGGCTCGATGGCTGGATCAGCTATACCTACTCACGGTCGGAGATGCTGGTCAGCGGGGAGAACGAATATGAGTCAATCAATAACGGTAACCCTTATCCCTCAAATTTTGACAGGCCCCATGTACTGAATATGGTGGCCAATTACAGCATTAACCGCAGATTTTCAATTGGCTCAAACCTGGTCTATATGTCGGGCCGCCCTGTGACCTACCCCACCTCTCTGTATTACATCAACGACGTTGCCTACATCGATTACTTTGCCCGTAACCAATTCAGGATCCCCGATTATTTCAGGATCGACATCTCCCTGAATATTGAAGGGAACCTGAAAGCAGATAAGTTTATGCACTCCACCTGGAGCCTGAATGTTTATAATTTGCTGGGCAGGAACAATCCGCAAAGCATCTACTTCACGCCACATGAGTATTTTATCAAAGGCTACTCTTTCTCAGTAATCGGAGCTCCTATTTTTACCATCTCCTGGAATGTCAAACTGGGTAATTATGAAAGTCATTAGGGGAAGGACTTACATATATCTCCTGATCTTGCTGACCAGTTGTATTGAACGCTATTACCCTGAGTCGGATGAGATTTTCACCGGTACGCTGGTTATCAATGCTGCCTTGACCAATCTTCGTGGGACCCAGACCATACAGATCTCCAGGTCGGACGGACTAATCTATTCGGAATTTATTCCAGAGTCGAGCTGTGTGGTTGAGTTGGAAAACCAGGCGGGCGAACAGCTTTCCTTTACTGAAGGTTCACCTGGGTATTACAGCGTCAATATGCCTGAGGGCTTTATGCGAATTGGGGACCAGTATATGATGCGGGTGGTAACTTCGGATGGAAATGTATACATTTCCGATTACTCCCAGTTAAATCCTCCTACTGCCATTGATAAGATTTACTATGAAATGGAATCTTATCCCACAAGCGATCCGGCGGTAAATGTGGACGGGATTCAATTCTATCTGGATTTTGAAATTGATGCAGATTCGTCTGAATTTATGCGTTGGGAGCTGTTGGAGACTTATGAATTTCACAATCCTGATTACGAAGGCTTTATCTATAGTTTTGACAGGGTTCTCCGGCCTATGCCCGATAGCATGGTAGACCGCCAGTGCTGGATTACCGGACATGTTAATGAAATCTATACCCTGGATGCTGCAAATATGTCCAGTCCCGCCTACACCCATATGCCAATGCATTTTGTTTCCAATGAAACCCAGCGCCTGAGTTATGGATACAACTTGCTTGTAAGGCAACATGCCATGGATGAACCATCCTTCAGGTACTGGGATGAGCTAAAGAAAAACTCACATACCCAGAGCGGTATGTATAACCGCCTGCCCTCTATGACCCTGAGTAATATTTTTAATGTTGATGATCCGGAGGAGCGGGTTCTTGGTTTTTTTGGGGTCTCGGGGGTCTCGGAAAAGCGCTTTTTTGTTAAGGATGTGGAGGGATTAAAGAAGTATGATGTGAGGTTTTGCTGGCCCTCCCCCGAAAGACCGCGTTTCAGATACCTGATGCCAGCAGACTTGCCGGTCTACATTTCCTATGCGAATGACCCTGAACTTGGAGGAAGTCACACCGGTGAGACCGTTCTGAAATGTCTGGATTGCCGGGTGCGTAAGGGAAGCTCAGGCGATCCACCAGATTTTTGGCCAATAGATTGAAAGATATGAGATACAGAAGTATATGTATTGTACTCTTGCTTGGATTTGGTTTCCTGCTTGGAGCCCAGGTTCAACAGGAGGGACTGGTATTGCTCACCGACAGGGGGCATTATATCAGCGGTGAAACCATTAACTACAGGACTTTCTACATGCATCCGGCTAACAGTAATGACGGAGCATGGAGTCGTGTGCTCTATGTGGAGCTGGTCCAACCCAATGGAACTTCCCTTGTGCAAAGTAAGGTGCTTATTGATTCCATCGGGGCAAGCGGAACCATCCATATACCGGAAGGGCTTTCTTCAGGAAGTTATTATCTGAAGGCTTATACACGGTGGATGCGGAATTGCGGACCGGAAGGTTTTGCCTACACATCGATCCGTATATACGATCCCTACAATGAGCAGGTGCTCCCGGTGGATACGCTCGGATGGGAGCCCAGACCGCTTGAAGGTATGCTGAGTGAATCCGGGATGCATGAATCCGATTTACTGGAGTGCCTTATGACAAAGGAACACTTTGGAACCCGTGAGGAGGTGGAGGTCGATTTGCTTTGGCGTTTCCCGGAAGCATCGGCAAATCTAAGCATCAGTGTAGCCAGAACGGGGCTTCAGGGTGACCAGCAATATTTTCGCCCCGGGTGCCCTATGGATCTGCAGGATGCTTCTGAGATTCTTCCTGAGTCCAAGGGACTCTCTCTGACAGGTCAGGCGGTCAGCACCTCAGACGGAATCCCGGCCCCCTATGCGACCATTTATATTTCTGTACTGGGAGGGGATCAGGATTTTTTCTGTAATTACTCCGATTCGGCAGGGAGGTTTTACTTTTCTTTTCCCAGCTATGAAATTGAAAGAGATCTGTTTGTTTCCACCTACCATGCAGAGATTGATGACCTGGAACTGTTGATCGACAGGGATTTCAGTCAGGATGCCCTTCGTCTGCCTTCCTATCCGATTCACTTAAAGGATACTCTGACGGAAGTGCTTACCGAAATGTCGCTTAATGCCCAGGTTGCTCAGCAATATTATCCCAGCAAGCAGGCAATCCTGAAGCCTCCGGCACCCGGAGAGCATTTGTTTTACGGACAGCCCACTTCCTCCATAAAATTCGAGGATTTTATTAATCTACCTACGCTTGAGGAATACTTTACTGAAGTGGTCCCCCAGGTTGCTGTTCGAAGGAGCAGGGGTGTTCGTCGCCTGGTACTCCTGGGTGAGCATCCCGATCTGGAAATCTATCCACCACTCTTAATGATCGACGGGGTGGCCATTTTCGATGTGGAGGCGGTTCTTGCGGTATCTCCGAGACTCATTGAACGGGTAGAGATCGTTAATGCACCCTACATCAGGGGAAATGTAAGCTTTGGTGGAATCATCAGTCTGATTACAAAAAACAACGATCTGGGCTACATTGATCTTCCCTCTTCGGGTTTGCTGGTTAACTACCGGATGATTGATCTGCCGCTTAGCGATAGCATTCAAACCGGGGTTCATGATCCCAGATTTCCGGATGTGCGAAACACCCTCTACTGGAATCCCGACCTAAGTTTGAATCCCGGGTCCGGTCAGAGGATTGTATTTCGTACTGCCGATTTGAAAGGGGAGTATGAAATACTGATCCGGGGAGTAGACTCCACAGGAAAGTACCTGGAGAAGCGGGTAAGCTTCAGGGTGGAGTAATGTGAATAAATTGCTTAAACCGCCTTTGGGATTTCTCTATCTTGTGGTCAAATGACCATTGAAAAGAGACTGGATACAGCCGGTGGTATGGACAGACTGGCATTCGAAAAACTCTTCAGGGATTATTTCACGCCACTGATGGCGTTTTCCAGGCGAATCCTGGGTGATGAGGATGATGCCCGCGAAGTAGTTCACCAGGTCTTTATTAAGCTCTGGGAGAGACGCAGCCAAATAGATCTCTCCACATCCCTGAAATCCTATCTCTTTACTGCGGTCAATAACACGAGCCTGAATGTGATCAGGGACCGGAAGAAGTTCTCTTCGGAAGAGGTGCCTGAGCGTGTAGGTGAGTGGGATGTGAGTGCAGAACTTGAGTCCATGGAGCTGGAAGAGAAGATTCATGAGGTCATTGAATCTTTGCCGGAGCGATGCAAGGTGATCTTTGAATTGAACCGCTTTGATGGTTTGAAATATACTGAGATCGCATCACAACTTGATATATCGGTGAAAACAGTTGAAAACCAGATATCAAAAGCCCTGAAAATATTAAGAGAGCAACTTGAAAAATACCTGACTATCCTGTTGTGGTTAATTTTGTTTACGCTGAACTAATAAAGTGATGGCATGCCATAGGGGTATGTACGCTCACATGTGTGTAATAATTGAGTATGTCGGAAGAAGATTTACATAGAGAATTTAATGACCTGATAGGCAGGTACTTTTCGGGGGAGTTGCATCCCGACGAGCTTTCCTGGTTCCAGGAGGAGCTCCGGAAGGATTCCGGAAAACAGGCAATGCTTGATGAATACCGGAAGATCTGGGATTCGGCAGCCCCGGATCAAAGCTATGACCTGGATGCCGAATGGGACCTTATGCAGAAGAAGCTTCCGGGCTTCAAGACTGATTCTGGTCGATCGCTACTCTACTACTCCTACCGAATCGCTGCTGTGCTGGTGCTGGGACTGGTGTTAAGCTTCTCTATGATCTATGTAAGTCGTATGGTGGGTATGGAGCGGGTTGTAGCTGAAAACGAGCCGGTGGAGATAATCCTTGAAGATGGTACTGAGGTGATCGTGAACAGGCACTCCAGCTTGCGTTACTCCAGGAGATTTGACCAGGAAGAGCGAAAGGTATATCTGTCAGGTGAGGCCTGGTTCGATGTGGCCAGGGATACCGCCATACCCTTTGTTATAGATGCCGGAGCAGCCCTGGTGGAGGTCCTGGGAACAAGTTTCAATGTGAATGCCTACAAAGATAATCCTACGGTGGAAATAACCGTAGAGAGTGGCATGGTGGCAATGAGTGCTAAAGAGGATCAGAAGGACCTTATCGTGATGAAAGCAGGTTCTGGTGGGAGCTATAACAAAAATCAAAGGGAGTTGAAGCTGATCCCCACATCCGATCCAAATAGCATTTCCTGGCTTACCAGAGAATTGTTTTTCGATGCCTCCACGCTCCAGGAGGTAGTCGAATTAGTGAACAGGGTTTATGGTGTGAATGTGTTGATAATGAACGAGGAGTTGGCTTCTTGTACCATTACAGTTACTTTCAGGAATCAGACACTTGAAGCCATATTGAACGTTCTTGAGCTTACCCTGGACCTTCAGCTTACCCGGGAGGGTGATGAAATCAGGCTGGATGGGGAAGGATGTATTGACTAGCCTTTACGGAATGTCAGGATTTGGAATGAAAATATCCCTGCTTGTTTGTTTGCTGGCAGCTGCTCGGCTTATGTCCGGACAGGAGACTCAGGAGCAGATCACCCTTCATTTTAACCAGGAGCCCATGAAGGTCGTGCTGGACCAGATTGAAGAACAGTCGGGGCTAAGTTTTTCTTACAAATCCAGGTTGATTGATGCCGGGGAGGAAGTGACCATTCATGTAGAACAGGTGAGCCTGGAGGTGGCTCTCACCAAACTTTTTGCAGAGCGCAGGATTTCCTTTAAAGTGGTGGAGCAGCAGGTGGTACTCAAACGGGCCAGGGGTAGAAAAGTGAATGTGGAAGCAGTACACCCTGAGGACAAGGCCATGGCGGTACCTGCAAAGTTCACTCTGAGCGGTTTTGTGAGAGATTCCCGGACCGGCGAGATGCTTATCGGGGCCACGATTACCATTCGGGGAGGAGCTGTGGGGGCCATCACAAACGCTTATGGTTTTTACTCCCTGACCCTGGAAAGTGAGGTGGATGAGCTGATTTGTACCTATGTGGGGTATCAAAAAAGCATCGTGGCAATCCATTCCTTTGATAATCAAAGTGTTCGATTTAGCATGGAAAAGGAGCTTACACATATCAAGGAGGTAAGCATTTATTCCGATGAGCTTG
>RCND010001936.1_pt1 | contig 11582 bp, 8 predicted proteins | sample 2041351 | NCBI WGS metagenome assembly RCND01 (sample SAMN09708230, study PRJNA481090) | Marine sediment metagenome, whole genome shotgun sequencing project. | biome: marine sediment; feature: ocean; material: sediment; isolation source: Sewage treatment plant 12B marine sediment (STP12B) ...
TGTGCGCCTGCTTCAAGAATGCCATAAAGCTCTGCATCAAGCATAAAGCCATCGGTCTGTATACGGGCACCGGTTCCAAGAAAAGCACTTGCCCCTACAAGGTCAAAGCCAAATATTTCCAATCCCATCTCAGGACCAAATTTCAGGTATCCATTAATAACACCACTTACAGCAAGGTCGCCATCACCTTTTAAGGATTCAAGCCCAGCTAAGGGTTTAACACTTGTAGGCACATAAAATTTAGTGCCACCCTTAACACCAATAGATACTTTGGCATATTCCCGAGCACCTATTTCAATACGAACATCACCATTGACACCAACGATAATAAACAAACCACCAGAAATGCTTCCCACACCTAAGTCCGCTCCTATACCCATAATGGGAATCTTAACTTCCTTTTGTCCTATAACTTTCATATCCATATATAGGTAACTCTCTTCAGCGATTGTAAGGGCTATCTTATAACCGTCAAAGCCACTGTATCTAGCATTCAGACTCATGTCACCTATACCGATACCTCCTGTAAGGCTAATCTTAAGCTGCGTGCCATCCTCTAACACTGCGTCCAACTGCGTATCCTCAAATTGAAAGGCAATCAATGGAGTCTCAAGATCGTTGAACCCTTTGTACTTATCTTTTAAGGTTAGAAACTCAAAGCCGGTGGAATCAACAATACTCTCTTCAACATTTTCGGCAAAGCCAGTGATATTCCCTCTAGTAAGGCTGATCGTCTCTCCATCTTGACCAGGTCCACCAAGACTGAAGTCCTTAAGGACCTCATGTAGCTGAGGCGTGGTAATGCTATAGGTGCCATCCACCGCAATTGCTATTTCTCTAAGCGCATCTACCCCTTCAGCACCTTCTCCTGAATCAGGCAAGCCATCAAATGAAGCAGGTGCAACCACTTTAAAAGCCGTTCCTGTAGATTCATCTACAACAACGGTACCTATTTCAATGTCTTGTTCTGCTTGATTGGCTGCAGTATCCAAAACATCCATTGCTATATAGCCACCCTCGGCAACAATATAATTCGGGCTGAGTTTTTGTACTGTACTTCCAGCAATCATCTGGTCCCTAGAGGCAATCTTTTGAGTGATATCTTGATTCACCAACAATACATTGTCCTGAAGTTCATAGCTAACAGTGGTAAACGCAGCAGGCGCCTCACCCCCAACCATGTTCTTCCAGTTATTGCTTAGGGGCTGAAATCCATATTCTATATAATCGTTAGCATTTTCTATCTCAGATAAATTTCCACCCAGGTTCCTTTGTTTATCTTCTCTGAATTCGACCAATTGAACTTGATTATAGCTATAGACATCATTAGATATAGGTTTCGAATGTACAATAGGTGCAAAAAGTGATAAAAGCAAGCTCATAACAACAATATACGGAACAATTCTTTTCATACAACTACTCCTCCTCAATAAGTTGCCTTCTCTATTAATTGACAGTTTTTAGCATAACAAAGATACTCTATGTACTATTATATTCCTTTGAAGTTGGGATGTAAACAATTGGAAGAACAATTGGAAGGGACAGTCCCTAACCATTTCCATTAGGTATACTTTTATCATAGCACTAATGAAACGAAGTGACAGTCATCAAATTGTACAAAAATATCACCACTCTTCAACAACATGCCAAAATGGCGGCTGGATCCTCCTGAGGAAGATGACAGTGCTAAATGGTAGCTGGGGACTGGCGACTAGATTGGTGGTGATCATAGGGTTTGAAAAAGCTCCATCAATATGATAAATTAAGTATGCAACCAAGTTGCAACCTGGGGTTGCTTTATCTCAAGTCCTTAATGGTAGTTTATCCTTAACACTATCTAGTATAATAATCAAAAAGATTACTAAAGGAGAAATTATGGATAAAAATTTTGGAGAGCGTATTTTAGAAGTAAGAAAAGAATTTCGGCTATCTCAAGAAGCGCTGGCTGAACAGGTGGGCGTATCACGTCAAGCCATTTCAAAGTGGGAATGTAATGAGGCCGTACCAGATTTGAAAAATCTTACAACACTGGCAACCATCTTTGATATGACAGTGGATGATTTGATGAATGGTAAAGATGTACCTAAATCTGTCAACTCAACGCCTGTTAGAAGTGACCTGAGGAAGAAGGCCATATACCTTGTTTCAATTGGAATTTTGGTGTATATCCTTGGCATCATCAGTATAGCAACAACGCCGTTTCCTGAAGAAATCGCCACGATTATTTTTATGATTTTTTTCATCTGTTCAACCATATTAGTCATTAGAGCCGTTGTTCTAGATGAAAAATATAAAAAGCTAAATCACCTGAAAAGTGACAAAAACAAATCAACCCAAATGATAAAAGATGCAAAATCACGACGTGGTTCATTTGTTACTGCTGTCTCTTTAATTGCAACAGCACTTTACCTATATATTGGTATCTCAAACAACCATTGGAGCCCAACATGGCTAATCTTTGTCATAATTCCAGTTTCTTACTCACTATACAATGCTTTTGTTTTTAAAAAATAACCAGAGATCAAGTCTCGAACCAAAAGTGACGGTTTGGTCTAGACCCCAAAAGTGCTAGTTTTCTGGGACGGTTACAAACACTGTTTTAGCAACCAGAAGTGACGGTTCTCAGCGATTATGAGAAGTGCGCTATTCCGCTCCTTCAGGAGCTTATTTGCAACCGTGGAGAACCGGCACTTTTAATCCTAGTGGATTATATTGTTTACTGATTGAACACCTGCACAATAAAGGCCTGGGATTCGGATCAGTAATCCGTATTCGTGAATCCACAGTTAATTTTCTTCAAATCCATTATGCTTTCATTATCCTTTCACCCAAAACATTACTAGCCAAAAGACAATAATCAAGAACCATACCACTAAGAAAACTGCATCACTACGTCGTTCCTTCAAATTCTCAAATGTTAGTCCCTTCATATAGTAACCGAGAACCATAGCCTGAAGTACTGCCATGCTAAGATACATATTAACACTGTTATAAACTAAAAACATAGCAGTTACAAAGCCAACCGTAAAAATACCATTTGCAAGTCTTTTCATCTTATTAACCTCTATCCTTTTTTTCGTTTAATCATAATCCCGAGAGGTAGGTGTTACAAAATCAATTGGGACGCATACCTTTGATTATTCCTTACACTTTACCATCGTTCTCTCTACCCACGCATCACTGGGGACAGGCCCCTCTTATTCTAAAAGCGAATCAGATGGGACAGTCCCACAGATGATTCTCTTGTTCCGTTTTATACACTTCATTAAGTCACTGGATCCTCCAATCGGAGGATGACGGTTGCACTTTAGTGCTTCCTTAAATTCTACGGCTCACATGTAGACATGCCTTACTTATTCTCATTATTATGAACCACTTGATCAATAACAATCACCAGACTGAGTATGAAGCCATGGTCCTCTTCTTCTCTAATATCAACCCCATAGGTGTCAGAAAAACTGAAGAATTGCTTATCTATGGTTGCAATCACCTGACCATCCTTGAAAATTTTGTAATTGTAATTGAGGGGTCGTCCTTCAATGGTATAATGTCCATTATTGCTGCTTATCTCAAACTTGCTTCCAAGAAATGAAAACTTCCGTTTACAGCTAGCAACAACTGTGCCATTTTGATAGATGTTGTATTCAGCTAATAGTCGTAACAATTGTTGCTCAATATAATACAGCTCATTACCACTCATATCTTGAAAAGATAACTTTGCACCTAAGCTTAATACTTTTCCTTGTACTTGAAAACGGTCTAAGCCATCTCTATCTGTTATTGTGAATTTGTCTCCTAACGCGAATATTTTTTGCTTTACTTGATAGATCATAAGCTCCCCTTATTCTTGAAACTATTTATTAATCAACCGGAAGTGACGGTTCTAGGCGATTGTAATGGCATTTAGGGACGGTCCCTTTTCGCCATTTATACCTTACTTGATAAAGCCCAGATGCAATGATATTCTCAACCAATCAGAACCGTCACTTCTGATTGATTAAAATACTTTTTCACTGGTCTCTGACGGTTCTACACGGTTGAACACACCATCAATAAAGCACATTACAAGGCGCTTCTCATAACCACCAAGAACCGTCACTTTCGGTTAATCCACCACATATTCATAAGTGTAATCAATTCCGCCAAGTTCCGGAAAACTATAACGAATTTCAATCTTCTTTTCATCACCTTTTTTGCCTGAACCAAGAACACCAGAAATGGAGGTTTCAGTGTTTGTAAATATAGTGATTTTTTCTGTGCAAAATGCCATAGCCTGTCCACTTTCGTCAGAATCAATCAGTGCATATATAAGCACCATATCAGAAAAACTCATGACATCGTACCGATCGATTAAATGATCCATGGGGAGACCGTTAACTGAAGCTTTGATAATAGCTTTTAGTGTTATAGATATTCCTTCGTTGGGCAGATAAGTTGCCTTTGGCTCAGTCCATAAGCATTCTGCTATGTATGCATACCCGTCATCTTTAGTAAATAAGGTTTTGCGAAGGGAGGTTGCTTTGTATTTTATGGAATCCTCTGTCACATTGAGGTTAGTTGATCGAACATTTTCTAAGAAGGTCGGGTCATCGAACACCATTTCTATAAGTTTAGTTTCTTTCAATTTCCAATAACCATCACTTGTAGGTTCAACTGTCACTTCTGGTGGGCTTGTAGTCTCCTCTGGTAGTTTCACAGTATCATACTCAGGCAGCACACTGGTTTTGTATTCATATATGTATTTGACAAGAACATGGCCATTAGCGTGTAATAAACTTCTAACATAAATGACTCGTCGCTTGCCATCACTACCGGGCCCTAATGTCCCACTGACTTCGACATCATCTGAAGGCAGATTGATTACTTCGCCGTTTTCATCCATCTTAATGCCATTCTTCTTAATCACTGCCTTTGCACTTTTTACCATATCATCCGATTGCATATTTGAAGAAGAAGGAGATAAGGAACTCGCGTTTACGCCAGCAGTATAAGCCCAAATGGACACGCCTGCAGATCTAGCACCCTGTTTTTCTGGGACATCGAATTTGACAATTTCAGCTGATAGTTGAAGATAGATGATATCATCCGGTAAATAGACATGGTCCGGATCACTCCATTGTGTCTTGGACGTTATTTTTGCTGTTTCTTCTTTACCTATAGCGTCTAATAACGCAGTCGAGTCACAAGTGGCTGCATTATTAAAAGCAAAAGAATAGTTGATTTGAAGTTTTGGTTGTTCATGATCCTCGTGTTCAACTATGATCTTTTCAACAAATTCCCAATGCCCAATAAGCTCCTCTTCATTTTCTGCAGCGGTGGTACTTTCAACGTCGGAGGCCTCTGTGGTTTCAGTTGTCGGTTCTGAATTTTGTGTTGTTGCTGTGGTTAATTGAGCCTCTGAAATTTCGGTTTCATGGCTCTCGCTAGACGCTTCAGTATTAGTTGTCGTCATCACTTCTGTTGTAGTGGTTTTTTGTAAAGATAAAGGTGGATTACACCCAGTCAGAAAAATTATCACTAAACTAATCGCAAGTATAATAACCCATTTTTTCACACTATCTACCTCCTTGACCTAATGTTGTTACAAAGTAATGTTTAAATACCAGTCTATACCTTTAATTATAGGAGATGTATTTTGAAAATGCAACAGAACTAAGTTTATGCGGTGGCGCTAATTTATCTAAAAGTGACAGTTCGAGACCACTGATAAAGTCGGAACTAAAAAATTTACTGCTTTACATCGTGACTCAAATCATACCTAAACCCTTTCAATTGCCTTAATCAATTGGGACGCGTACCTTTGATTATTCCTTACACTTTACCATCGTTCTCACTACCTACGCCTCACTGGGGACAGGCCCCTCTTATTCCAAAAGCGAATCAGATGGGTCGGTCCCACAGATGATTCTCTGTTTCGCTTTATTCACTTCTTTAAAGACACTGGATCCTCCTACGTAGGATGACGGTATAAAATCCAACCTTTGTGGTCTTCGTGTCTTCTTTGAGCTCTTTGTGGTTGGTCTTTATAATCAATTGGGACGCGTACCTTTGATTCTACAAATAAAGACGCCATCTCTGGCGTCTTTATCTAAAATCTATTGTTTTCAATTGCTGTTCTAGTTATCTGTAGGCTTCGGTTACGCTCTCATGACTTGTTGCAGAACACTTATCTTTATAGCACTTGCGCCTCACTTGAAACAGATCCCTGATGATTCTTTGTTGCAAGTTATGTACCATTTGTTCTTAAGACTCTGAAAACCTATCTTCTTATGATGGTACTTGATTTCATATCATTTTGGGTCACTGCCTGCTATTATCATTAGACTTTAATCACCTAATTTGATACCACTAAATGAAATGGTCTTAACCGCTTTTACATGTTCTTCCAGCATTGTTCGTTCAACTTGGCCTTCCATCATAGCAACCCCATTTTCTACATAAAAATGAATTTTGCCTACATAGTCCATATAACCGTTATCCTCCGTATAAGTGATGCTACCACCACCAAATGGATAACCAATAACTGAGTCTTTGGTTAACTCGGCACGAATCATATCACTAAAACCAATGGTACAAAGTCCCTCACCATATAAATCTAAATAAAAGTTAGAATGACCATCCATTACTTGCCCAATTCTAGCGGCAAACGCCTCATTTCTATTACTCACGTCTATATTAGCATTGTTTTCATGGTATTCAGCCGATCCCCACAACCCATCTTGGAACTCTCCAACCACAGTGGCTTCATAAGCTGATATCCATACCAACGTACTGTAATTACCTTCATAGAAGCTGTCATCAACAACCGTCACAAGCTCTTCTTCCTCTGTCGGGGGAAGAGTCATATCTGCATCTAAGGTTTCTTCATCGGAAGGGGCTACAGTCGTAGCTAACTCTGAGGTTTCCTCTTCGGAAGGAGCGACAGTCGTAGCTGCAACTGTGGTTTCTTCATCTTCGGAAGATGCCCCCGTCTCTTCACTTACAACATCTGCAGTGGTTGTAGATGCCTCAGAGTTTTCTTCAGTTGTTGCCTCTGCATCACTTTGACCCGCAGTTTCCTCTTCAACAAGTTTGGTGGTCTGCTCTTTATCGGCATCTGCATGACGCTCACCTAGTTCCTTGTTTTCAATTCTACCTTGTAATGCAGTAATTTTAGATTCATTAACACCTACCTTCCGTAGCATATCTATATATTTTTTGCCTTCTTCGAGATAACTTATGTCCCCTTCTTTTGCTTTAGATGAAATGTCAGATAAACGTTTCATCACTAAATCGATTAATGTCTCGTCTAGTGTATTAGGGCCACTATAGTCTCCAGACACTTCAGCCCTGTTTTTAATGTATTTTCGAGCACTATTTACCGTATCTTCCAGGAATTCTTTAAAAATACTAAAAGCAACCTTCTTGCTTGACTCTCCAGCTACACCTACAACAACATCACCTATTCCATGTAAAACTTTATCACCGCCAACAGCTACCGTCAAAAGGTCATATATACCCATTGCGATATCATCTGGTGAAGACTCAGGGTTTGCAATCGTAACAGCCGCTTTCCCTAATTTGGTTAAACTATCTCCTACAAATTTAGCAACATATGCACCGGCTTCAGCCAGTGTGTCATTTCCTGTGTGTTGTTTAACGATAAAACGGGTTAAGTCTGTGAACTTAGCCACCGCCCAGTTAAAGCCTTTGTAGGCATCATTTAGTTCTTGAACGCCCGCCCTTCCTTTCTCAACATCATCCGCATACTTGAGTGCAATATCTTCCAGCATCTTATACCAGTCTTTAGCTATATGACCTTCGCCCAACACTTTGTCATAGAGTGCAAAGGCTGACACTGAACCCATCTGAACAAAAATACCTGCAAATCCGATACCTGCAGCAACAAATCTTTGACCTTCTTTGAAGGCAACAATTGCCTCTTTGGTCTCTTTGATCTTCTTATTCACTTGACTGCTAACTAGATCTTTAATGGTCTGATCAATACCTAACTCATGCTGTGCTTGATCCAGTGTAGTGGTTAATTCAAAAACAGTGTCATACATCCGATCTGTAAAACTCACATCACCACTGGCATTAACATCTAATGGTTCAAATGGCATCATCAACGGATGGTCCAACTTGATTGATCCAAGACTATTGACTTCATTGTATTGGTCCATATCAATCATTGATATTTTACCTTGACTAAAAAGAAGTTCACTATAAAGAAGGGATTCATAATAGGCTAAAATCATCTCATAAGATTCAATATCTTCATCTGTTATATGGGACAATCCCACTAAGCCTTTGATAGATGCTCTTGCCTCTTCAAGGGCTTCAAAAGCATAAAGGCTTTGGTTAATGGTTTCATGATAATCTGCGACGATTAAACCTGATACAACTATTTCTGCTCGATAAGATAATCCGCAGGTTTCAATCAGAGCATCTACAACCTCAGATTCATAAGACTTCTCCCATGAAGTCAATAGTTCTGTTAAATCAAGTTGAATTGTTTGGTATGCCTCATCTTCCAACTCAATAACAGCTCTAAGTATCCCTTCAAGAACAACTGAATATTCAGAAAGTCTTTCAGATTTTTTCAACTGACAAGATAGTTGGACCATCAATAGATCATGGTCTGTGACAATGGTTTCCTCATCTTTATCTAGCAACAACATCTGATCGAAAAGATCCATCGATTGATTCACATAACTATGCATATAAGCGATTTCTTCTATCAAAGCCTTAGACCATAATACTGCTGCTTCATCCTCTTCGACACTAAGGAATAACTCACTCAAAGGAACCGCTGTTTTATTCATATGGTCTAGAATATCACTATTAGAGGCTTCCAAATCTTTCACTAAGGTTCTTAGATAGTCAAAAGCATCATTTCTTCTATTATCATAATCCGTAAAATATTCTGAAGACATGGTCATGTCATCTTCATTGACATCATTATTTTCATTGGTAGTACCCATAATCTGGTTAATTTTTCTCACAGACCAATCTGAAATCGGTTCTCTATAATACAACATAGAAATCATTGAAAGAATCAATAAAATGGCTATTATCCTGTTCCCAATCTTCTTTCTTTTTGCATTCATCTTATCTCCCCCTAACAACAGACTTAATTGGCATTTTCTAACTACAATTTTACACCTCTGAATTCTCTAATTCAAGGATTGCCAAAAGTGACAAACCAAGACAATTCTCAGAAAAAACGCAAAGCTACTAGATTGTCTGTCTAGTAGCCCTGTACAACCAAAAGTGACGGACCGATTTGATTCACCTTTAACAAACTTTACCATCGTTCTCCCCACTCACGCCTCACTGGGGACAGGCCCACAGATGATTCTCTGTTCCGTCTAATTCACTTCTTCAAAGGCACTGGATACTCCGTTCGGAGGATGACGGTAATAGATTTTAACCTTTGTGGTCGTTGTGTCTCCTTTGTGGTCTTTGTGGTTGGTCTTTACGGACTCAAAGTATGCCACGCATCACTGGGGAGGATGACGGTTCTGGGTGGTAATCAAAAGTGACGGACCTTTTTGATTCACTCTCCTCATGATCAGGCCTACTGGTTGCTTTGTACTCTTACTTCTGTTTCTTGCCGCGAAGTGCCCACATAAGACCTACTAGGGCATTCGTACTTATCCCAGTCCAACAAAGGGCACTTAACACCGCCCTATTGGATTGTGCCTTATTCAATTTGACGAAATTTCTATGATTTAACCAAAACAACACACATAAAGCTAAGGCAGATACACCATCGAAGGCATACTCATATACCTTTTGACCAAAGACGTTAAACCTCAATGGAAGAAATATCGCTACTGCCAAGACAATTAGCACGACAATGACCACTATTATGCGCCTGTCAAATACCCTGGACTCTCCAGGATCAAGGAAAGGAATAGCTAATCCGATAATGGTCGCTCCTATTAAAATAAATAACAGTAAAGCACTTAATAAGTCTAAATCCGAGACTGACACTATTGATTTCCCCCAATTTTTCATAAAATAGGTTAATACAATAGCAACCATAATTATTACTGTAAGATTGCGATCCTTTTTAAAGTCATTCATCTCTAATTCCCCCTGTTCTTTCTTGTACTCATACCAAAAGTGACGGATCTTTATGATGCATGTATTTGATAGGCTCCTAGCCCTCTTACACTGCTGCTTGATTATCTAATTCACGATTTCTAATATATAACATGATATCAATCATGACCATAATGAAATTAAAGACATAAAATATAAAAACATAAGTGATGTTATCGGCAAGCAACTTACTAACAATACCAAAAATGTAACCAGCTTCAATAAATAGGATGAATAAAATACTTTTACCCTTTGCTGTTCGTGACCTGTAAGATTTCATAATGGATAAAGGCCAAGACAAACCAAAGCATATAACCATTAGTGCTTCAAATATTTGTGACATGATTAACCCCTTCTTTCAACCAAAAGTGACGTACATTTTTATGATTCACCAACACTAAACACAACCAAGTTACCATCGTTCTCCTTACCGGTGATCAATAATGGCGGCTGGGGACGGGTCCCGTTCGCCATTTTCTGCTTCTTGAGAATGATGTTCTTTGTGGTCTTGGTGTCTTCTTTGAGGCCTTTGTGGTTGGTCTCTAAGGACTCAAAGGTAAGCCACGCCTCACTGGGGACAGGCCTCTGATGATTCTCTGCTCCTCAACTTATAACTGAAGTAGATGATTACCCTTACTTCTTCTTGCTTTTGTTCTTAACTACCTTCATAGGCTTCAAGGATTTACCTGACTTAATGTCTGCTACATGTTGTCTCTTTGTCTTCCTTGTTGCCTTACCTATAGTTGATAGGGTTTCATTGATTTGCATTAACCGCTCTGCTGGTATGATCTTTTGGTCATACTTCTTCACTGTATGTACCAACCATATTGAATAAAGTACTGGTGTTGTTGTTACAACTTTCTTCAGCGTCGCCCTTCCTGTAAATGTGATAATAGAGTGATATTTTGTTTTACTTCTATAACCCAAATAATTACTTAAGTGCTCAATATGCCCTTTATTCTGCAGGATAGGGTTGTAGAATTTATTCTTAGTACCAAAGATGACTTGAGTCCAATCTTTGGCCTTCTCACTCCCAAATATCCACCCCTTGTAATTTTTTGTTTCCACGACGAAAATACCATAAGGTGATGTGATCACATGGTCAATCTGTGATGTTGTGCCATCCTCTTTCTCTATATACAAATCATGATACACTCTATAGAGTTTCTTATTGAGACCTTTAAGTAAAACGGCTACGATTAATTCACCAATTAGTCCTTTAGCATATGGTGTGTTCAAAATCATTATAGCAATCAGTACAACGACATACCATTTCATTAATATTGTTCCTTCCTTAATGCATTTTCTTATGGGGGTTCTATGGTGACTGGAGACATGATTTTTTCGCCATTTCTACTTTTTCGTAGGCTGTTTTAATCCACTTATATGTTCACGCATCACTGGGGACAGGCCCCTCTTATTCCAAAAGCGAATCAGATGGGTCGGTCCCACAGATGATTCTCTGTTCCGATTTAGTCACTTCTTCAAAGACG
>RCND010002278.1_pt1 | contig 11582 bp, 11 predicted proteins | sample 2041351 | NCBI WGS metagenome assembly RCND01 (sample SAMN09708230, study PRJNA481090) | Marine sediment metagenome, whole genome shotgun sequencing project. | biome: marine sediment; feature: ocean; material: sediment; isolation source: Sewage treatment plant 12B marine sediment (STP12B) ...
GGTGGCGGATTTCCGGGAATTCCTCTGGCCATTTTATTTCCTGAATCAAAATTTACTTTAGTAGATTCAATAGGGAAAAAGATCAAGGTGGTTGAAGAAGTAGTTGAAGGGCTGCAACTACAAAATATTACACCAATAAATTGCAGGGTCGAAGAATTGAATACTCAGTTTGATTTTATAGTAAGTAGGGCAGTGGCCGTAATGCCTACATTTGTGCATTGGGTCAAAGGAAAAATAAAAAAGGGATCAAAGCACGAAAGGCGAAACGGAATTCTTTATTTAAAGGGAGGGGATTTATCAGAGGAGCTTAAAAACTACAAAAATGCTCAGACTTTTGACCTTTCCGATTATTTCACCGAAGATTTTTTTAATACGAAGAAAGTCGTGTATTTACCTTTAAAGTATAAAGTTTGACTTTCTAAATACTTAACATTGAATTGAAAGAATGTCTGCAATTCTGAGCATATTTCTTTACATAGTTCTGAACCTTATTCAGATAAGAGAACATACTTGTCGTTGCGATGTTTTCATTGTTATTTTCTTCAGTCATACTAGTTTTTTTGAGGCGATTTAAATTATAATCACCGTAAATTTACAATTATTTAACGTTAAATTTACATAGAAATTTCACAAAACGCAAATTAAAAATATTTAACGCAATGAAAATGAGCTTTTTACAAAGAACTAATCGGTAATTTTGACTGGAAGTAAAGAAATAAAAAAATGTATAAAAAAAGCCTGCAATCCATAAAGAGTACAGGCCCAATATTTATATAAAGATCTTATCCCAAAAAGGGGTATCTATAATCTTCGGGAGTCACAAAGGTCTCCTTGATTAATCTTGGGGAAACCCATCTCAACAAGTTTTGTGCAGAACCCGCTTTATCATTTGTTCCTGAAGCCCTGGCTCCTCCAAATGGCTGTTGACCTACAACAGCTCCCGTTGGTTTATCGTTGATGTAAAAGTTACCTGCACAATTTTGTAAAGCTTTCATCAATAGCGTATCGATCCGCTGATAAAACCGCCCCGGTTAATGCGTATTCTGAGGTGTTATCTATTAATGTCAAGGTATCAGACCAATCTTTATCATCATAAACATATACCGTAACCACAGGGCCAAAAAGTTCAGTCTCCATAGTCGTGTAATGCGGGTCTGTTGTTAATATGACAGTAGGTTCAACAAAATACCCTTTTGATTTGTCATAATTTCCACCTACAACAATTTCAGCATTCTTATCATTTTTGGCTTGATCAATATATTTTGCCAACTTATCAAATGAACCTTCGTGTATAACCGCTGTAATGTAATTACCCATATCCTTTGGTGATCCTGGTTTATTGAAAGAAGCAACATCTTTCTTAACCAATTCCAATATCTCTTTAGAAGTAGATTTAGGTAAATATACCCTTGAAGCTGCGCTACATTTTTGCCCTTGAAATTCAAAAGCACCTCTCTCTATGGCTGTCGCGACTTGTTGTGGTTTTGCAGTTGGGTGAGCTAGAATAAAATCTTTTCCACCAGTCTCACCAACGATTCTCGGATATGTTTTATAGGTATGGATATTGTTGCCAATTTGTTTCCATAGTTCTTTGAATACATGCGTTGAACCTGTAAAATGTAGACCTGCAAAATCAGGGCTGTCCAAAATGGTTTTGGTTATCATAACTGGGTCGCCATATACCACGTTGATTACTCCATCAGGAAGACCGGCTTCCTTGAAAACATCTACTATTACCTTGGCTGAAAATATTTGACTGTCACTAGGTTTCCATACAACAACATTGCCCATCATAGCGGCACTGGCTGGTAAATTACCTGCAATGGCGGTGAAATTAAATGGGGTAATGGCATAAATGAAGCCCTCTAAAGGGCGATATTCCACACGGTTCCAAATTCCTTCAGCGGAATCTGGTTGCTCCTCGTAAATCTGTGACATATACTCCACATTAAAACGTAGGAAATCTATAAACTCACAGGCGGCATCGATTTCTGCCTGGTGAATCGTTTTTGATTGTGCTATCATGGTCGCAGCATTGATTTTGGCCCTATAAGGTCCGGCAATCAAATCAGCTGCTTTCAAGAAAATTGCGGCTCTTTGTTCCCATGTTAAATTTGCCCAAGCATTTCTTGAATCCAAAGCATTTTGAATGGCCCTGGTTACATGCTCTTTCTCAGCAATGTGATATTGGCCTACATTATGCTTATGGTCATGTGGAGGAGATATAGGTTTTGTATTTCCAGTCTTTATTTCCTCATTGCCTATGTAAAATGGAATATCCGTATTGCCATTAAAATATGCTTTGTATTGTTCCAATACTTCCTTTCTTTCCGGACTGCCGGGAGCATAACTTTTTATTGGCTCATTAATAGCAGTTGGTACTTGAAAAAAACCTTTACCCATAGTTGTATTTTTTAATTAAAAAACTGCCCAAAGGTACTGAATTGGGAATGGATAAAAAACTAAATAAAAGGATAAAGAAAAATCAATTCAAAGCAAAAGGAGCACTGAATTTAAATGTAGGGATATAAACTCTGAATTTTTCCGTAGAACTGAAGTTGACCATATTGTAATGGCCTTTCATGGCGCCCACAGGAGATGCCAATAAACATCCTGAATTATAAGTATGGGACTCCCCGGGTTTAATTACCGGTTTTTTGCCAATAACTCCTTCGCCATTTAAAAACTCAGTTTCATTCAAGGAATCATAAATTTGCCAATGCCGTGAATTCAACTGAACAGAATCTTTACTTTGGTTTTCAATGGTTATGGTATAACCAAATGCAAAATGCATTTTGTAATTTTTGAAGAAAGTGCCTTCAAAACTTGTTTTCACTGATATTTTAATGCCTTTAGTTACTTGTGTTATCATGCTCTTCCTTGTATATTATTAAGCCTTCAGTGAACAGTGTGATGACCGAAATGCTTGCTAAAATAAAAAAAATCGTGTTAAGTAATAGGTATTTAACAACTGTTTTAAAAGTTCCTTGATCATAGAATTATTTCAATGCCTAAAACAGGTGAATAGAAAAATTAAAAATCCGACCGCTCTAAATATTGATAATTGAATTTACTAAGAACCTAATAACGAGCAAGATAAATAAGAAAGACTGATTATGGAAACTAATGATAGTATGATCGGTATAATTATATTTTTTCCAGATGTATGCCAGCCAAATGAAGACTGGAAGAAAGAAAAATGTGGTAAGCGGAGACTTTGAAATCACAATGTTGATATCGCAAGTAGTCTATCCTAAGATTTTTCATTCATTACCAATTTAGTTGAAATCTACTTTAAATGAATGATACAGGTTGGTTATTCATTTATGCCTGAAAGGGATAAATTTACACTAATTACTTATGTTTTGGGAGTTTACAGATCCCACACCAATAATACTATCGTACAGATCACCAAAATTTCTATAATACACTAATATTAGATAAGTGTTTTCTGTAAAATGAAAATTCCCTGAAATTGTGTTGAGGTCTACTTGTTCATCTTCTCTTTCAATGACATATTTATAATTGTAGAAACCTTGTTTCATTTTAACAGTACCTTCCATCACGCCATCGGTCTCATTATAGGCCATCTTATTTTCATTGGTACGTGCATAATTATTGTACTTGCCATAAATATAAACATCATCCAATCCGATAACATCAGAATAAGGGATGCTAAAATGTACATTGGTATATTCGGCTTCACGAGATTCATCAGTGCCTTGGAGCGTGCGAACTACGAAATCACCATTAATATCCGGGTAATAGGTGTAGGGTCTATTAACTCTAAATCGATCCGAGAAAAGGTAATGATTATATAATTCGCCAACTTCAATATGCGATATTGCCGAGCTTGGTGCTCTTAGATCTTTGGTGTCAAAGTTCAAATATTCATTACTTCCAAAAAAACTGGTTTCCTGGTCATACTTATAAACTAATTCGTTACCCAAAGTAAATTGAGGGGCTATATTGTAAAGGGCCGTTGGCCAATGGTAGTTCTGAAGAATGGCAACTTTCACTTCTTTTTTTGGATTTACCAATCTAAAATTACCCGCATTTACATTGAATTGAATTACTTGCTTTTCATTGATGAATGAAAAATCCCTTGAGCGCTTAACTTCCCCGCCAATTTTAACCACATCTTTATACACAACGAATTTTCTTGAAAATTGTAGCTCATTGCTGCCATTGTAAACTTCCAAAAGAAAATTACCACTTACTTTTAATCGCACGTTGTCGTTAGGTATGGTTAACTTATAATTTGAATAGGACTGCAAGGTAGAATAGCTGTTTTCGTAATCCATTATGCGTTGGTTATCTATGCCACTTAAATATTGGGATTTTAGAAGTTTTGAAGGTGTCCAGTCATAATCGCAATGTATGATTTTATAGTAATAATCTTGTTCGTTTGCCATAAGGTCATCAAACTCCAAAAAAACAGGCTCTCCAATTTGAACAACAGGAAATTGATCTTCTTTTCCCCCTTTGAAAATAATAGATTTAATGTTTTCCGGTGGATTTACCTCTTCTTGAACCTGCGCAAACAAAGAAGGTACAAAAAGAAACAATAAGATTTGTTTAAGGAATATGCGCATTTATTCTGAATTTTTCAGATAAAGGTAGACAAAAACCATGCCTTACAAATTTACATCGATGTAATGCCCAAATTTATAGGCGATAATTATGAATGCAATCTATTAAATGCTATTTTTGGCGGAAATTTTGTTAACCTAAGGTCTACCATATATGTCTAAAGACATCAGAATAAGAAAGGGTTTGAACATTAACCTTATAGGTGCTGCTGAAAAGACAACTTCAAAGGCAGTTTTAAGCAACGTTTATGCTATAAATCTTGATGATTTTCATGGGGTCACCCCTAAAATGATCGTAAAGGAAGGTGCTGAGGTTAAATCAGGTGAAGCACTTTTTTACAACAAGAACAATGAGACAATGATGTTCGTGTCTCCTGTAAGTGGTGAGCTTATTGAGATTAATCGAGGGGCAAGAAGGAAAATACTTTCAATAAAAATTCTTGCAGACAAGACACAAACTGATTTTGATAATGGAAGTTTCGATGCAGCCAAGGCAACTTCACAAGAGATCAAGGCTCATTTGTTGAAGTCAGGCTGCTGGCCTTTCATCATACAAAGACCTTATGATATAATTGCTAATCCTGATGCAAACCCAAAGGCCATATTTATTTCTGGTTATACTACGGCCCCATTGGCGGCTGATAGTGATTATGTTTTGCAGGATAAAGAAAACGAATTGCAAGCAGCGATAACGGCTTTGGGCAAATTAACGCCTGGGAAAGTCCATGTTTCTGTAAATGCTAAATCAAATTCCCCACTTGCAGGTCTAAGTGGAATAGAATTACATAAAGTTTCTGGACCACATCCTGCCGGACTTGTAGGCACACAAATAAATAAAATTGATCCTATTAATAAAGGCGAAGTCGTTTGGACCATTACCCCACAAGATTTGGTAATAATTGGTGAATTGCTTTTGACTGGAAAGTTCAATTCGGAGCGTATAGTTGCGTTGGCCGGTTCATCTATACAGTCACCTAAATATTATAAAACTAAAATTGGCACTGAAATTTCTACGATTTTATATGGTAGTGGTGTTAAAGATGATAATTTTAGAGTGATAAACGGAGACGTGTTAACTGGGTCCAAAAGTATGCCAGATGGTCACTTAGGTTTTTATAACAATACAGTTACCGCAATTCCTGAAGGCGACGACTATGAATTGTTTGGCTGGACCAAGCCAGTATTCAATAAAATATCTACAACGAGGGCCTTGACCTTTTCTTGGTTACAGCCCAAGAAAAAATACGATTTAAATACCAATACCAACGGTGAGCATAGGGCATTTGTGGTCACAGGGCAATATGAGGAGGTTTTTCCGTTGGATATTTTTCCGATGCAACTATTGAAAGCATGTATGGTGAAAGATCTTGATGAAATGGAGCAATTGGGATTGTATGAAGTGGCTCCTGAGGATTTTGCATTGACAGAATTTGTTTGCATATCAAAACAACCACATCAGAAGATCATTCGTGAAGGATTGGATTTATTATATAAAGAAATAGGCTAAAAGATGAGTGATAAAAGACTGACCTTTAAGAAAAGATTACACATACTTAAGCATCATTATAGAGATAAGAAAATGGCACCTGCGTTCAACGCACTCCATACATTTCTATACGCTCCAGATGATATCACGCATTCAGGCTCCCACGTAAGGGGTGCTGATGATTTAAAGCGTACCATGAATATGGTAATCATGGCCTTGATTCCCGTATTGTTATTCTCAATGTTCAATGCAGGGTATCAACACTATTCTGCCATCAATGGATTTCCTGCGGATTTTTCCCTGATGGAACATTTTCTAACCTGGGATAACTTCTGGATAGGTATTATCAAGGTATTGCCATTGGTTGTGATATCGTACGGAGTGGGATTGCTTGTCGAATTCATTTTTGCAATCATTAAGGGTCATGAGGTAGAAGAAGGATACTTGGTAACAGGTATGCTGGTTCCTTTGATTGTCCCAATTGATACGCCACTCTGGATGTTGGCGGTTTCCGTTGTTTTTGGTGTGGTTATTGGAAAAGAGGTTTTTGGGGGTACGGGTATGAATATTTTAAACCCTGCCTTGACGATTAGGGCCTTTTTGTTTTTCGCCTATCCTACCTGGATGAGTGGGGATAAAGTTTGGGTTTATGAAGCTGTTGAAAGGGCTGGTACTGCAGATGCTATATCGGGTGAAACTGTTTTGGGCGCTTTGGCCCAAAACAATCTTGCTGAGCTCAATTACTCGGTTTCTGATATGTTCTTTGGGTTTATTCCAGGTTCGGTTGGAGAAACATCGACTTTTTTGATTCTTCTTGGAGGCTTGTTTTTGGTGTTCAGTAAAATTGCCAGCTGGCGAATTATGTTGAGTGCTATAATTGGGTCTTTGGTGATGGGATTGATATTCAATGTGGTAGTTGATGTAGGTATAATAACAGAAACAAGCAAGTTCTACGGATTAATGAGTTTTGAATATTGGCAGCACTTACTTGTTGGCGGTTTGGCTTTTGGTATTGTGTATATGGCCACTGATCCTGTTACAGGTTCTCAGACCAATCGAGGAAAATGGATTTATGGATTCTTTATCGGGTTTATGTCGGTTATGATCCGTGTATTCAATCCAGCTTATCCAGAAGGTGTTTTCTTGGCAATATTGCTTATGAACGTATTTGCACCTACTATTGATCACTATGTCGTAAAGGGCAATATCAAAAAAAGATTAAAGCGACTTAAGAGCGTTACTATTCTACCAAAGGATTCCGATAGTAAGGCAGAAGAATTAAAAGCAGAAACAGTTTAATCATGGCAATTAACACAGAAAAGAATAGTTACACAGTAATCTTCGCAACCGTAATGGTTATTGTTGTAGGTACGGTTTTAGCCTTTTTAGCCTCTTCTTTGAGCGATAAGATCAAGGAAAACGAAAGATTGGAAAAACAGCAGAATATTCTTTATGCAATGGGCATCAATCAGAACGAAGGTGAAGGTAACGTCAGTTTCATTCCTACTGATCAAGTAGCAGGTAAATTTTCAAAATACATTACAGAACAATTGATCATTGAAGGGGATAAAATCACTAAAGATGACCAAGCCTATTTAATTGATCTTAAAAAGCAAGCTACGGCGGCCAAAAACGGGGAAACTAGAAAGTTGCCCTTATTTATTGGAGATAAAGACGGTAGTCAATTCTACATTATTCCTATGAGGGGCAAAGGGCTTTGGGATGCCATTTGGGGCTTCGTAGCACTAGATGATAAAATGGTGGTACAAGGTGTTTATTTTGACCATGCCGCTGAAACCCCAGGTCTTGGTGCAAATATTAAGCAGCGCTATTTTATGGACGATTTTTCTGGCGAATCTATATTGGCAGGAACAAAATATGCAGGAATTGCTGTTGCCAAAGGAAATAATGATCCTTTGAATCAAATAAAAGATGATAATGAAGTCGATGCACTTGCCGGTGCAACCATAACCGGTAATGGTGTTTCTGCAATGATTAGGGAAAGCGTTAATATGTACAAGGATTATTTAGAAACGATTAGAGTTAAATAATATGGCACTACTTACAAAAAAAGATGCAAGCTTAATTTTAGATCCACTGGCGGATAATAACCCCATTACCATCCAGGTATTAGGTATCTGTTCCGCCTTGGCAATTACAGCAGAGTTAAAAGCTTCAGTCGTAATGGCCATTTCAGTACTTTTTGTATTGGGTATTGGGAATGTGGTAATCTCTTTAATGCGTAACATTATTCCATCGAAAATTAGAATCATTGTTCAGCTAATCGTAGTTGCAACTTTGGTGATTATTGTGGATCAAGTCTTAAAGGCGTTTGCTTATGAATTGAGTAAAACCCTTTCTGTATTTGTGGGTCTGATAATTACAAACTGTATTATTATGGGTCGTTTTGAAGCCTTTGCCCTAGGTAATGGTCCATGGAAATCTTTTTTAGATGGAATTGGAAATGCTCTTGGATATGGGATTATATTAATAATCGTAGGGTTCTTTAGAGAACTTTTAGGTTCGGGAACTTTGTTTGGCTTCCCAGTTTTAGGTAACCCAATCTCCAAAACAGGATTGTACGCCACTGGTTATGAAAACAACGGATTCATGATTATTCCGCCAGCAGCATTGATTGTCGTAGGGATCATTATATGGATTCAACGTTCGAGAAACATAGCATTAATCGAGGACAACTAATAGTTATTTAAAAGAAATATCATGTTAGAACATATAGAATTGTTTTTTAGATCCATATTTATTGATAATATGGTATTTGCGGTTTTCTTAGGAATGTGTTCCTATTTGGCTGTGTCAAAGAAAGTAGCTACAGCTGTAGGTTTGGGAGCTGCCGTAATTTTCGTTTTGGCGGTTACAGTGCCGTTAAACTGGTTGTTGGATCAGTATCTTCTTCGTGACGGTGCCTTGGCTTGGCTAGGACCTGAATATGCTGATTATAATCTTAGCTTTTTATCTTTTATTCTGTTTATAGCAACCATTGCAACGATGGTGCAATTGGTAGAAATAGTGGTTGAAAAATTTTCACCAGCACTTTATAACTCACTAGGTATATTTTTACCATTAATTGCTGTGAACTGTGCAATTTTAGGAGGTTCATTGTTCATGCAATCACGTGAAATAGCTTCTTTGGGATTAGCTTTTAATTATGGGGTAAGTTCTGGTATTGGCTGGTTCTTGGCCATTTTAGCCATTGCCGCCATTCGAGAAAAAATAAGATATTCAAATGTACCGGCTCCTTTAAGAGGCCTTGGTATAACCTTTATCATCACAGGTTTGATGGGAATCGGCTTCCAAAGTTTTGGTGGTATGTTGACTGGCGGTGACGAGGCTGCTCCTGTTGAAGAAAAAACTACTGCCGAGAAGATCGAGAAAATTGAGGATAAAGAAAATCAAAAAGAGATCAACGAAAAAGAGATCTCATATAATGACGCTATAAACAAGTAAAAATGATTTTAGCTACAAGTACAGGTGGAACAATATTAATTACGGTAATATCGTTCCTAATTCTTTTATTATTATTGGTTGCACTTTTGTTGTTCACAAAAGAAAAACTGTCTCCTTCAGGACCAGTTACCATTACAATTAATGGCGAAAAGAAAGTTGAAGTGGGTTCTGGCGGGTCATTACTTTCAACTTTAAGTAACCAGAAAATATTTCTTCCTTCGGCATGCGGTGGCGGTGGTACATGTATTCAATGTGAATGTCATGTATTATCAGGAGGTGGAGAAGCCTTACCAACCGAAACTCCACATTTCTCTAAAAGAGAATTGAATGAAGGTGCTCGACTGGCATGCCAAGTTAAGGTAAAACAAGATATGGATATCACCATTCCTGAAGAGGTTTTCGGTATAAAGAAATGGGATGGTACGGTTGTCCGCAATTATAACGTGGCCTCTTTTATTAAGGAATTCGTTGTTGAAATTCCCAAAGATATGGGTTATAAAGCAGGTGGATATATACAGATTGAAATTCCCCCATGCGAAATCAAATATGCTGATATAGATATTACAGCACACCCTGAAGAGCACGAAACTCCGGACAAGTTCAAGAATGAATGGGATAAATTCAATCTTTGGCCATTGACAATGAAGAATCCTGAAACTGTTGAAAGAGCTTATTCTATGGCCTCTTTCCCAGCAGAAGGTAGAGAGATTATGTTGAATGTACGTATAGCAACACCGCCATGGGATAGATCAAAAAATGGTTGGATGGATGTAAATCCTGGCGTTGCTTCTTCCTTTATATTCGCTCAAAAACCAGGCGATAAAGTAATTATATCAGGCCCTTATGGTGAATTCTTTATCAATGAGTCTGAATCTGAAATGCTATATGTAGGCGGTGGTGCAGGTATGGCGCCAATGCGTTCACATTTATATCATTTATTAAAAACATTAAAAACTAACCGAAAAGTATCCTATTGGTATGGTGGTCGTTCAAAAAGGGAATTGTTCTATTTGAATCATTTTTATGAGTTAGAGAAAGAATTCCCAAATTTTAAATTCTATTTGGCACTTTCTGAGCCAATGGAAGAGGATAACTGGAAGGTTAAAGCTGATATTGATGCGCCAGGAGACGGTTTCGTTGGTTTTATTCACAATTGTGTAATCGACAACTACTTAAGCAAGCACGAATCTCCTGAGGATATTGAATTGTATTTCTGTGGTCCACCTTTGATGAACAAGGCCGTTCAGAAAATGGGAGAGGACTATGGTATCCCTGACGAGCATATCCGCTTTGATGATTTCGGTGGATAATTCAAAAATAGGAATCGAACTTGTTTCAGTTTTAATAATATAACGTCTAAAAACCGATATTCTGAATATCGGTTTTTTTAATAATGGATATTTATGAAATCCTTATCTGACCAAGAATTACATAATTTAGCTATGAACATAGTAGGGCGACAGCTTGAAGCTGAAGGTTATGAATTCATGGGCGTTAATAGTAAGCCGAAGAAGAACCCCCAATTTGTTTGTTTAAAAGATAAGCAGTTACATTTTATTGTTGTGCGCAATGTGGTTTTCCCCAAAGACCCGAAAAAATATGATATGACTTTTATGTTGAAAATGAAAGATAATGCGATAAAGCATGAAGGTAAAATGTATTACGCAGGGGTGGGATTGTACAATGCGGTAGATCAAAGTTTACCCGTATTCTTAAATGAGGAATATATCGTTGATTATGACGGACTTATTGAAATATAGATTTAATAACGTGGCATGCTTGCTATTGTTTGTTTTTTTGGTCTCCTGTAAAATGGATCCTGAGCAGTTTATTAAAAATTCAAATGCTGGTGGGGCTTTGGGAACTTCATACAGTATCACTTACTTATCTGAAAAGGAATTGGACTTTCAACGTGAAATTGATTCTGTATTTAGCGTAGTAAATCAATCTTTATCTACCTATATACCTACTTCCGATATTTCAGAAATCAACCAAGGAAATACTGATATTACTGTTGACCATATGTTTCGGGAGGTTTT
>RCND010006154.1_pt1 | contig 11564 bp, 6 predicted proteins | sample 2041351 | NCBI WGS metagenome assembly RCND01 (sample SAMN09708230, study PRJNA481090) | Marine sediment metagenome, whole genome shotgun sequencing project. | biome: marine sediment; feature: ocean; material: sediment; isolation source: Sewage treatment plant 12B marine sediment (STP12B) ...
ATGTGATCCTTGAGCCCATAAAGTAAAACAATCAGTAGAAACCCAAGCAGGCTCCCAATACACTAAACCTTGTCCCCCAGCATTTTTTATAATCAATTTTAGTTGATTGAGGTAATCTAACTGACCTTGTTGAGAGGCAGGATATCCATTGACAAGGGCATCAGATCCTAAAATATTGTTTGCACCATCTGCGTTATCTAAAGTGAAAGGATATGCAGTTTCTACAATCATTAATTTTTTATTATACGTGTTTATTAGTGTGGTAAGTGGAGTTTGAACGTCGGCTAAACTATAATCAGACCAGATTGGATAATACGAAAGTCCTATCCAATCAAAATCGGTAACACCATTAGCTGTTGCTTGTTCAAACCACCAAAGGCCGTCTTCGGGTTGGGCAATATGAAGCATTATTTCAATAGTTTCGTTTTTAACTTCGGCAATGGTTCTAACAGCTTCAATACCTTTATTTATTAAATGTGAATTTCGTTCCCAAAACCAAATCTCCATCTTGAAGAATCATTGGGTTAATCTCATTGCCTACTTGCACAATATTTGGTAGTAAATTTTCATTAAATAATTCTAGTAACGTGTTGTAGGTATAATTGTAAAGTAAATTTCCTAATGCTTCTGTGTTATCTACAGAATTTAGCCAAGCTGCTGGTATTTGTTGCTGAGAAGGGTCTGTCCAAGTATCTGAATAATGAAAATCTAATAGAACGTGCATGCCTTGGTTTTTGGCACGTTGTATAGATTGTTTTACATCTTGAAGGTTAGAATAGTTTGTCCAAGTCGGATTGTGCCATAATCGTAAACGGACAAGGTTTGCACCTTCATTTTTAAAGATTGCATAAGGATCTTGTAACGTGCCGTTACTGTTTTTGTAGGTGGCACCACAATCTTCCATTTCATTGACATAAGATAAGTCTGCACCATAGTAAAATGAAATCGGGAATTCATCGCGGTCTGAAGTATCGTCAGATTTGTTACTATTACATGAGTAATTAAATAGGATTGTTATTAGAAATAGGAGTCTGTAGTTTTTCAGGATAGCTAAATTTGGATATGCCATTATGTTCTTTTCTACTTAGTCTTTTGTATGATGTTTCGCTAATTTAAGGATAATGGCAAATAAAGCCTAACAGTGCCTACCAGATTTTGTTATCTTAAATTTATTAAATAAAAAAGAGCTTCTCATTTGAGAAGCTCTTTTTAAGCTCAATTAACACTTAATTAATTTTAGAGCTTGACTAACTTGGTTGTCTTAATTTGGTTATTGTTGTTTTCTACTTTAATAATATACATTCCTGCATTTAAAGTTGAAATATCGAAGGTATCAGTTCTTGTGAAATCACCATTATAGGACTTTACTAACTTACCTGTAAGGTCATAAATTTCAATGTTAGAAACATTTACATTAACGCTAAATGATGTACGTGAAGGATTAGGATATATACTAAATCTAGATAAAGTTTCATTATCAATATCCAATACATCAGATGCCATATTTCCTAAAATCCTGAATTGTCCTGCAGGAATTGAAATCGAAGTAGTAGAATTACTTACAGTAGTATTGCCTGTAGAATCCATTAAATCATACCACGTTGAAGTTATGCCAACAGGAAAATCTGTATTTACCGATTGTGTAGTAACATCAAAATTTGCTAATATGATAACATTCTTTAATTCAGTAGAAGGAATAGACGTATCAAAAACTTCAATTCTAGGAGTTAAACTCCCAGAAGTAATTGTATAATCTCCTTCAAATACAGGCTCATTTATTTTGAGGGCGTTTAGTTTAGACCAATCTTCATAAATCTGACCTCTTAGAGCATCTGTTAACCAGTTGTTTGCCCATTGTGGTTGTGGTTTGGTATCTGTTTTACAATTTGGGTTATTGATACTCCCGTCTCCACATGTAAATATTGAGTTTTCCATTCCCAAATCTCCAAAATGCCATATCATTTTTGGTCCTGGTACCATTATAGAAACTGCTCCTAGTGCGGACATACGTGATAAAGCTATATTTAAGTCTTTAACATCATGAGATGAATTTGCAGAGTTACCAAAATTGATATTTTTATACATTAAGCGTTCCTCATCATGACTTTCTGGGTAGCCTACTACTCTTGGGCCATTAAAGCCTGTATGTGCAGTATGTCCAATTCTACTAATGTTTTTATTACCATTTTGTCCCATGGTAAGTTCATTATACGGGTCTGTCATTTTGCTCCACATCATAATGCCTTTACCTTCACCAAGACGATAATTCGCCCATTCTTTTTCTTCGTTGTCAGAACCTAAATGTTCGAAAATAACATAGTGCGTATCATCCAAAGACCAAGAATAATCTGAGTAATCTCTTAGAATATCAATTCTATCTTGTTGATAGTTATTGGTGCAGCTCTCATTAGTAGCCGTACAATTCTGTGTAAATCCTTTCGTGAGATCCCAACGGAAGCCATCGATTTTATATTCCTCAATCCATTGTTTAATAACTCGTCTTACATATTCTTGAGTTAAAGGCAATTGATGATTGTAGTCATAAAAAACACTATAAGAGTGTTTTGCATCTTCATTAAAATAGGGGCTATTTGAGGCAGGTTTTCCTGTATTATTATTAAACCACATGGCAACTTGAGCACTTGGAAAATCTGCATGATTAAGTGCAATATCTAAAATAATAGCTATGCCATTTTGATGAAAAACATCTACAAGTTCCTTGAATTTCTCTGGAGAGCCATAAAACTTGTCTAAAGCCATATGGAATGAGGTATTGTAACCCCAAGATAAATTGCCGTTAAATTCCATTACAGGCATGAGTTGTATGGCATTGATATTCAAATTTTTGAAATAATCTATGCGATTAATGAGGTCTTGATAGCTTCGGTTAGCATCAAAATCTCTTATTAATAATTCGTATATAATAAGGTCTTCTTTCTTTGGCTTTTCAAAATTAGGAACGACCCAGTTGTACGGTGTTTGTCCTGTTTTTAAAAGTGTCATGAATCCTTCCTGTCCAGCAGGGTATGCTGGTAAATTAGGAAATGTAGAATCGGGAATAAATTGATCGTTAAAGGGGTCTAATATTAAAGTAGAAAAAGGATCTGCGGTAACAACAAATGGATTTATCCCAATTGCTGCATCAGTATCGAATACCCAATATTGATAAATTTCATCATCTCCAGGAGTTAATCCTGTTATTTCAAGCCAATACTTTCCCGTACTTGGATCTCGTTTCATGACATCTGCATTAGTTGGAGTATAATTGTTCCAACTTGCAGCAACGTATATAAACTCTTTATCTGGTGCTGTAAGCACTAAAGTTGCTTTTGAATTGTCGGTGCTGTAATTAACGCCATCTACTAAGTTCGCAGGTAGGGCCTCTTCTATTACAGTTGGTGCAACAATAACGGCAAAGGAGGCGTTTCCTGTTTCCGTAGAACCAGGAGGTGTACCTACAAATTTAACGATACCATTCTCAGTAATATTATTTAGAGTTGTATTACAAGCAGGAAAACCACAAGAACCAGAATTGACAAGTACATCATTGAAATAAATATCAAAGGTTCCTTGAACTGTTGTAGTACCTTGAAATGAAATTGTAGCACTAATTGCTAAATTATCACCTGAATTGATAATTACATCTGTATCAGACGGTTGTGTAATATTAATAATTACATTTCCTATTGGGAAAATAAAATCATTACAACCATTCTTTTTTAATTCTTGAGTTCCATCTTCATTTCTAAAAACAATACCGACTTGAGTAGCATTATCAGCCTGAAGCTGAGTGAGCCCATAATAGGTTTGTGGTATAATTGTTATGCTATAAGTGCCATCACCATTATTGGTCATTTCACCTACACCATCATCTTGTCCCCAATTACCAATAACACTGAATCCAAAGGCATCAGAGGTGTCACCAATGCCAGAGTGCATATAAACTTTTGAAGGATTGCTTAGTCCGTTGCAATCTGTATCTGTACTATTAATGTCTACTGTAATCGTTACTGTTTGGTCTACTTCAATCGCACCAGGATTCAAAGTAACCTGAGCATTCATGCTTACTACGATTAAGAGTAGAAAGGCAAATGTAATTTTCTTCATAGCAAAGATTTTTATAAAAAAAGGCTATGTTTATTAAAACATAGCCTTTTACTTAATTTATAATATTAAAAAACTTAATTAATAAGATTATTGTAATGTAATTGTCTTATTAATAGTATCAATTATAGTATAGTATTGACCAGTAGTTCCAAGGAATTTGAAATTATTGTCACCATCTAATGCATCTTCAAAAACAGGGTCAATAGTATAACCTGCATCAACAAAGAATGGGTAATTTTGTCCTGATGACCAATCTGTAGCCGTGGTAAAGAATCTAAAATTAGCAGCGCCATCTGTGGTATAATTAACCCAACCAGAGTAAACACCATTACCTTCACACATTAATTGAACTGGAGTTGCCCAATCCCAACCAGCATCTGGTAAGCCTTCTCCAACAGCCCACATCTGATCTAAATCACAAATACCTTGAGGTGTCGCATCTTCTAATGTAATTGTTTTATTTAATGCATCAATAGTTAAGAAATATTTACCTGAGTTACCAGTAAAGGAGAAGTTGTTATCACCATCCATGGCATCTTCAAACCTATCGTCGATAGTATAACCTTGATCTATAAATCCTGGATAGTTTATTCCAGAAGACCAATCTGTCGCAGTTGTAAAGAATCTAAAGTTACCATTACCATCGACATCATTTTGATTTAAATCTACATTAATCGTATAGACGTTAGTACCAGAACAAAGAACACTTTGAGGTGTGTCCCATCCCCATCCTGTGAATTTAACACCAGCACCTACCATAAAATACTGATCAAGATCACAGATAGCTTCGCCACCTGTACTTTCTTCTGGTAAGAATAATGTTAAAGCTTGTGATGGTGAAAAATTCTGTAAACTATCATCTCCAACAATAGAACGTAATCTAAAATAGACCTCACCAGTATCTGGATTATCGGTTGTAGGGTCATTGTCTAGACCTGCTTCGTTTGCATAAGATGACATATCCCCTATGGTTATTGCAATTTCATTACCTGTTGTTGCACCTACAGCTACTGCATCTGTAAAATCACCAATTATTGATTTCTCAAGTTGGTAAGTTACGTTTGTAGGAACATCAGTAGTTGCGCTAGTCCAAGTGAAACGTTCACCTAAATTACCCTAAATTACTTGAAGTTTGTGGTGTTAAAATATATTCTGCTTGAAAAGTATTTGTGAAAACCAACTCTCCGGTATTACTTGTTGTGAAAACGACATCATCTTCAGTTTCACAACTATTAAAACTTATTAAGGCAAAGATGAAAAGGCCTAAAATTGATAATTTTTTCATATTAATTTATAGTGTTAATTAGTATCCTGTATTTTGTTCTAAGTTTGTGTTAAGTCCTAAGTCTGTTGATGGTATTGGCATTATGTCTCTAAAGGATTGGGTCGTTGTTCCTTGAAAAACGCCACCTTTCCATTGCCAAACACCTTGATCTGAAAACTGACCAAACCTAATTAAGTCTTGTCTTCTATGAGCTTCAAAGTATAACTCTCTAGAACGCTCATCGATTATAAAGTCTAATGTTAAATCAGATTCAGAGATGTTTCCACTTGTGTTTCCATAAGCACGTCCTCTTAATTCGTTAATGTAACCAACGGCTGTACTCATAGTTCCTCCTCCACCTCGCAAGGTAGCTTCGGCATACATAAGATAGGCATCTGCTAATCTAAACATTGGATAATCGGTATCTGTATGGTCCCCTGAAGCATCAGACCCAGGATTACCATTTACATCAACATTTCTGTATTTTGCCACTGCATAGCCTTGGTTAAATGGACCAACTTCTTCAATGTCTTTATTTTGACCGTCTGTATAAAACAACGCACGTCCATCAGCAGAATTCTCTTCACCAGGAAATTGTTCAACGAATGTAGGTGTAGTTCTTACTCCAAACCATCCATCATTAATTCCAAATTCAGAAGCATCCATTGTGCCACCTACTGGAGCATGTACTAAGAAAGTCATACCTCCAAAAGCTTGTGTTCTAAGTCCATCAAAAGGAATTGTGAAAATAACTTCTTCTTGAGCACCATTTGAATCATTATCAGCTAAAAAAGAGTGGAAATAAGGAATCTGAGGTATTGTATAACCTGCACTAATAATATTATTAACGTATGTTAAAACATCTGCATTTCGAGCAGTACCTGTATATACTTCAGCATTTAAATAAATTTTTGCTAATACCATCCAAGCTGCAGCTCTATCGGCTCTACCATATTCATTTTGACGTGGTGCGGCCATTTCGTCTAAAACCGCTAACAATTCTGATTCGACAAAATCGAATAAATCAGCGCGCTTTATTTGCTGAGGCAGAAATGCTCCTGTTGCGTCATCTTCTGTTACAAACGGAGGATTTGCAAATAAATCCATAGCATGCCAATAGGTCAATGCTCTCATAAAGCGTGCTTCGGCTCTGTAAGTTTGAATTTCAGCTCTTAAATCTCCATCAACACCTCTTTCGTCTAATTTAGAACCAGTGGTTTGGCGTAAAAATTCATTAGTTAGTGTGACTTGGTACATTAATCTCGTGTACATCGTTCTTATGAATTCATTACCTGAAGTCCAATTTTGACTATGTAAATCTTGTAGTGTACCGTCATCCCATCCAATAATAGCTTCATCAGTGGTTAACTCTTGCATTTTCCAATACAATCTCAGATAATTGGAAAAGCCTTCATCTAAACCAGCCAAATCTGGAGCTCCTGCCGGACCTTCTTGACCGCTTAATGAAATCCCTGCATAAATCTTGGCTAAAAATTGCTTATAAGCTGCTGGGTCTTCAAAGGCTGCGTCGGCATTAAGACGCTCGTCTTCTGGCTGTAGATTTAGTCTGTCGTCACAAGACTGCATAAAGAATGCAAGTGTGAGGACAACTAAAATACTTTTAATTGTTCTTAACATCATAGCTTTGTTGTTTATATAATTATTCATCATTTTTTTAAAAAGTAAAGTTCAATCCTAATACAACATCTCTGGTTCTAGGATAGAAATTGTTTTCTATACCATTCCCTATTTCAGGATCAAGACCATCATATTCAGTTATTACAAATAAATTTGTAGCTGTTATAGAGGCTCTCAACGTCATTTTTGTAAAAGGAATCGTATACCCTAAAGAAATGTTATCCAATCTTACAAAATCAGCACGTTGTATATATAAATCTGAAAAATAGTTTGGACTTGCAAATCCAGTATCTAAGACACTAGCATTTGCATTAGCAAGATAACCTGCCTGACCAGTAATAGCGTTAATGTTACCATTGGATGACGCATTGTTATTGTAAACATAGTTTCCAAAACTTCCTCTAAAGGTAAAGTTTAAATCTAATTTCTTGTATCTAAAGTTGTTTGTAAATCCTAAGAATGCATCCGGCGTCCCTTTTTTATATGCTTGTCTATCTGCTTCAGTAATTTGATTGTCTCCATTTACATCTGCATAGGCTCCTTCAATTGGGTTACCGCTAGTATCATAAACCTGACGGAATACAAAGAATGTAGATGGATCATAACCAGGTCTCCATAATTGAATGTTGTTACCAACACCACCAGAAATACCACCAGTTTGAATAAAGAAATTAGGATCATCACTTAAACTTAATTTCGTGATCTTTTGCTCTTGGAATGTAAGATTGAAATTTGTGTCCCAGCCAAAATCTTCTTTTTGATAGATAACTCCATTTAAGCTAAACTCAATACCTTTACTTGTAATTGCACCTACATTAGTTGTAAGTAAATCTGTTAAGTTAGACCCCGCAGGAACAGGAACTGTAGCTAATAAATCTTCAGTTTCTCTGTAGTAGCCATCAACAGTACCCGTTAATCTGTTATTAAAGAATCCAAAATCTACAGCGACGTTATATTGTGTTGTTTCCTCCCACTTAAGATCTTCATCAAAACCTTCAGGTCTTAAAGTTTGTATAAAAACTGGTTCACCATTAACAGTAGTACCAAACTGAATATTAGCCTGATCGTTTCTAGAAGGACTATATAGCCCTTGAAAACCATAATTTGGTCCTATCTCTTGTTGTCCGGTAACACCCCAACCTGCTCTAAGTTTTAAGTTTGAGAAGAATGAGTCTTCCATAAAATTTTCATTCATCATTTTCCAACCTACAGATAAACCTGGGAAAGAGCCCCAACGATTGTCTTCACTAAAGCGAGATGATCCATCTCGTCTAAAACTTGCAGAAACTAAATATTTATCAGCAATATCAAAACTTGCTCTTGCAAAATAAGACTCCAACGCATTTCTATTAATATCCGTATCTACGGTTACACTAGGCCCTGAAGACTGATCAATATTTGAACGCACGTAGAATTCTTGGAAAGCATGTCCAGCTGTGATATCAATTTTCGTATTCATTGACTCAACTTCCGACTTGTAATTGAAGTAGAAATCTAAAGCTGTATTTCTATTTAATCCATTAGAGAATCCTACAAAGGGAAAAGCGCCAGGATTATTTGGATTAGCTACACCGTAGTTAGCACCTTCATTTTCTGCATAGTCAATACCAGCATTTAAGTTAAACTTTAAACCTTCTAAGAACCAAAGTTTATAATCGATATTAAAGTTTGAAATAACACGCTTTATACGTTGTCTATTATTTTGGTTTTCTAGAGTAAATAATGGATTTGCAGGTGCTAGACTTGAGCCTAGCTGTGTATAGTCTCCATTTTGGTCAAAGACAGATTGAGTTGGGTCAAATCTAACCGCAGCACCTATGGCACCACCATCTGCATAATTATACTCATCTTGAATAGCTTTGGCTACTAATGTTAATTTTAAATCATTATCCAGAAAGCGATGAACAAAAGACGTATTAAAACCATTTCTTTCATATAAGTCACCTAATAAAGGACCTTCTTGTGATACATGGTTGAAATTAACTCTAAAGTTAAAATTTTCGTAACCTTTAGATGCTGTTATGTTATGAATAGCACCAATACCAGTTGTGAAAATTTGATCTTGCCAGTCTGTATTTGCATTACCAAATTCTGCAGGGTCAACTCCATTAGCTTCAGCTAGTGTTTTGTATTGAGCTGCACTTAAAACATCTACAGTGTTAGTGATTTTTCTTGTTGAGGCTTGTAAACCATACTCTAATTTGAGAGGTTGATTTGTAGTCCCTTTTTTAGTAGTAATTAAAATGACACCGTTAGAGGCTCTAGAACCATAAATTGCTGTTGCCGACGCATCTTTTAAAACCACAAATTCTGCAATATCCTCTGGGTTAATAGCATTTAATGCGTTACGACTTCCTTGAGAGCCACCACGCTGATCTATTGGAAGACCATCAATTACAATTAATGGATTATTAGATGCAGATAATGATGCACCACCACGAATTCTAATTTCACCACCTTCACCAGCAGCGCCACCACCAGATGTAACACGCACACCAGCAGCTTTACCAGCAATCAGTTGTTGAGGTGCTACAATCGCACCGCGGTTAAATTGTTTATCGTCTACCTTTTCAACAGCGCCAGTGGCATCTTGTTTTGTTGTAGAACCATAACCAATAAGAACCACTTCATCTAATTGAGCAGCATCTTCTACTAAAGAGATGTCAATTTTTGATTGACCATTAAAAATTATTTCTTGTGTTGTAAAACCTAAATAAGAGATAACTATAGTTTCTCCATCATTTACTTCTATAGAATAATTTCCATCAAAATCTGTGGAAGCTCCTCTAGAAGTACCTTTAACAACGACATTTACACCGGGTAAAGGCATAGCGTTTGCTTTATCTGTAACTGTACCCGTGACGGTTGATTGCGCCATCACTGTTGCGGGTACCATAATTAGACAGAATAGTAAAGCATTTAAGAATGTTTTCATACAATGTTTTTAAGTTAATTGCTTAGTTAATTGATTTATATTTTCACTTCTCGGGATAAATCTATGTAAAATTACTGCGACATGGCTTAAAAAAAACATGACATAAGTCACGAAAACGTTTTCGTGTTAAGAACTTTTTTAAAAACAGCACTATTAGTGGTAAAATTATTAAAAATTGAGGGTTTTTCAAATAAGTGCTGTTAAAATTGCGAATTCAAAAATGAGCAAACTTTTTTTTGACTTATATTCGCTCACAACCTTGAGCTAATTATGAAACGAAAAATAACCCTTAAACAAATAGCTAGAGAACTAGATGTTTCTATTTCTACAGTATCTAAGGCACTAAGCAATAGTATAGAAATTAGTGAAGATACTAAGCAGAAGGTTCAGGCTTTTGCTAAACTTTATAACTATAGGCCGAATAATATTGCTTTAAGTCTTAAGAATAGGAAAACGAACACCATTGGGATAATTATACCAGAAATTGTACACCACTTTTTTTCTAAGGTCATTAGAGGTGTGGAGTTAGTGGCTAATAAAAGAGGGTATAATGTAATTATAGGTTTATCAAATGAATCTTTTTCTAAAGAGGTTATAAACATGGAGATGCTCGCTAATGGCAGTATTGATGGCTTTATTCTTTCTATGTCTAAAGAGACATTGCGACAACAAGATTACCATCATTTTAATGAAACTATGAATCAAGGTATGCCTATTGTTATGTTTGATAGAGTGGTGTCTGATATTAAATGTGATAAAGTTATTGTCGATGATTTTAATGGTGCCAAAAACGCAGTTGAAAAATTGATATCAAACAAATGTAAATCCATTGCGTTAATTACCACTAAGGATTATGTAAGTGTTGGTAAACTTAGAACTCAAGGGTACCTAGAAGCCTTGCAGGAAAACAAAATAACACCCGAAGCAGAATTGATACTAAAAATGGACGATACACTAGATTATGAAGTCCATTTAGAAGCTCTTGAGACAGAAATTGAACAGCTTTTTAAGTCTAATAAAAAAATTGATGGGGTATTTGCAGTTAACGAATTATACGCATTATCTGCAATGAAAGTAGCACGGAAATTAGGGTTAAATGTGCCAAACGATTTGCAGGTAATAGGGTTTACGGATGGTGTGCTCTCTAAGCATTCAACGCCTAGTTTGACTACGGTTAGTCAGCATGCACAGCAGATGGGTGAAAAAGCTGCGCATCTGTTAATTGATAAGATTGAAACCGAGTATAATGATGAAGAAGAACAGTTTCAGACTATTGTAATAGCAACAGATTTAATTGAGCGAGAATCTACCAAATAGAAATTTATCATTGTTAATTTAAAATCTTTTATATCTTTACAGCTTAAATCAAAACTTATATTTTCACTTCTCACATAAGTTTTGATAAGTAATTATCGCTTATCAAATAGTATTAACCATAATATACTATTTAATGGAAAAGCGTAGATTAAGCTTCTGGCAAATTTGGAACATGAGTTTCGGATTTCTCGGAATTCAGATGGGTTTTGCCCTTCAAAATGCCAATGCTAGTAGAATACTTCAAATTTTCGGAGCCGATGTTCATGAATTATCTTGGTTTTGGATAATAGCACCTTTAATGGG
>RCND010001942.1_pt1 | contig 11556 bp, 5 predicted proteins | sample 2041351 | NCBI WGS metagenome assembly RCND01 (sample SAMN09708230, study PRJNA481090) | Marine sediment metagenome, whole genome shotgun sequencing project. | biome: marine sediment; feature: ocean; material: sediment; isolation source: Sewage treatment plant 12B marine sediment (STP12B) ...
TAAAAGTCTTTGAACTTAGATATAAACATTCTTTATAGTTGCAAACATTATTAATCTTAACTTTGTACCAAAATAGTTAAAATGCACAAAGCAGGTTTTGTAAATATTATTGGTAATCCTAACGTTGGTAAGTCCACATTGATGAATGCTTTTATAGGCGAAAAGTTGTCTATAATTACGTCAAAAGCACAAACCACCAGACATAGGATTTTAGGGATAGTCAATGGTGAAGATTTTCAGGTGATATTAAGTGATACACCAGGGATTATAAAGCCGGCATACGAATTACAAGAGTCTATGATGGACTTTGTGAAGTCAGCGTTTGATGATGCTGACGTTTTAATCTATATGGTCGAGATCGGTGAGAAGGAGTTAAAAGATGAAGCTTTTTTTAATAAAATAACCAGTTCTAAGATTCCTGTTTTATTACTTCTCAATAAAATTGATAATTCTAATCAAGAACAATTAGAAGAACAAGCGGAGCTGTGGCAACAAAAAGTACCAAACGCGGAATTTTTCCCAATTTCTGCGCTACAAGGTTTTAATGTCCAGAATGTCTTTGATCGAATTATAGAATTATTGCCAATGTCGCCAGCATTTTATCCAAAAGATCAATTAACAGATAAACCTGAACGTTTTTTTGTGAACGAGGCCATTAGAGAAAAAATCTTAATGCATTACAAAAAGGAAATTCCTTATGCCGTAGAAGTTGATACTGAAGAATTTTTTGAGGAAGAGCATATTATTAGAATGCGGTCTGTAATCATGGTAGAGCGCGAAACACAAAAGGGTATTATTATAGGTCATAAAGGTTCAGCATTAAAACGTGTTGGAGTAGAGGCGCGTAAGGATTTAGAAAAGTTTTTCGGAAAACAAGTGCATCTTGAACTGTATGTAAAGGTGAATAAAAACTGGAGAAGTAATCAAGCCCAATTAAAACGTTTTGGGTATAATCAGCGATAAGTTCTCAGCGTTTCTTTCATAAAGTCATGTAAGCGATACATTTCTGGTTTTCCTTTTGCGCGACCGATCCGACCTGAAAAGTAGAGTATAAACCAAAGAACAACCATAAATAGGCTAAGGAACAACGGTATAGCATAACTAGTTCCTAAAGTAATATTAGTGTAGGCCCAAATTCCAAAACCAAAAAAAAGACCTGCAACTACGAAGTGTAAAAACATAAACATCGTCCAGACCGTAGGATTTGGTCCAAAAAGGCCATTAACTGTTGCGGTGTTACTGTCCTTTTCATTAATCTCTAAATGTAAGTGTGGTGACCAAAAATGTTGATCTTGTTTTGGGAATTTTATAAAGACATGGTCATCAATCCGAGATAAAATAAATTTGGATTGATTGCGTTTGGTCTCTTCAAAACCTTTGAGCAATTTCTCGCTGTTAGTGTCTACATCAAATTTAAAACGAGGCCTTAAAACGATGTCATTTGAAAGAGCCATAAATTTTGAGTCTTGTTTATTGTGGTCTCTATCTTAAAATAAGAAACTCACAACGTCTATTAATTGAAAATTCAGTTTCAGTACAGTTATTGCCGCAAGGCACTAGAGGTTTCGTCTCACCATAGCCTTTAGAGGTTAGACGCGCTTTTGGAATCCCGTTTTCAACAAGATATTCTAAAGTCGCTAAAGCTCTTTTTTCTGATAAGTCCATATTAAATTCGGATCCAGATCTAGAATCGGTGTGCGCACCAAGCTGAATCTCCATACGAGGATACTTTTTAAGTAGCTCTACTAAGATGTCTAGAGTTGATGCGGCTTGTTGTTTAATATCCCATTTGGCGAAATCAAAATAGATATTTTCTAGTTCAATAAAAGTGTTTCCTTCATCATCATCCGTAACCATTTCTTCTGCATCTTTATAAGATTCTATTTCTAGCTCAATATTAAATTCTATATTACCACTGTCATTGGTGTCAAAAAACGTAACCTCTGGGATGTACTTTGGTTGAAAGCCTTCCAGGGAATAGCTTTTATTGGGTTCTGTTGTTAATTTATACGTTCCATCATCACCAATAACTATTGTCGATAGTACATTGCCATCTTCATCGAATAAGGTAACTGTGGTGTTTGGTAAGATGTTTCCGCTGACTTTATCAGTGACAACACCTTCGATAAAATATTCTCTTTGGTTTGAAAAACGTTTAAAAGAATAGATGTTATCAATTCCATCGCGATTCGAGGAAATATAGCCTGTATTTAAAGAGTCAATAAGTATTAAGGCAAAATCATCATTTTCACCGTTAATAGTTTCTCCTAAATTAAGTGCATCTAAAAATGTACTATCTTTTATGGTACTTGAAAATAAATCTAAACCACCAAAGCCGTGCTTTCCATTTGAAGCGAAATAAAGCGTGCTATCTTTTGTGATAAACGGAAACTGCTCTCTACGTTTTGAATTGATTGATGACCCACAATTAACAGGTTCGCCAAAGGTGTTACCCTCTAAAATGTCGACAGCGTAAATATCGAAAGAGCCAAGGCTCCCGGGCATATCACTGGCAAAATATAATTTGGTTTCATCATTATTTAGAGCTGGGTGCATTGTAGAATACAAATCACTTGAAAAGGATACTGGTTCTACGTTTGTCCAAGCTTTGTCTACTAATTCTGCCTTAAAAATGCTTACCACGGCAATTTTGGTAGAGTCAACATCAATACGCTTTTTTAGGTTTCTTGAAAAATACATGGTATTGCCATCTTTGGTAAAGATCGCATTGCTCTCATGTTGCTTTTTACTATTTATAGATTTTTCAAAGGGCTTGATACTATCCAGTGTTACTGTATTGGTATCGATCTTTGAAATTTGAGCTTCATAAATATCTAAATAAGGTGTTTTGTTCCAATTGTACTCAGGGTTATCAGGGTTTTGACTTGAAGAAAAAACAATTTTGTCCCCATAAAAACCAACTCCAAAATTAGAGCCACCAACGTCTTTAGTAATATTTGTTAATCGGTAATTGTAAGGCGTAATTTTCTTAAGTTTTAATTTAAAATCTTCTGTATTTATATAGTCATTTAAATAAAGACTTGAAATTTCATCTGCAATTTTGTAATTCTTTGTACCCCTTAAAACATCGAAATATTTGAAATAGAAATCCTCAGTTAATAGGATCTGGTCATCCTTTAGATCATAGACTTGTTTATAAGCTTTGTAGGCCTTTTCAAACTCAGAATTATAATAATAGCAATCTCCTAATTTTTCTAATATTGAACTGGTTTGTGGGAGCTTTGAGTAAATCTCTGCCGCTTCTATGTAAGCTCTATTTTCATAAAGTAAATCAGCTTTTCCCTGAGATTGAGAAATACAGAGCGTTCCTGTAGTTAAAGCAGCTATTAATATATATAGTTTAAACGTTTTCATTTGTCTTCAATTAGAAAAATCTTGGCGATTTATCAAAGCCTTTTCCAAGCTTACTGATATTAAATAATAAAAATATTTCGTGTGAACCCGAGTTAAATCGACCCAAGTTAGAAACCGTATGATCGTAGGCATATCCTATTCTTAGAAACGATGATACCGGAAAATTAACTATGCCACTAATTGAATCACCAAAACGATAGGCAGCACCAATCTCCATAGAATCATGTATTAATACATTTGCTGTTAAGTCGAAAGATAAAGGCAAATCATTGACATGTTTAGCCATAAAGGCAGGTTTAAATTTAATGTTGTCACCAAAATTGAAAACATAACCTCCGGTAAAAAAGAAATGTACACGTTCTGAGCCTTGAGTTACAATGCCACTATTTCCATCAAGATGTTTAGATGCTAAAAGGTTTGGTGCTGAGAACCCTAAATAATAATCTTCAGTAAAATAGAATAGACCAGCTCCAATATTTGGAAATGTCCTACTAATGTTTTCAGCAAAGGCTGGATCTGGTATAGGGTCTGAATAAACAAAACCATTAAAATCTGTACTAAAAAAAGTAGCACCAGCTTTGATTCCAAAAGACAACTTAGAGGTTTCATTTATGGGTAGTACATAAGCGATATCTATATAGGCATTGGTTTGTTTTACAACATCTCCAATTTCATCGTGAATAATAGAAATTCCGCCTTCTAAGCGATCTGTGAGAGTAGAATGGGCAAAAATGGTTCCTGTGGTTGGGCCCCCTACAGAGCCAACCCATTGGTTGCGATAAAGTAATCCAGCATTTATAACAGAATTATCGTCAGTAGCATAAGCAGGATTTAATACACTCATATTATACATATATTGGGTGTATTGTGGATCTTGCTGTGCATGATTCACTAATCCTGAAATCAGAATCAAAACCACCACACTATATTTTATTATATTACTTATCATTTTAATATCTCATATTATCTACTAAGGTATACTGTACCTTGTTTAGGATTGCGCTCACCGTCATTAAATTCTAAAACATAAAAATAGACTCCAACAGGCAAAACAGTATCGTTACCTTTCCATGTGCCATCCCATTTTGGGGAGTTTATGTTACCTTCATAAATTGTGTTTCCATATCTATTGTAGATACTAAGTTTATAGTTTGGATATAAGTCATCTAAATAAAGAATATCAAAAACATCATTAATTGTATCGTTATTTGGTGAAAATCCATCTGGTATTGTAAGCTCTCCAACACATGAAATTAAACTAACAGTAACTACTAATCTTCTGGCACTCTCACAACCTTCTTCTGTTTGAATAGAAGCATAGTAGGCTAGACCATCTTCAAGTAACTCTGAACTATCATAAGCATCTCCATCTTGCGGTTGATTGTACCAAATGATATTTTCAGAATTAATGATATTACTGGTTAAATCTTCAATGGTTGGACTATCTAGTTCGCAAAACTCAGATCCATTAGCAATGATTTCTGGCGTTGGAGCATCTATTATAACTATAGTTATAGGGACTATAAGTTCAGTATTAGCGCCACACGTTTCACCAAAAAAGAAAAGATCAGACAAGGTGATAATAGTGCTGCCTGGGTTTTGCAATACATTTTCTGGAATTGTAAATGAAGAACTTCCACCTGCTATAGTAACTAGAGTCGTATTTATGGATGTATTTGATTCACTAAGTGTATAAACTATGGTATAATCTCCATTGGCTAATTGGTTGGCTCCTATAATACGAACGATGGCATCGCTTCCTATGCAAATTCTTTCATCTACAGACATTGTAAGTCCGGACACATCTGGTATTTCATTGATAGTAACGGTTACACTTGCTTGGTTTGTTATATTGCATTCTACAGAAATGACCGTATAGGTGTAAATTCCTTCAGCATCAAGAGTAGGATCAAAAATACCTGTTCCACTAATTAGAGCTGGTGACCATGTGCCTCCAACCTCTGGTGTACCTCCTAAATTATCAAAAAGATCAATAGGGTCTACATCATCAGTACATAGATTAAGCGTATTGTCAATCCCAGGGTTTGGTAATGGTAATATGCTAACCGTAACGCTGGCAGTAGCTGCAGGGCAGGTCGAGATTGCGTTTGATACCGTATAGGTGAATATTCCGGCAGTATCCAGACTAGGATCAAAAATTCCTGTACCACTGATTAGAGCAGGTGTCCAAGTACCACCAGATTCTGGTGTTCCTCCTAAACTATTAAATAAATCTACAGGACTGGCATCAGAACAAAGTTCTATTAAACCGTCGCTTCCGGCGTCATTAATTTCAGAAAAAGAGACTGTTACTGTTGCAGAACTGCTTCCACATGTTGTATTTACAGTATAAGTATAAACTCCTTCAGTATCAAGGGTTGGGTCAAATACTCCTGTTGTACTAGTAAGAGTGGGGGACCATATTCCTTCAGCATCAGGCGTTCCGCCTAAACTATCAAAAAGATCGACGGGGTCTGTATCAGCTCTACATATATTAAGTGTGCCATCAATTCCTGCATTCGGTAATGGTAATATAACAACCGTTACAATTGCAGAAGCTGTTGGACAGGTTGAGGCAGCGTTAGATATGGTATAGGTATATGCTCCTGCAGTATCCAAACTAGGATTAAAGACTCCTGTTCCACTAGAAAGCGCTGGTGACCATAAACCTCCAGTTTGAGGTGTGCCGCCCAAGCTGTCAAATAGATTAATGTCTACATTAGTATTGCACAGTTCTGTGAAACCATCTAGTCCTGCATCATTGGCATCTGTGAAGGTGACAAATAAAGTAGCTGACGCATCACCACATAAAGAGCTTATTGTATAGGTGTAAAAGCCTTCTATATCAATTGAAGGATCAAAAACACCAGTGCCACTGCTGAGCGCAGGTGACCAAATACCACCGGTATCTGGAGCTCCGTCTAAAAAGTCAATTAAGTTTATTGGATCTAAATCATTAGAGCAGACCAGCAATAGGCTGTCATCTCCTGCATTAGGGGCTTGAGATAGTGATACTGTAACGGTAGCAGAAGCGTCAGGACAAAGTGAGGCATCATTAGATATTGTATAGGTGTAAATGCCACTAGAATCAATTGAAGGGTCAAAAAGTCCTGTACCACTGATTAGAGTAGGCGTCCAAGTTCCTCCTGGTTGAGGTGTGCCTCCCAAACTATCAAATAAATCTATAGGACTATCATCAGAACAAAGGTCTATTGAGCCGTCGTTTCCGGCGTCATTAATTTCAGAAAATGAGACCGTTACTGTTGCAGAACTGCTGCCACATGTCGTATTAACGGTGTACGTATAATCTCCTTCAGTATCTAAATTTGGGTCAAAGACTCCAGTTCCGCTAGAAAGAGTAGGCGACCAAGTTCCACCAGAGTCAGGTGTCCCTGCTAAACTATCTAATAAATCTACTGTATTTGTTGCATTACATAAATTTAGAGTACCGTTGCTACCAGCATCCGGTACTTGTAAAATTGATACTGTAACCGTAGCTGAATCGTCAGAACAAAGTGAACTGCTATTCGAAATAGTATAGGTATATGTATCAGCAGAATCAACACTAGGATCAAAAATTCCTGTACCACTATTGAGAGTTGGCGACCACGTACCTCCTGGCTGAGGTGTGCCTCCTAGACTATCAAATAAATCAATAGGAGTATCAGTACTACATAGTTCTATGGAACCGTCAATGCCCGCATCGTTTAGTTCAGAAAATGATACAGTCACTATAGCTGAGCTTGTTCCGCAAGTCGTATTTATGGTATATGTATAAATCCCTTCAGGATCTGTGTTAGGGTCAAATACTCCAGTTCCGCTTGGAAGAGTCGGCGTCCAAGCACCACCAGTTTGAGGTGTTCCTCCTAAACTGTCAAATAAATCAACAGAATCTGTGGCATCGCAAAAGTTTAGTGACCCATCAGTACCAGCATCTGCTTCTGTTAAGATTGAAACGGTGACAGTTGCCAAATCGCTAGGACAAAGTGAAGAATTATTTGAAATAATATAAGTGTAAACTCCATCAGGGTCTATGCTTGGGTCAAATACTCCCGTTCCACTAAAAAGAGCAGGTGTCCAAGTTCCGCCAGTTTGAGGTGTTCCGCCTAAGCTATTAAATAAATCTACCGAAGAATCGCTGAAACAAAGATCTATAGAGCCGTCGCTACCAGCATCATTTAAATTTGTAAAAGAAACAATCACGGTTGAGGAGCTAGTTCCACATGCAGAATTTACGGTATACGTATACGTACCTTCGGCATCTGTATTAGGATCAAATACTCCTGTTCCGCTAGTGAGTGCTGGAGACCAAACTCCACCAGTATCAGGTGTTCCTGATAAACTATCGAATAGATCTATCAAACCATTAGCATTACAAAGGTTGAGGGTACCGTCACTTCCAGCATCTGGTTCTTGTAAAAGCGTTACAATAACATTTGCAGAGGTATCAGGACATATTGTAGCACTATTAGAAATTGTATATGTGTAAGTCCCTTGCGAATCTAGACTTGGATCAAATACTCCTGTTCCGCTAATAAGTGCTGGAGACCAATTTCCACCACTACTTGGTGTACCTACTAAACTATCAAATAAATTTACAGGTGAATCAGTGGTGCACAATTCAATCGCTCCGTCGCTTCCTGCGTCAATAGATTCATCAACAGAGACTGTTATAGTCGCAGTACTATTGCCACATATTGAGCTTATTGTGTATGTGTAAATACCTTCTGGATCTGAGTTGGGATCAAATATTCCTGATCCACTAATAAGTGTAGGGGACCAAGTTCCTCCCGGTTGGGGTGTTCCACCAAGACTATCAAATAAATCAATAGAGCTTACAGTGCCGCATAAGGTTATTGTATTATCATTACCAGCATCAGGTGATAGTTCTACAGAAACAATTACAGTTGCTGAGTCATTTGAACAATTACCTCCGGCAGAGGTTGAGTATGTATATGTGCCTTCAGGGTCAACTACAGGGTCAAAAATTCCAGTACCACTATTTAATACTGGAGACCAAGTACCACCTGCAGTAGGTGTGCCTCCAAGACTATCAAATAGATCTACGATTCCATCATTTGTGCAAATTGTAAGGGTTCCGTTTTCACCTGCATCAAAAAAGGGTATTATAGAAATTGTTATTGCAGCAGATGCGTTCGGACAAGGTCCTGTGCCTAGAATTGTATAAGTATAAGTGCCTTCAGGATCAATTGTAGGGTCAAAAATACCGGTACCACTATTTAGCAGTGGTGACCAAGTCCCACCTGTATCTGGTGTTCCCCCTAAACTATCAAATAAGTTTATGGTTCCAATATTACTACAAATGTCTATTGCGTTATCTAAACCAGGATTAGCTTCTGAAATTATAGAGACATCAACCGTGGCAGAAGCATCAGGACATGGCGCAGTACCCGTTAAAGCATAGGTGTAAATCCCAGGCGAGTCAACTGTAGGGTCAAAAACTCCCGTTCCGCTGGCAAGTGCCGGTGACCAGACCCCTCCATTATCAGGATTACCTCCAAGGCTATTAAATAAATCGAGAGAACTTGTTTCATTACTGCAAAGTTCTAATAGGCCATTAGAGCCAGCATCTGGTAAGTCATTAACAGTTATAGTAACTGCTGCAGAGCTATCGGGACAAACAGCATTTCCCGAAAAGGAATACGTGTATGTGCCTTGAGCGTCAATTGTAGGATCAAAAATGCCAGTAGCACTATTTAATAGAGGAGACCAAGTTCCTCCCGGATCTGGAGTGCCTTGCAGGCTGTCAAATAAATCTATTGTGCCAATACTATTACAAATTTCTATAGTTCCATCTTCACCAGCATCGTTAAAAGGGGTCACGGAAACACTAACTGTTGCAGAAATAGTATTACATGGAGCGGTTCCATCAACAGAATACGTATAAACACCCTGCGGGTCGATTGAAGGATTAAAAACACCAGTACTACTATTTAAAGTAGGTGACCATGTTCCACCACTATCTGGTGTGTCACCAAGACTATTAAATAAATCTACCGAGGCACTATTGCTACAGGTCTCTAAAGTACCGTCAGTACCAGCATTTGGTCCTACAATTGTAGTTACTGTAACCGTTGCAGATGAATCAGGACAAACATTGCCAGAACCTACAGTGTAGGTATAAACCCCATCAGGGTCTGTGTTAGGATCGAAAACACCTGTTCCACTATTTAGTTCAGGTGTCCATGTACCACCAGATTCAGGTGAGCCTCCAAGCGCAGAAATTAAATCTATGGGAGTAGAATCAGTATCACATAAATCTAAAATTCCATCAGTTCCTGGATTAGGACCAACGTCAAGGATGACCAATACACCTAATCTTGCTGTACTTTCACAAGGCAGATCTACAGTTGTTGCATAATATAATTGTCCATTTATTAGTGGTGTGTCACTAGGTAGCGCTAAGGCAGAAAAAAAAGAAATATACCAATTGTTATTTCCACTGGCGACTAAGTCATCTATTGTGGGAGTAAATTCTGATGAGCTACAGAATTCTTGAATCGTATCACCGCTAGGAATAGGCGTAAATCCTACATTTACTCTAACTGCGAGTCGTGAAGTTCTACAGCCCGTATCAGGGTTTTCTTGGTCTGCATAATATATCGCTTCATCAACTAAGATTGTACTATCAATTAAGGGTAAACCACCAGATGGGTTTGAGTACCATTGCACGTTATTACCTATGGCTACTAAATCGGCGACAGTTGCGAGTGTAGGATCATCCAAACAAATTCCTTGAAAGTTTGAGCCTATTGGAGGTCCGTATATTATGACATCTACACGCGCTCTCGTACCACAAGTACCAGTGTTATCATCTGCATAATAATCTTCACCGTCAATTAGGCCTTCTATATTTAATAATGGAGTGGTTGAGTCTGCAGTTGCATACCAAACAATACCTCCTCCGTTATCTGTAGCCTCTAAATCTCCAACTAAAACAGACTCCACATTACAGAGTGATTGAACGTTATTATCTACAGTAGGACATTGCGCATTTCCCGAAGTTAATCCGTAGGTCATTGATAAAAGTAGAAATACTAATAGTTTAGTATAACTTTGAAAACTTTGCGGTTTGGCTTTCATTAAAAAAATTTAAAAATAATTATTTAGTTGAAATCAATGCCATAAATCAAGGATAGCACGGTCAATGTTGTTTATTTCTTACTAAAAGCGTGATAGAGGGAAAACAAATATAGATAAATTACGGTTAATTAACAAGATAAAGTATAACAGTTTTGTAGGATTTTTCTATTTTATGAGACTTAGCTGTCAGTCAAGCTCAATCAAACCTTCATTTGAATCATATTGCATTAGGTAAATACCTGTATTCGAGTAATTTGTATTGCTGCTCTTTTTGTAATCAAATTTTATATGCGAATGTTCTGACGGTATCGTTTTTATAGTGTCTTCGAATGATGAATTCTGAGAGAGTCTAAGTAAGATATCTAAAGTAACATCGAAACCTAAAATGGCATATTCTGATGGCTTTTGATTAAATAGCTTTTCATAGCTGTCTTCAAAAGCGATTGTGGATTTCGTGTTTTTGCGATCAAGAATCGCAGGAAAAATGAGTTTTAAAACACGATACCTCATATCAGAAACTTGATTTTTTTCTGGAATCAATGATGCATTTATGATTACTAGTTGAATCTTATAATCGGATAGCTTGCTCATTAAAGCTGTTGTAGAATTAAGAAATACGATTGTTTTCTCACTATCTAGTATGATATAATTGAGCTTATTTTTGTCAAGTGTCTTTTTTAAAGTATTTCCTTTAAAAAATCCTGCTTTATCTACTGTTAAGAATTTTGCGCCAGGAATAGTGTTTAGAATTAAATCTTTGTTTCTAGCCTCTTCCAAATCGCTTACGACTATAACTTCAGCATCTTTCTTTGCTAAATAATTTAAAGTTTTTACTTTTTGAAAATTTTCGTCAGGTATTGATTTATACACAATACTATTCTTAATAGAACTCATGTTTGATTCAATATCGATTACAGAAACCGTCTCATTAGATTCTATTTCTGGATAACCTGAGCTATTTTCCATAAAAGGTATGAGAATTGCATTTTTTTTATAGTCGCTCTCAATTTTTAGTTTTGACTTAATATCACTCTCTTTGATTAAACTAATATCGAAATTTAACTTTAGAGTCAGTGC
>RCND010001943.1_pt1 | contig 11556 bp, 7 predicted proteins | sample 2041351 | NCBI WGS metagenome assembly RCND01 (sample SAMN09708230, study PRJNA481090) | Marine sediment metagenome, whole genome shotgun sequencing project. | biome: marine sediment; feature: ocean; material: sediment; isolation source: Sewage treatment plant 12B marine sediment (STP12B) ...
CTATAGAGCATTATTTACAGTGCATTGATTTTTTTGAATCAATTAATGATTATTTTATGTTGTCGGATGTATATAGTCAAATGTACCAATTGTATTCAGATTTAGAAATGTTTGATAGAGGAGCTGAAGCGATGGAGAATAGAGTCAAACTATTGGAAACGCATAATTTACACGAAGATATGTTTAAAGCATATAATATGGTAATGTGGGCCATGTATGATGCTAAGAATTACGACAAAGCGCGACATTATAATCAGCTTAAAAAAAGTATTTCCACACCGCTTACTGCCGAAGATTTCGTGGCAGATAGTTATAGTCTTGAAGGTCATATTCAAATGGATAATAAACATTATAAGGCAGCCATTTCGCTAATTGAAAAAGCTCTTGACGTATCAATTAGATTGAAAAGAGTCGATAATGATGAATGGGAAGCCTATCGCATATCAACTTGCTATTATAATCTTAAAGACCTTGAAAATGCCCTAAAGTATGCTTTGCTAAGTCAAAAAGTTTTACATGAAGACAATGTCAGATTAAAAAAGCTATTAAATATGACATTTTCTGACATTTATGACGCGCTGGGAAATGAGAAACTGGCATATAAGCATTTAAAGATCTACAAAGATCTTATTGTAGAATCAGAGGATATTGATATTGCAAACGTTCTTATGAAGGCAGAAGTTAGGTCAGTCATTGAAAGGAATCAAATGGAAATTGACATACTTGAAAGAGAACAGTTTATAAAAGAACAAGAAAATAAATCACAGCGCTTGTGGATTATTAGTATTGCGGGAGCGCTCTTATTCGCCCTATTACTTAGTTTTATATTGTTTAGAAATAATAAAAACAGACAAAAGGCGAATAGTATCCTTCGGCAGCAAAAGGAGAAAGTTCAGGAGACACTAGAGGAACTAAAGGTCACACAATCTCAATTAGTACAGTCAGAAAAAATGGCGTCTTTAGGAGAGCTTACTGCTGGGATTGCGCATGAGATTCAAAACCCTTTGAATTTTGTCAATAATTTTTCAGAAGTCAGTACGGAGTTATTAGACGAAATGATGGAGGAGCTAAAATTGGGAAACGAGGAAGAGGTTTTGATACTTGCTTCGGATATTAAAGGAAATCAAGAAAAAATCAATCATCACGGCAAAAGAGCTGGTGCGATTGTCAAAGGAATGTTACAACACAGTCGGACTAGTGCAGGCAAGAATGAACTTACCGATATCAACGCTTTATGTGAAGAGTATCTGCGATTATCTTATCATGGATTAAGAGCAAAAAACAAATCTTTTAATGCTGACTTTAAAGCAGATTTAGACAAGAAGCTTCCACAAATAAAAGTTGTGCCTCAGGACTTTGGCAGGGTTTTACTCAATTTGATAAACAATGCTTTTTTTGCAGTTGATGAAAAATCAAAAACTGAGGATAAAGACTTTAAGCCATCTGTCATCGTAAAGACCAAACTTGAAAATAATAAGGCATACATATCTGTATCGGATAATGGGTCAGGAATCCCGGATAAAGTCAAGGAAAAAATATTCCAACCTTTTTTTACAACCAAACCCGCAGGGAAAGGAACTGGACTAGGGCTTTCACTAAGTTACGATATTGTAAAAGCTCATGGAGGCGACTTGATGCTTAAAAGTAAAAAAGGGGAACACACCGAGTTTATAATAGTTTTGAATATAAAATAAAAAACTAAATATTGAAAAATCTACGTAAAATTAAAGCTGTATTCAAGAATTGGAAATTACTTTTCTTAGTGATGTCATGTCCTTATTTTTTATGTGGGCAGAACGTGGAAATTAGAAATATAAATTTTTCAAGAGGCCGCACCCTTTCCATGATTACGGATATGGACCAGGATGATCTTGGTTATATCTGGATGAGCACATTTAGTGACGGTTTGCTGCGATATGATGGTAATTCATTGGAGGTAATAAGATTTGAAAATTCATCTATAGGTTCGGTAATTTTAGAAACTGTGCACGTTGATGCATCAGGTAAAGTTTGGATAGGTGGCAGAGAAAATGGGCTCTATATGGTAGATCCACTAACTAAAGAACAAACCCATTATGTGCATAATATCGATGACGAGTTCAGCCTTGGAAATAACTCAGTTAGGGCTATTCTTGAAGATAGTAAAGGAACTTTTTGGATTGGCACCTCCAAGGGTCTGGATACCCTGGATCGTTCAACAGGAAAATTTTATAGGGTGAATGGAAATATGAAGGCTTCTGATAGACTGAAAGAGGAGCATGTAAGAACAATATATGAAGACAGTCAGCATACAACTTGGATCGGTTGTGGTGATGCCACCTCGCCAAGTGATGACCCAGAGCTTGGAGGACTTTATAAAATTGATACAAAGTCAAAAAAAATTGTCAAATATTCAGCTGCACCTGAAGATCCTGATAGTTTGATCAATCGAAATGTAAGGGCCGTTTTTGAAGATAGTAGAGGTGTTTTTTGGGTAGGAACTGGAGGAGACGGACTGCATACCTTCGACCGTAAAAGTGATAAGTTTACAAGATACCCATATAAGCCTGAAAACCCTTTGGGTTTGAGCAGACCTAGTCATGATCCAGAATATATTGCTGATCATATAACTTTTATTAATGAAGATGCACAAGGCTTTATCTGGATCGGTACCTTGGATCGAGGGCTCAATCAATATGACCCCGAGAAAGATCAAATAACTTTTTATGGACCCGAACAGCTGGGAGATTCTTATTTAAACAGAACAGATCATTGGGCAAGTTTAAGAACGAATGATGGAAGTCTATGGATTTCAGATGCCTGGCCGAATAATTCCGAAGCAAACCAACGTCTGCTTCAAATCAGTACAGGGCTCAATAATCGCAGTTTCTATAATCCTTTGGATGCATATGTATTATGGTTGGAAACAGATCACAACAGTACCATTTGGATAGGAACGAATCTCGGATTATATCGAAGAAATGCAGATGGTACCCATAGTTTCTTTAAGATAAATGACCTGGAGTATGAAACGGATAAGGACGCTGTTTTTTACATTACTTCAGGGCCTAAGGATGTTTTATATCTTGCAACTGGAGAAGGAATCTTAACCTTTGATACAAAACTTGAACAATTTAGCCGCATTAAATCAGAGCATGACTTTACTTTTGGTTTCCATTATGATCCTGAAGGGATTTTGTGGGCAGTTTCTCCGGAAGGATTTGATAAAATAGATTTGTCTACTGAAGAAGTCACCCATTTACATGGTGACACAAATGCTCCAGAAATTTTAGCTTCGAATCAGGTTAATTGGATCATAGAAGGTGATCAAGGTTATCTCTGGATAGCGACCGATCAAGGACTCCTAAAGTATGATAAGAATTTAATGTCTTCTAAAATGATTCTGGAAAATGAAAGATTCAGAACGATGTCAATTGATAGAGAAGGCATATTATGGGCCGTCGGTGCATATAGTCTTTTTAAATTAGATACGAAAGATAATTCATTTTCGGAGATTAAAGATGCAACGCAATTGATCGACAATGAGAATTTTGCTAATGTTGGTATGAAACTTTCCGATAATGGAACCTTATGGTTGCAAAAACATAATGGACTCGTTAACTATAATCCTACAACAGGTATCGCTGCATTACGCGGTGCAAGTTGGATTGATCCTAGTTTGGTTCTTAGACAAATGAGCCTTAATTATACCAGCAATAATGAAATTTTAATTGGAGCGGGATTAGGCTATTTTTTATTCCATGAGGAAATACTTAATCAAGAGCAATTATCTCCAACGCCATTTCTTTCTAACCTTAAAACTACCGATCGGAATATTGCATTAAATGTTAGTGCTAATAGCGAAGAAAGAGAACCGATTAATCTTTCAAGTTCTGAGAATGATATTGCCTTTAGCTTTGGTAACGTTGATCTAAATTCTTTTGATTTGGAAGAGAACTTACAATATAAATTAGAGAATTTTGACTCCGAATGGAGATCAGCTCGTAATGCTCAAAAAGTTAATTTTTATGGTTTACCACCAGGGAGTTATGTATTTAAGGTCCGGGCAGCAAACAGGTATGGATTGATCTCAGAAGTACAACAAGCTATTAGTATTAGCGCCCCATGGTACCAAACCGTTTGGGCGTATTTAGTTTATATACTGATTTTTGGTGGATTGATTTATGCTTTTGATAGGTTTATGAGAGATAGGCTGATCCAGAGGGAAAAGGAGAAGTCTATTAGGAAGGAACTGCAACAAGCCAAAGAAATTGAAAAAGCATATACCGAATTAAAAGCGACTCAATCGCAACTCATACAATCAGAAAAAATGGCCAGTTTAGGTGAGCTCACGGCAGGTATTGCCCACGAGATTCAGAATCCTTTAAACTTCGTTAATAATTTTTCACAAGTGAGTCAGGAACTGATGCTGGAAATGCATGAGGAACTTGAGAAGGGTGATCTTACTTCAGCATTGGAATTAGGAAATGATATTGAACAAAATCTTGAAAAGATCAACCATCACGGACAGCGTGCGAGCGAAATAGTAAAAGGCATGCTTCAGCACAGCCGAAGCAGTAATGGAAAAAAGGAACTTACGAATATCAATACTTTGGCCGATGAATATTTGCGTTTAGCCTATCATGGATTAAGAGCCAAGGATAAATCATTCAATGCCACTATCAAAACCGATTTTGATGAAAGTATTGGAGAGATAAATATTGTCTCTCAAGATATTGGACGTGTAATTCTTAATTTAATCACCAATGCATTTTATGTGGTCGATGAAAAAAAGAAGTTGAACCTTGAGAATTACAAACCAACAGTTTCGGTACATACAGAAAAGTTAACTGATTCTATTGAAATATCAGTAAGGGACAATGGCAACGGGATTCCGAAAAAAGTACTGGACAAGATCTTTCAACCCTTTTTCACTACCAAACCTGCAGGTGAAGGAACCGGGCTTGGACTTTCACTTAGTTACGATATTGTAAAGGCGCACGGAGGAGAATTGAAAGTTGAAACGAAAGAAGGAGAAGGAACTGAGTTCATAATTCATTTACAATTAAAAAAAACGAATAAATGAAAGGAAAGTCAATTAATGGAAAATCAATAGAAGAAGTTAAATCTGGATTGAAAGCTAGCATGACAGATGGCTTTAAGCCGACTTTGGCTTTTGTTTTTTTATCTACCAATCAGGATTGGAAGACCATTTGCCATATCCTCGATAAAGAAGGTATTACCATATTTGGTGCCACCACAGCTGGTGAATTTACAGATAGTGGCGTATTTGACGGGGCGTCAGCCATATTGCTATTAGACATGGATCCTGCATATTTTACCCTTGCTTTTGAGGATATTGGTACCAAGTCTGTAAGCGAAACAGCCGAAATTATGGGCGAAGTTGGTATTCAAGCTTTTACCAATCCAGCTTTTATTATCTCTGGATCACATCTGGAGACTCCTGGTGAAGCTATACTGCAAGGCTTAGTTGAAGTAGTCGGTGAAGAGGCAACTATTATTGGAGGAATGGCAGGAGAGGCCACACTCAATCAAGGAGAGGCTGCAACGTTTACCAATAATCAGTATAGCCGCAGAGGTCTGATGGCCCTCATCTTAGATCATGATAAAATTGATTTACAAGGTTTAGCAGTTTCAGGTTGGAAACCGGTCGGGACCATGAAAACGGTAACTGCAAGTGAGGGCAATTGGATTATTTCCATCGACGATCAACCGGCTCTAGACGTACTTTCCAAATTTATGGGCGTAAAAATCGATCTGGATAATGAAGCTGATGTTTTCCAACAAATTGCGCAACACTTTCCATTGCAAGTCCAGCAGGATGTAGGTGGCCCGATCATGAAACCACCTTTGTTATTTAACCGTGACACCAAAGCAGTTATGTTGTCAGGTTCTGCCCCCACTAATTCAAAGATTTATTTTTCCTTACCTCCTGATTTTGATATCATCGAAAAGGTAATTGAAAGTGCGGAAAATGTAAAATCTACTACCTTCCCAAATGCAGATGCGCTGGTAATTTTTTCATGTGTAGGTAGATTAGCAACTTTGGGTCCTTTAATAAATCAAGAGATAAAAGGAATTCAGGATATTTGGAATGTTCCGATGGCTGGCTTTTTTACCTTTGGTGAATTCGGCAGCGTAAAGGGTGGTGCTCCTAAGTTTCACGGGACAACGGTAAGTTGGGTGGCATTAAAAGAAAAATAAAAAATATAAACGAGCATGTTAAAAAATTTATCAACTAGGGAAATGATTATTAGCGAACAGCATGTGACCTTTAAAAAACAATAAGCACAAACACATGAAAGCAAAATCAGTTAATGGAAAGTCAACCGAAGAAATTAAAGTTGCTTTGAAAGATAGCATGTCAGACGGTTTTAAGCCTACACTGGCCATTGTATTTAGTTCCAAAATCCAGGACTGGAAGGCAATCAGGAAGTTGCTAACAGTAAAAGATATCTCTATTTATGGTTGTACAACCCACGGCGAATTCATAGATGAAGAACCCGAAAAAGGATCTGTTGCCATGTTACTTTTAGAGCTCAACAAAGATTTTTTTCAAATTTACTTTGAAGAATATCCAAATAAAAACTATCGCGAAGTTGCAGCAACCATTGCCAAAAAGGCAAAGGAAAAATTCGAAAAACCAGCCTTCATCATAGGATTGAGCGATCCCTCCGTGGACGGTGAAGAAATCCTGCAAGGAGTGGAAGATATAGCCGGAAATGAAGTAAACGCCTTCGGTGCCGGTGCAGGGGACGATTATTCCTTTACGCAAACCTTTGTTTTTACAAATGGAAAAGAAAGCGACCATGGGATGCTCTGCCTTGCTATTGATGAAGAAAAGGTAGAAATACAAGGTATTTCCACTTGTGGATGGAAAGCCGTGGGCACCGAAAAGACGGTTACTAAAAGTGAGGGCAACCACGTTTTTACCGTAGATAATATTCCCGTATTAGACATAACCGCAAAATTCTCTGGACTGGAAAATGTGAACCCAGACAACACCAATTTAATAACTGAAATCGCAGCCAATTTCCCCCTACAATTACAGCGTAAAAAAGGCGACCCTGTCATGCGCCCTGGTTTGATGATAGACTGGTCAGATCATTCCTTTTATACCAGTGGTACTGTCCCACAAGGCTCAAAAGTTCGCTTTTCTTTACCTCCTGATTTTGATGTGATGGAAAAAGTAATTAAGGAAGTAGAAAAACTTAAGGAAACCAAAATGCCAGAAGCAGATGCGCTCATTGTTTTCAGTTGTGGGGGAAGAATACTTTCATTAGGACCTTTAATGACTCAAGAACTTGAAGGAATAAAAAATGTATGGAACGTGCCCATGGCCGGAATGTTCTCCAATGCAGAGCTGGGTAGGGCTACAGGTGGTAATCTGGAAATGCATAACCTTACCACTTGTACTATTGCACTAAAAGAAAAATAAATGAATCAACAGCATCAAACCATACTCGAACTTGTTCAGCAAAATGAAAATTTAACCGCCGATGAAAAGAAGACGCTCATAAAAGCGATTAAGAAAGCAGATTTTGATTTAACGATTTCAGAATTCAAACTGGATAGAACGGAAAAAGTAAAACGCACTACTGGCATTTTATTGGAAGAGACCATTGAAGAACTGGAAAAAAAAAGAAAAGCTATTGAAGAAACCAATGATGCTTTACAACAATCCCTTGAAAATTTAAAAGCCACACAATCTCAACTCATTCAATCAGAAAAAATGGCTTCACTCGGTGAACTCACTGCGGGGATCGCGCATGAGATTCAAAACCCTTTGAATTTTGTCAATAATTTCTCTGAAGTCAGTTCGGAGTTGTTAGATGAAATGATTGAAGAAATTGACAATGGTGATGTAGATGAAGCCAAGTTGATTGCGAATGATGTAAAACAAAATTTAGAAAAAATTAACCATCATGGTAGTCGGGCTGATGGTATTGTCAAGGGGATGTTACAGCATAGCCGCACTAGTTCTGGTAAGAATGAATTTACTGATATCAACGCCTTATGTGATGAATATTTGCGATTATCTTATCATGGATTGAGGGCAAAAAATAAATCTTTTAATGCTGACTTTAAAGCAGATTTAGACAAGAAACTTCCACAAATAAAAGTTGTGCCTCAGGACATTGGTAGGGTTTTACTCAATTTGATAAACAATGCATTTTTTGCGGTTAATGAAAAGTCAAAAACTGAGAACAAAGACTTTAAACCATCAGTCACGGTAAAAACCAAGTTTGAAAATAATATGATCAACATATCTGTATCTGATAATGGTTCTGGAATCCCTGACAATGTCAAAAAAAAGATCTTTCAACCCTTTTTCACTACCAAACCTGCAGGTCAAGGAACCGGGCTTGGGCTTTCACTTAGTTACGATATTGTAAAGGCAATTGGAGGAGAATTGAAAGTTGAAACAGAACCGGGCAAAGGAACTAAGTTCTTCATAATTTTACCTGTTTAAGCAAAATAATGTTCCAAACGCTTAGAATAAGTCTAGGAATAAGCGCTCGGCCTCATTTTTTGTCTAAGCTTTTATTTTGATGGCTTAATAAAGTTATATCTTTATGAATATCAATTTATAAACAACCAATCCTTTTATTATGTCAAAGTTTACAAGCTTTCTAATCTTTCTTTTTGTATTTAATTTTTCGTTCTGTCAGTCTGAAATTTATGAGCTTCGGGTCTATGAAATGGATTTTTTTAAACCTGAGAAAGTACTGCATGACCATTTTCAAAATGCACTTATCCCAGCCTTAAATCGACAAGGGGTAAAGCATGTTGGTGTTTTTGAGGAACTGGGAGAAGCCTTGCCAAAAAAAGTATATTTATTGCTGGCTTATTCGGATATACAGGCCTTTGATGCGTCGGAATCATTATTGCTGAAAGATAAGACATATGTAAAAGATGCGGATGCTTATATGAAAGCAAGCCCTGATGAGATCCCTTTTAAAAGAGTTTCCAGTTCTTTGATTAGATCAACCACTGGTTTTCCAAATCTGTTGAAACCCTTAGATGATTCAGGGGTTTTTGAATTAAGAATTTATGAAAACTATAACGAAGACGCTTTGATTCGGAAGGTTAAAATGTTCAATGATAGTGAGTTTGTGATATTTGAAGATGTTGGATTGCCCATGGTGTTTTTTGGAGCAAATATTACCGGAGATCAAATGCCTTGTTTGACTTACTTATTGGCCTTTAAAAATATGGAAGCACACAAAGAGGCCTGGTCTAAATTTGGTCCACATCCTGAATGGCAGCGAATTATTAAACTTGAGGAGTACGCCAACACCGTGAGCAGTATTACAAGGGTGTTTTTGAAGCCCTTAGATTATTCACAGTTGTAGTTTTAAACTACGCATCTAACAAAGCCACTTTTAAAGCATTTATCAATTGATCAACTTCTTCTTTAGAAGTATAATGTAAAAATGAAATTCTAATGACACCAGGTTGCCTGGGGATATCCATGTCAATGAGTGGGCGAACCGCGTAAAAATTGCCCATTCCAAGCATAATTTTTTGATCAATAAGTGATGTGTAAACCCTCTTAATGTTTTTGTTTTTCGGTAGTATTGAAATGATGGGTGCCCTGTCTATTGAGTCTTCAGGCCCAATTATGTCAAGGTCGTTACGAGATCTTAAAAAATCAAGTAGTTGATCCATTAATTCTTTTTCATGGTCTTGAAACAGCTTGTTTATGGCAATGCTCCTGTTTTCAGGACTAGTCTCTTGATCAAAATGATGTTCGTAAACCTTATCGAAATAGTCAATTATACCAGTTGCCGCAGCTATCTGTGCATGATCAGGCCCGGCAGGGGTGAGCATACTTCTTGTGATACCTTCTTTAAAATAGTGAGATTGATTTTCCATTTTTACAATCAGGTCTTGCGCCACATACATCAGACCCAAGTGAGGTCCATAGGTTTTATACAATGAAAACAGGTAGATGTCGCATTCAAGATCTTTTAAATCAGGGAAGCCATGAGGTGCATAGCCGACGCCATCAACCACCGAAAGCGCACCATGTTGCTGACAAATCTGACTGATTTCTTTGACAGAATTAACATGGCCTATCACATTGGAACAATGCGGAAAAGCAAGCATCTTTGTTCTCTCAGTAAATAAACTTTTTAGTTCTCCTAATTCTAATAATCCTGATTCAGCATTTACATGCCATTCTATGATTTTGATTCCTCGATCGGCCAAATTTCTCCATGCACCAGCATTGGCTTCATGGTCTTGACAAGAAAGAATAATTTCATCACCCTCGTTCCACATGGGCCTCATGGCATTGGCCAAAACATAAATATTTTGAGTTGTTGAAGGTCCAAAATGAATTTCATCGGCATCCACATTCAAATAGCCAGCTAATTTATCATAGGAGGCATCCATCAGCTTTCCGGCCAATGCTGATGCTGGATACGGGTAATGAACCTGAACCTTATTCTTCATGTAAAAATCAGTCAAGCGATTGATGACCTGTATGCAAGGATATGACCCACCGGCATTTTCAAAAAAAGCCCAGCCTTGTAGAGTTGGTTCAGTGAAAGCTGGAAATTGAGAACGAATAAATTTTAAATCAAGTTTCATAATAGGATTTAGGAAATTTAAAGTTAATGAAAATGGACAATTATTCTCTTGCTTAAGGTTATAAAGTAAAATTAGACTATCCTTTTTCTTGAAACAATCGCAGGCCACAGCTGTGAATGTTAAACTTGAATTAAATATGCCAAAGGTTTTCGACTAAATCCAAGTAATATGAGTATTTTTGCCGACAATTTGAAAATAGCAGAGATGAAGCGTATCAATGAATATAAAAAACTTTTCGAAGTTGAAGGGGCCATTAATTTGAAAGAAATAAAAACAACCTACAGAGGGTTGGTTAAACAATGGCATCCGGATAAATTTCAGAGTGAAGAAGAAAAAGAAGAAGCTGGTGAAGTAAGTTTGAAGATCATTGATGCATATCATTTTCTAGTAAGTATTGCTCCAGAAACCAAAACTTCGAATTTAGATGCCTTCACAACGACAATTTCTCAGTCGCAAGTGGCAGATTATTATCATAAAAGCCTGCTTTTAGAAGTTACTTTTACGGATGGAAATACGTATGAATTTTTTGGAGTGAACCGCAAACTCTTTATTAAATTCACCAATAGTAAATCGATAAATAATTTTGGAAAAAGAAATATTTTCAACTCTTACCTTTACCGAAAATCAAAGAAAGCATCTGTGATGGCTTAAAAATTACTCATTACTTATAGTGAGGGGGTCGGATGTGAGGGCTTCACTTCCGAGGGCTTCACCTCCGAGGGTTTCACCTCCGAGGACCTCGGGTTCATAGAATACTTCCTACCATTTAAAAACTTTCCTATGAAAGTTGAGCGAACCAAAAAATGATAGGTGATTAGGCAAATGATTGAAGTTGTTGCTAAAACAAAAACAAATTTAGCAAAGGCAGGAATATCCCAATCTACAATGAAAGCGGGAAGCAAAAGAGTAAATGTTAAATGGATAAGGTATATCCAATAAGAAGCATCTGAATTATAT
>RCND010001944.1_pt1 | contig 11554 bp, 9 predicted proteins | sample 2041351 | NCBI WGS metagenome assembly RCND01 (sample SAMN09708230, study PRJNA481090) | Marine sediment metagenome, whole genome shotgun sequencing project. | biome: marine sediment; feature: ocean; material: sediment; isolation source: Sewage treatment plant 12B marine sediment (STP12B) ...
ATGTGGGGCAACCACTCCTGTTTTTGTTCTTCCGAGCCGAACTTCCAGATCGGGAACATCGCCAAGGAGCCTTGAACCGAAACCATACTTCTCAGGCCGGAATCGCCCGCCTCGAGTTCCATACAGGTGAGGCCATAGTCAACTGACGAAGAACCAGCGCACCCGTAGCCCTCGAGGTGCATGCCAAGCAGCCCGAGTTTTCCGATCTCCAGCGCCAACTCTCCAGGAAGAATTCCCTGCTCGAACCATTCGGCGATGTCGGGTAGTACGCGATCGCCGACGAACCGTCGAACGGTGTCTCGCAACATGAGCTCTTCGTCGCTCAGAAGCGCGTCGATGTTCAGGAAATCCTGGGGATTGGGTGGCGTCGTTGCAGTCTCGGTACTCATAACTCTCAGTTCAACACGCAATCGACCGCTAGAGCGTGACCGACTGAGCGATGCGTCGGTATACGGCGAGTTCTTCGTCCATGTCGTTGGTGACGATCTGCAGGCACACGTGATCGGCGCCAGCGTCGTGGTGTTCTTGGACCCGGCGTTCCACGGCGTCCTCGTCGCCAATGGCGAACACGGCATCGATGAGGCGATCGCTGCCACCATCGGCGAAGTCGGACTCGTCGAAACCGAGACGCTCGAAGTGGCGACGGTAGTTTGGCCATGCCAGAAACCTGGTCAGGTTCTCCCGAGCTGCAGACCGAGCCTCGGCGTCTGAGCCGAGGATGACCCCCTGCTCGACAGCGAGCAGCTTGTTGGGCCCGAGTGCCTGACGCGCCGAGTGCGTGTGCTCGGCGGTCGTGAGAAATGGATGTGCTCCGTCTGCGAACTCAGCCGCCACTTCGAGCATCCGCGGGCCAAGCGCTGCGATGAGCACTGGCGGAGTCCACTGCGGTTCGTGCCCGTCAAAACCGGCAGCGTGCATCGTTTGGAGATACTCGCTCATTGCCTGAACCGGGCGACGGTAGTCATGTCCGCGGGCGGCGGCCGTACTCTCGTGGCTGATACCGATCCCGAGCAGGAAACGTTCTGGATGTGCGTCGCCGAGCGTGCGTCCGGCGTTCATCATCGCGGCGGGATCGCGCGCCCAGACGATGGCGATGCCAGTGTCTCGACGATTTTCAGGCTTACCGTCACTAATACCAATGACACACCGCTTGCAACTGATGACAGTACCGAAACCACTATTAACACAACTCTGACAACCGGTAATGTCTTGCTCAATGATGACTTCGGTGATGTCTACGGTATTTTTTATGCCGTTACCGGCGAAGGCTTTTCCGACAAGGAACTCTATGATTTCTCTGAGGATCTGCAGAAAACTCTGCTGCTTGTCGGCGGTGTCGCCAAAGTTGAACTCTGGGGAATACCTCAGGAAGTTGTCTACGTCGAAATATCCCGTTCCAAAATGGTTGATATGAAGCTCTCACATGAGATGCTCATCGGCCTGGTACAGGACCAGAACCTTGTGGTGGAATCCGGGGATGTCATCGTCGGCGGTGAGAGGCCGCGATTCAGAGTGACTGGGGATTTTGATACCATCGAAGCCATCGGGGAAATCCGTATACCCTCGGGAGAAAATCAGGGGCTTTCCCAGATCAAACTCTCAGATATAGCAACGATAACCCGGGGATATGAAGAGCCCAGAAACCAACTTCTCCGATACAACGGCCGACCGGGAATCGGAGTCGCAGTTTCGGCAATTACCACTATCAATGTTGTAGATGTGGGTCAACGTCTTGACGATACCATATTGGAAGTGCTGGAAAGTACACCAATCGGGATTGAGATTGAAACCATATTCAATCAGCCGGATTCGGTTACCACCGCAGTCAACAACTTTGTCCTGAGCCTTTTCCAGGCTGTTGCCATTGTTGTCGGTCTGCTGGTGATGTTCATGGGTGTACAGAGTGGAATTATTATCGGATTCATGCTCGTCCTCATTGTCGCCGGCACCAACCTCTTTATGCTCATTTTCGGAATTACATTGCAGCGAATTTCTCTAGGGGCTCTGATTATAGCCATGGGAATGCTGGTGGATAACTCCATCGTCATCACCGAGGGCTATCTGGTCAGAATCAACAAGGGCGAAGACCCCATGAAGGCTATCTCAGCCGTGGTGAAACAGACAACCTGGCCACTTTTCGGAGCCACAGTGGTGGCAATTTTTGCATTTGCGGCTGTGGGTATGTCTCCTGATGCAACTGGGGAATACACGCGGTCTCTATTCCAGGTAATCATTATCTCTCTATTGCTCAGTTGGGGCCTTGCGATAACAGTCAATCCGTTAATTTGTATTCAGTTTATGAAACTGAAGGATCCATCGGTAAAGAAGCCGTCCCGTTTCAAGAGGCTCGATGCCCTTAAGGGTAAAGCGATTGAAAAAGCCAAGTCCCTTTCAAAAGACCAACCCGATACCGGGAAATCCGGCGGTGGTTTCATGGGCTGGTATAAAAGGATGCTCACGCTTTGCATGCGCCGTAGCCGACTGACGATAATTGTCGTCGTCGGACTGCTTCTGATATCACTCTGGGGCTTTGGAAAAGTCACCCAGGCATTCTTCCCGGCATCCGGTCAGCCGCAATTCATGGTGGACTATTTCCTGGTTGAAGGTTCTGATATAAGCACATCTGAAGAAGAAGCGAAGATTCTTGAACAGTATTTTCTTGACCGGGAGATATTCCCGGAAATAAAGAAAGTGAGCACCTACATTGGCGCCTCGCCGCCCCGTTTCCAGCTCACCTTCGCCCCCGAATCACCTAACTCCCGATTGTCACAGTTTATGATCGAAGTTCACGACCCGGCGACGATACCGGATGTATTGTCGAGGATTCAAACGTATCTGGATGAGAATTATCCTCAGGGTACCGCTCAGGCATACCGTTTCCAACTCGGGCCGGGTGCAAAAGGTCTCATCAATGCCCGTATCCAGGGTCCTGACCCGACTGTGGTTCGCCAGCTGTCCCAGCAAGTCAAAAACATCATGTACGACACCGGTAATGCCGTAGCGATAAAGGATAACTGGGGCGACAGAGCCAAAGTGGTTCGGGCTGTCATTGATGAACGTGCGGCTCGTGAGGTGGGTATCACAAGACCGATGATCAATCGATCTCTGCAGCAGAGTTTTGACGGTATTTCCATAGGGCTGTACAGAGAGGGTAATCGCCTTATGCCGATCATCTCTCGACCTCCTTTCCTTGAAAGAGCTGATTCTACGGCACTGTACGATCTGTATATCTGGAGTCCGGTACTTCAGACTTCGATTCCGATGGCTCAGGTTGTCACCGACTTCGAATTGAGATGGGAGGATACACGGATTCAGCGCCGGGACCGTCGACGAACAATGGAAGTCACATGCGACCCTCTTCGTGGGGAAGCGACCGAGCTGTTCGCCATTATCCGGCCTCAGGTTGAAGCTCTGGAATTTCCCCCGGGGTATAAATTGGAATGGGGCGGGCAGTATGAAGATAGTGCCCGGGCCAATGAAGGTATAAGTAAAACCTTCCCACTGGCCTTTATAGCGATGTTCCTCACAATTCTTGTTCTGTGGAACAAGGTAAAACAGCCCATTATCATTTTTCTTTCGGTTCCATTGTCGATTATCGGCGTTGTTGCCGGTCTGCTGCTTACAGGATTCCCGTTCAGTTTCATGGGCCTCATGGGAATGCTGGCACTCTTCGGCATGGTGATCAAAAATGCCATCGTCATGGTGGATGAATTCGACCTCCAGCTCTCCGAAGGCGGTGATGCTTTTGAAAGCATCATTGAGGCATCGTCCACTCGCGTTCGGCCAGTGATGATGGCAGCATTATCGACAGTACTGGGAATGGCTCCCCTGCTGCCTGATCTGTTCTTTCAGGGAATGGCTGTAGTGGTAATGGGCGGGCTGACCATTGCTTCTGTAATCACTTTGATTGTGACTCCGGTACTCTACAAGATGTTCTTCGGAATTAAAGAAAAATCCGAAGTTGAGAACGCCCTGCCTGAAGACCCGGTGAGTCTGGAGGCACCTGCCGACGCCTGATTCTCCTGCGACCAGTGAAAGTTATCGGGGCCGCCTTTCTTAGGGCGGCTCCTTTTTTTATCCCAACTCGAGATTCTCTGATTGAGATTCCATAAGAATGCTTTCAAGGTCATCTGAGACGTGAAATGGAGCATAACACTTAAGCACTTCCATTACTGCCGCATTGATTTCGGGGTCAGAAAGATCTTTGAGTGTTTTGCGAATATTCTGAGCTTCATGAAGCAGATTCTTTCTGTTAGCTGTCATCTGAATAGAAATATGAAAGGTATCGGTGTGGCCTTGCGGAATTGCAGGCGTATCTTCTATGAAGAAAGGTGAAGATTTACTTCACACAGAGCGAAGTCATTACTCCGCCTCAGGAAAAGGACATTCAACCCGAATAATGCTAAAATCAAATAGCGTTCATTGATTACGATTTCCCTGGAAGGAAGAACTGATTTATGGAAATGGGTTTGGTGAGAGGATTGGTATTTGTCTGTCTCTTCTTGATCGGACTTTGTGCAATAGAGCACTATTTCCGTTTCTCACGGCTGCCGTATATCAGCTGGATTGTTCTATTCGGGATTGCTTATGGAATGTTGAACCAATGGGACATTATCAATCTTCCGTCGCTGACTATGACTCCTGATGTTATTCTTTACATTTTTCTGCCAATACTGATTTTCGATTCATCACGCAAACTCGATTTAAAAATGTCCAGAAAAGAAGCTCTGCCGGCCACCCTGCTTGCTACGCTGGGCATTCTGGCAAGCATGTTCATTATGGCGCTCCTGTTGAAACTGATTACCGATTTGAAATGGATTGATATCCTGTTCTTTACAGCCATTATGTCCGCAACGGATCCTGTGGCTGTCGGTGCCGTATTCAAACAGTTTCCGATTCCAGAAAGACTCAAAACTCTGATTGAAGGCGAGTCGCTGCTCAACGACGGCACCACGGTCATTCTGTTTCTGTTGTTGAGCGGAAAAATTCTGGAAAGTAAGGATATGTTTCTGTACAAAGAGATTGGACTTTTTATACTTTCCATAGCTGGTGCTTTGTTACTGGGGGCATTGACGGGATGGATTGGTGCATGGTTAATGCATCGATGGAAGGCGCTGAAGGATCACTTTGTCGGAACCTTGCTGCCACTACTGATCGTTTATCTGACTTTTTGTATTGCCCAGGCGATGCTTGAAATATCCGGTGTTATTGCTGTAATGGCCACAACAATGATGTTCCGAACCTTATATCGCCGTTTTAAGGAGGAGGATATTCCAACTCAGGCCGAGACGGACAGCCGCAAAGGATCCTGGGAAATCCTGGGTGCATTGGCTAACGCTGTTCTTTTTTTCATACTGGGGGTGGAAATCGGCTCCCATACGGGTGAGATCACCTGGATTCTGATGCCCGGATTTATAGCGGCCCTTCTTATTACCCGCAGTGCTGTGGTTTACGGTTTCGGCTTTGCTTTCCGAATATTCAGGATTCGCCTGCCATGGTCCTGGCAGCATACATTAAACCTTGGCGGTTTGAAGGGAGCACTGTCGGTAGCATTAATTCTGATGATCCCAAAAGAATATCCATATCGCGATTATTTCCTCTTTGCGGCACTGGCCATGGTTCTCTTCACCCTTATCGGAAATACTCTGGCTATGAGGTTGTACCTGGCTAAAGTGAAAATTGACTCCGAGTAGTTAATTATCGGGAGACTCTTAATTGGACAGAAGAATGCGATTTCCATATATTATACAATAACTATTATTTCGCTGTAGCGGTCCCAGACGGATCGAAGGAGATTTTATGTCCATCAGCCCGATCCTGCGTCATTCCAAGTCCCGCCCGGCCAGAGAAGGTGCCGGGGTGAATCTGCACAGAGGCTTTGGTTTCGGTGACACAGACCTTACTGACCCATTTCTTCTGTTCGATGATTTCCGTGGGGATGATCCGGCTGACTGGAAAGCCGGATTCCCCTGGCATCCCCATAGAGGTATAGAAACCGTCACCTATGTACTGGCAGGTTCGGTTGAGCATGGCGACAGCCTCGGTAACAAAGGTATTCTCGAAACAGGCTCAGTCCAGTGGATGACTGCCGGCAGCGGTATTATTCATCAGGAAATGCCGGCGGGTGACCCAAAAGGCAGAATGCACGGTTTCCAGCTCTGGGCCAATCTCCCTCGTGAATTGAAAATGTCCGACCCGAATTACCAGGACGTTCCAGGTTCTGAAGTCCTCGAACGGTCGGAAGATGACGGTACATTCGTGCGGCTAATCTGCGGTGAGTGGCAGGGACTGAGAGGCCCCGTGGACGGCATTGCGGCGGCACCACGTTACATGGATATAACTGTACCGGCCGGTAAGACAAAAAGCTTCAAGATGGATCTTCAATCCCGTGCTTTTGCCTATATTTTTGAAGGTGACGGCAAGTTCCGCGGTGCATCAGAACCCGGCCCGGTACCATATGAAGCCGGGGACGACGTCATCGCCTACAAACCGGTGGATGTGGATAACCGGTCTCTGGTGGTATTTGATTCCGGTGATGAAGTCCGAGTAACAGCAGGTTCGGACGGTATCAGATTTCTGCTTGTTTCCGGCAGGCCGATTAGAGAACCGGTGGCCTGGTATGGTCCGATTGTCATGAACACTCAGGATGAGCTGCATACAGCATTCAAAGAATATGAGAATGGCACTTTCCTGAAGAAACGAGGCAAGGGCGATGTCGGAGGGGCTTCCGGCGGAACAGGCGGGATCGGTTTCCCGAGCTGAGCTTTAATCGCCATTTCTGGCGAGGCGGAAACCGACACAGGACCACAGTGAAACCTGTACAACCCGGTCAAATTTCAGCGCCGCGAATTCGGTAGGTATATTCCAGTTTCCGCCGCGAAGGTGGAGCATTTCATCCGAGCCGCTGGTTGGTATCGGGATACCCGTTTGAGGCCATGTCCACTCTCTGATATTCCCGGTCATATCGTACAGGCCCAGCTCATTGGGAGATTTGGTTCCGACCGGTTTGGTACCCTCTTCGAATGGCAGGTTGAACCAGGCGACTTCCTCCGGATCATTACTTCCGGCATATAAAAACCCGGCCGAATCGCGCCCTCCTCTGGCGGCAAAGTCCCATTCATCGCTTGTCGGCAGCCGATAACCTTTGGCCACCGGATCTCTTGTAATTCGATTTCCTTCCTGCTTATAGACTTCTTCGAGCCCATCTCGACGACTTTTCCAGTTGCAGAAAAGGAGGACCTCTTCAATTTTCACCAATTGTATGGGGCAGCGATTACCCGGTGAGAGTTCTGCAATATTTCCTGCATAGTGGCCTTCCCAGGGAAAGTCCAAACCGGTATCAACGGTGAATTTCCGCCATTGATTTACGGTTACTTCGGTAGCAGCCAGAACAAAGTCGTCAACCCAGATATCACGGTCGACTTCAACTCCTTCTGTAATCATGGTGTATGTCATGCCGCCGCCCTGAACGTGTATGAACGTTTGTCCCGATAGGACGGCCGGCATGAGCAGCACAACAAATATCAATCCTGGGAAATTGATTTTCATGGAAGAACGTACCAATCCAGAGCCATCACATTGATAACTTCCCGGCTTCCGGCATCCCAAACGTCGTTGATACCATTTCCTGGTACAGGATCTATTTCGTTTTCTCCGAGAGAAAAAACATGATGTTCTTTGGGTTCATAGCCGATAGTTCCACTCAACTCTACTTTCATCATCCCCACCCCCGCATCCCGGGCGGCTTCAACTGAGGTGTACTGTCCAGGTGTATCAACATAATCCTTGAGTCCGAGGTTTCTCGAGAGTGCCTGGGAGTACTGGTAAACACTCGAAACATATCCGTCATCGGAAACACAGGAACCGCTTCCATCAGCCAGTTGTGTATCTGCGGCCTTCTCTGCCGCCTCGAGAATTTCGGTCCTGTCCAGGCCTGGATATCTGGACTGAACAGCATAGACGAAGGTGGCCGCACAACACATGGTCCAGTCTTCCCGGCCAAGGGCATCCTCAAGGTCTCGCTGACTGATATACCCGGCACGGAATGACTCAATTGGCTCAGTCTCAGGCTTCGGGTTACGCGGTGGGGCGAATGCCACAGGAATGTATGAGGGAACATCACTTGCCGCCTCCGGTTTTTCCGGTATCTCCGGGAAGATATTTTCCAGTATGTTACCGAAGAAATCCTCGATCCTCGAAAATATATCAGTCGGACCATTTGTATTCAGCCGTTCACCCATATCATCATCGGTGGCCTCTACGGTCAAGAAACCGCTATCTTCCGGTCCTATTAACGCTGTGGGCGTATCCGATTTCGGCTCATTGTCGGATTCGGGTTCTGGAGTAGTACCTACCGATTCTGAAATTGGGGGATCCGGCGGAGACATAATGGAACCGGATGCTATCGGCTCTGATTCCGCTGTGGGCAAATCACTATTCGGCTCATAGTCAGACTCAGATTCCGGGGGTGACACTTCAGGACCGGAATCTTCGAGTTCAAAATTCTTCTTCAAGTCGCCAGCTCCGCTAAGAGGCGTCTTTCCGCTCTCTATAATTGCTTGCGGTTCTTCGGCTTTGGGTATTACCGCCGTTGCAGAATCACTGGAATCAGAGGCCAATGAATCAGAAGTTTTATCTTTAACCTGGGGGGGTAGGATTTTGTCCGGTTTATTGCGGCCAGACGGGGCCGGCGAGGCTGCAGTTACTACTGGTTCGGGAGTTTTGTCCGGCAGATTTTTCTTGAGGTCTACAGAGCTGCCTTTGGGTTTTTTAACCGGGGTACTGACCGTTTCCGGTTTCTTGGCAGAACTGATTGTCGGGGCCGGGGCCGGTTTTTTTGTCGGACGTCTCTTCTTGGATGTACCACTGTTATTTGAAGACGATGATGTGTCGGTCTTTTTCTTTGTCACCGCTGTGGAAGAGGAAGGCTCATCGTCATCAGGCAGCTCAGGCATCAATCTTCGATTCGGGGTTAACACAAATGACGACGCCGGGGGTTCGTCCTCAAATTCCTGTTGAACCTGAAAAGGCCATGCCGCCATCAAAGAGAGATTGGTCTCGTCAAAAATAGACAGTCCGGTTGCCGATGCGTTTCCGTCGGTTCGCCATGATGAGGCGATGAGTGTTCGGCTCATGAGAATATCCTCCACCTATTAAGACGATGTGTTTTCAATTCTCACTTGAGGTTTACTGGAAAAAGTTTTCTGAATAGCCGAGATTGAGTCTGGAGGGATATATGAGTGAATTACCTGGATTTTCTCCAGACCTGTTCGAGTTTCTTAAGGACCTTGGGGAAAATAACGACCGAGAGTGGTTTCAGTTTAACAAGTCACGTTATGAAGAGTCGGTAAAAGAACCGGCCCTGGCATTTATCGCCGCATTCGGTCCGTATCTCAATAAGATTACACCCCATTTTCAAGCCATCCCGAGAGCTCAGGGTGGGTCGCTCTTTCGGATCTACAGAGATACCAGATTCGGCAAAGATAAATCCCCGTACAAAACCAACACCGGCCTCCACTTTCGGCATGAGGCCGGTAAGGATGCCCATGCGCCGGGCTTTTATATGCACCTGGCACCCGGGGAGGTGTTTTTCGGTGCCGGTCTCTGGAAACCCGAAGGCCCGACGGCCCAGGCCATTCGTCAGCTCATTGTTGATGAACCGGCAGAATGGGAGAAGGTAAAAAAAGCCACTGGAAAATCTTCACTGGTACTGGCCGGTGAGTCACTGGTTCGACCCCCCAGAGGTTTCGACCCGGATCATCCTCTTATCGAAGATATCAAACGAAAAGATTTTCTTGCAACCGTGGAACTTGATGAAGCGACGGCTCTGGCCCCGGATTTTCTGGAGAAGACTGCAGCCCTGTGCAAGCAGGCGGCACCATTGATGAGTTTTCTTTGCCGTGCTGTGGATGTGCCCTTCTGAGAGACATTAACCCGGAGTTCTTCCCGAATTTCTATTCGGCTTGACCTCTGTCGCGGTATGTGGGATACCCGTTGTTGATGGTCAAAAGGTCAACACAACATGCATTATTTCTCGCATGGCTGCCCCTGGCGCTGATGTGGATCTTCATGGCCATAGAACAGCCTGCCATTGCCGCGGTTGTCGCCCGAATGTCCGATGCAAAGCTTCAGCTGGCAGCGTTCGGATTTACTTTTTCAATGGCTCTCTTTATCGAAGGGCCTGTTATTCAGATGCTCGCCGCAGGAACGGCCGTAGCTGACAGTCATGAGAACTACAAACGGCTCCTGAGGCTGATGCATGTTATTGGTTGGTCGGCCACTACGTTTCATGCCTTTCTTTGTATACCGGCGGTATTCAGGGTATTCTCCGTCGGGTTCATCGGTATCCCCGAGGAGTTGGTGAACACATCCCGATTGACTCTGGTTTCGATGCTTCCATGGACCACCGCTGTCGGGTACCGCAGACTCTGGCAGGGTGTTCTTATACGTCACGGCCGGACCAACATTATTCCGATAACCATGACAATACGTCTGGCAGTATCATTTGCCACTCTGGCATGGGGATTCACTACCAATATCCTCTCCGGGGCTGTTCTGGGCGGGGTGGCTCTGTCCCTTGGTGTCATTGCCGGAGCCATATCCGCGTGGATATATGTCCGTCCGGTTGTGAAGAAGATGCCGTCGGCATCCGATACTGAAACCGGATCCTTTGGCCTGATGAGCTGGTCAGCGATGTTCGTGTTCTACATACCCCTGGCCTTAACCAATTTTATCAATCTTGGTGCCCGGCCAATTATGCAGATGGGTCTTGCCCGGGGTCCCATGCCACTGGAATCCCTTGCGATCTGGCCGGTAACCATGGGCTATATATTTCTCTATTCATCGTTCTCACTATCAACTCAGGAAGTTGTTATCGCCCGTCTGGATGGACCCGAAGCCCGCCGGAGTCTGGTCCGATTTGCGTCCTGGCTCGCCGCCATCATCGGCGGGATTTACATAATCGTCCTGGCAACACCTCTCTGGCGGATATGGCTCTCCGATGTTTCAGGATTGCCTGATGATTTAACAGCCCTTTCTGCTCTTCCCCTGGTACTGAGTTTTCCGGTTATTCCCCTCTATGCATTCATTTCACTCTATCGGGGTGCTCTGGTGAGGTTGAGGCGAACCCGGGAAGTCACTATCGGTGTTGCGATCAATGTCACCGTCCTGCTGGGAGCATTATTCATCGGCGTGGCGGTACTTCCCTTTCCGGCCATCAGCACCGTATCGGCGGCATATGCGATGGCCTATATCGCCGAATTTATTTATCTTGCGGCCAGACGACCACTGGCGGCCTACAGGGAATACGAGACTCCGTGAATCAAACACCAAAATCAATTCTCAAATCAGTCTTCGGCTTCGACGAATTCCGCCCTCATCAGGAATCCATCATAAAAGAAGCACTCTCGAGCCGGGACGTATTTGCGGCTCTTCCCACCGGTGGAGGTAAGAGTCTCTGCTACCAGCTGCCGGCGCTGCTGCGGCCGGGGCTGACGGTGGTGATAAGTCCTCTGATTGCATTGATGAAAGATCAGGTGGATGCGGCAAAGGCTGC
>RCND010001946.1_pt1 | contig 11550 bp, 5 predicted proteins | sample 2041351 | NCBI WGS metagenome assembly RCND01 (sample SAMN09708230, study PRJNA481090) | Marine sediment metagenome, whole genome shotgun sequencing project. | biome: marine sediment; feature: ocean; material: sediment; isolation source: Sewage treatment plant 12B marine sediment (STP12B) ...
AAGAATTTTCATAATTCTCTTTATCAGAATTTTTCTAAAATTCTAACTGTTTCAGAAGATGATTTAAATAGTTTCAAAGATTTTGATCTTGATAATAAGAAAATGGCAGTTATTGGTGAAACTCGTTTTGATAGAGTTTACCAAAAAAGTTTAATGGCTAAAGATAAAAAACTTTTTAGAGATGGATTGTTCGAAGGGAAAAAAGTTTTTGTTCTAGGAAGTTCATCGGAATATGATGAGAACATTGTTTTCCCGGCTTTTGAAAAACTGTTTAAGTATGATCATGATTGTGTATTGATAATTGCACCTCACGAACCGGATATGATCACTTTAGAAAATATTGAAAATGCATTTGCTGGAATTGAAAAAACAATCCGTTTTTCATCAAAAAACAACTATCAAGGGGAAAAAATTATTATAATTGATTCAATTGGTATATTGTTAACGCTTTATTATTATGCCGAGGTAGTGTTTGTTGGTGGTAGTTTTAAAGAGGGAATCCACAATGTTCTTGAACCTGCCGTTTATGGACTTCCATTAGTTTTTGGACCTGAAATTGAGATCAGTCGAGAAGCTCAAGAGTTGGTAAAACGCGGAGGAGGCAAAATAGTTAACAACAAGAAAGAAGCCTATCGTGCACTAAGGACTCTTTCAAAAGATCCGTTAGAGAGAAAACGCATGGGTGATATTTGTATGGAATATGTAAATGAGAATATTGGAGCATCTGTCAAAATCATTTCTGAGATCGATAATCTATTACTTCTATAGCTGCTTACACCGAATTGTCTTGAATAATATTGCTTCATTCTTTACATTTGGCAAACAAAAAAAAACGTTTATGAAACTATATAAGGAATATCTATGAAAAACTTAGATTTAGCAAAATACGGTATAACCGATGTAAGGGGAATTGTTCACAATCCTTCTTATGACGAATTATATGAGGCTGAACTTGACTCATCATTGGAAGGATATGAAAAAGGACAAGTTTCAGAATTAGGTGCTATGAATGTAATGACTGGCATTTTTACTGGCCGTTCTCCAAAAGATAAATTTATTGTTAAAGATGATGTTACACGTGATACAATTTGGTGGACATCAGATAAAGCAAAAAACGATAATAAACCTACTACTCCAGAGGTTTGGGGCGATTTGAAAAAGTTAGTCGCAAAACAACTTTCTGATAAAAAGCTATATGTTGTTGATACTTTTTCTGGCGCAAATGAAGATTCTCGCCTAAAAGTTCGTTTTATTATGGAAGTTGCATGGCAAGCACACTTTGTTAAAAATATGTTTATTCGTCCAACTGAAGAGGAATTAGAAAATTATGGAGAGCCTGATTTTGTATCGATGAATGGTTCTAAAACTACAAATACTGATTGGGAAAAACATGGCTTAAATTCAGAAAACTTCACTGTTTTTAATTTAACGGAAAAAATGCAAGTGATTGGTGGTTCGTGGTACGGTGGCGAAATGAAAAAAGGTATTTTTGCTATGATGAATTACTATCTTCCACTTAACGGAATGGCTGCAATGCACTGTTCAGCTAATGTTGGAAAAGAAGGCGATACTGCAATTTTCTTTGGCCTTTCTGGAACAGGAAAAACAACTCTTTCTACAGATCCACATCGCCAGTTAATTGGTGATGATGAACATGGTTGGGATGATAACGGTGTGTTCAACTTTGAAGGTGGGTGTTACGCAAAAACTATTGATCTTGACAAAGAATCAGAACCTGATATCTTTCACGCAATTAAACGTGATGCACTGTTAGAAAATGTAACTCTTGATGAAAATGGAAAGATTGATTTTACAGATGGTTCTGTTACACAAAACACTCGTGTTTCTTATCCAATTTATCATATTGATAATATTGTTAAACCAGTTTCTAAAGCTGGTCATGCAGATAAAGTTATTTTCCTAACAGCAGATGCTTTTGGAGTAATGCCTCCAGTAGCAAAACTTGATCATGAACAAGCAAAATATCATTTTCTTTCTGGATTCACTGCAAAACTAGCAGGAACTGAAAGAGGTGTAACCGCTCCGCAACCAACTTTCTCGGCTTGTTTCGGTGCTGCTTTCTTATCACTTCATCCAACCAAATATGGAAAAGAATTAGTTAAAAAAATGGATGCAAACAACGCACAAGCTTATTTGGTTAATACTGGCTGGAACGGAACAGGAAAGAGAATTTCCATCAAAGATACTCGAAGAATTATTGATGCAATTTTGGATGGCTCAATTGAGCATGCAGAAACAAAAGTACTTCCTGTATTCAATTTAGAAGTTCCAGTTAAATTACATGATGTTGATTCTAATATTCTTGATCCTCGGGATACTTACCAAGATTCATCAGAATGGGATAAAAAGGCTAATGAATTAGCTGACTTGTTCATTAAAAACTTTGCACGATATACTGATAATGAAGAAGGAAAGGCATTGGTTGCAGCTGGACCACAATTATAAATTATTCTGTTTTCAAGCAAAAAGCGAGTCTTTAGACTCGCTTTTTTTTATTAATTCCTATGTCTTATAATAAGACACGTCTTCTCGAAATAATCGCCAAAACACAAATAAATTCTCGTTTTTAACATAAATTCAAAACATTATTGTGGAATGACTTTTGATTTAATAGTTACTGCAAGTAGTATTTGTTACTCCCAGCCATGAAGTGATTTATCTTAACATTATTTTATTTTTAGGGATCAAAGTGCTTGGAAACAACATATCCGAAAGTCAGATAAGGCAATTTTTTGAAAGTGCGCCTGTTGGAATTCTTACTCTGAATTCAGACTTAGTTGTTGAGAGCCTTAATCAATCTGCTCTTCAATTCGGATTGTTTGAATTTGAAGAGAAATCAGACCTTCTCGGGAAAAACATTTTTGAACTAAATACCTTTCAATCAGATCAATTTAAGAATGACTTAGACTTTTTCAGAGAAGGAATACCGTTTGAATCACAAATATCAACAAAAGGAGCTTTTGGCGGCACTGAAATAATTGTTGTGATTAAAGGAACTCCGATTACAAAAGAAGATAAGTTTGATGGCGGAATAATAATAATTGAAGATTTTAGAACTTCAACTAAAACTTCACCAGACAAAATAATTCAATCAGATCTATTTAATAAATTGGTTTCTTCTACTTCCGAGTATTTTTTAGTAACCGATATCTATGGAAATATAAAGTATAAACTTCCTGAAGAAATGTTCAATGTTAATCATCCTAGAATTGAAACTGATGGCAAAATGTTGTTCGATCTTTTCACAGACCTTAATGCACATTTGCTTGAGCAAACTTTGATTGAGGTTGTAAAGGATAAAAAACCTAGAACGATTGAACTACCCCAAAAGGAGCAAAAATTTGGAGGAGATTTTAATCTTACTTTAATACCGATTACCGAAGAATCGGTGAAAATCAAATATTTCTTCATTCTATTTAACGATACTTCAGATGAGAGAGAGAAATTCACAAATCTCAAAAGTGAAATTCAAGAACTAAAAGCTTATCGTAGTATCACATCTGCAATAGTTGATGCTGTAATAAGAATTAATTTACAAGGGATCATTACTTTTTGGAACGATTCAGCAGTTGATTTATTTGGATTTACAAAAAGCGAGGTCTTCGGCAAATTCATTGGCTCAGTTCTACCAGAAATTGATCATATATATTTTGATAATCTACTCGAAAATTTTAAATCTTCAAAGATATTCGAAACTCGATTAAAGATTAAATCTAACAATGCAATAAGAATTATAGACTTAAGGATCTCTCTTACTAATGAAGATAAGAACTCATTAGTTGCTCTCTGTTCTGATATTACCGACAAAGTCAATTTGGAGAGGGATCTAAGAAGGTCAGAAGAAAGTTTTAGAAATATTGTAACAAATACTCGTGAATATATCTGCACATTTAGCATTGAAGGTAATATAAATTATGTTAATCCTTACTTTGTGAATGAGTTTGGCTATTCCGAAGAAGAATTACTGAGTTTAAATCTGGTTGATCTAATCGATCTCGACAATATGGATGAGGATCTTCCTGATATTCAAAAAATAATTAAAGAGCAAAATGAAGCATTAGAATTGCCGCTTCTGAAAAAGAATAAGGAGCGTGTTTATGCTCTTGCTAATTTTACTTCTGTCTCTGATTTGGAAGGCAAAGCACAATACTACACAGTTGTATTTACCGATATCACAGAAAAGAAAAATGCAGAAAATGACTTCTTAATGATACGCTCGGTTTTTCAAACATCGCACGATGGAATTACAGTACAGAAGAATAGGAAATACACTTTGGCAAATCAATCATTTGCTACAATGTTCGGATATGATAACTTTGATGAAATTATTGGAAAGGATCCACTCGATTTCGTATCTAACGAAGATATATATATGGTTGCAGATAATATAGAAAATCGGGAAAAGGGTGAAGAATCTCCTTCTAAATATATCTTTAACGGCGTTAAAAAGGATGGTTCCACTATTGTTATAGAAAAATCAGTTAAGTCTTTTAGCTCTGCAAGAGAGTTCTATGTTGTAGCTTCCTACCGTGATATTACCGAACAGCAACATTTCCTAAAAACTCTTTCCAACTCGGAAGAAATATATAGAAACATTTCCGAAAACATAAATGATTCAGTTTGGACTGCTGAATTAGTAAGTGAAAAACTAAAACAAGTTTTTTATACTTCCACCATTGAGAAAATAACTGGATATAAAAGTGAAGAGTTTATAGAGAATCCTAAATTATGGATAAAGATAATTCACCCTGATGATAAAAATGATGTAATAAGAACAACGCAAAGAGGTTATAAAGATCCATCTAAGAGTAATGTAGAAATTGAATTCAGAATTGTTAATAAATCTGGAAGCATTGTTTGGATAAAAAACAAACTAAATATAATTAGGGATAATGAAGGTAGAATAAAAAAGATTTATGGGCTTGTAAGTGATGTTACACTAAATAAACAAAGTGAAGAAAAGATCAGAAAATCAACGGAAGATCTTAAAGAGTTAAATGATTCGAAAGATCGATTCATTTCTATAGTTTCTCATGATCTTCGATCACCTTTCAGTTCAATACTAGGTTTTACCGATCTGCTATTAACTGAAAGAGATCTGCCGGAAGATAAGCAAGTTCAATACATTAACTTCATTCAGGAATCTGCAAAGAACATGCTTTCATTGGTCAACTCGTTGTTAGACTGGACAAGGCTTCAAACTGGCAGAATTGAATTTATAGCTGAAAAACTTAATGCAAGTGGTATTATTAATAAAGCGTTTCAGATGCTTGCCGGTGCTGCAATCCAAAAAAATATTGAATTGGTTTCTGAAGTAAATAAAGATCTTTTAATTCACGCTGATAATAATCTTCTTCTGCAAGTGTTCAATAATCTAATTTCGAATGCACTTAAGTTTACAGATGAAGGAGGAAAAATAACTGTTTCCGCCAAACCAATTATTGATAAAAAAGAGATTGAATTTAGTGTTGCCGATACAGGTGTTGGAATAAAGCAAGAGGATATTGGCAAACTATTTATGGTTGAGGCAAAACATACTACAACTGGAACTGCTGGAGAAAAAGGAAGTGGGTTGGGACTTTCCCTATGTAAAGAAATTATAGAAAAACATGGTGGAGAAATTTATGTAGAAAGTGAATATGGCTCCGGAACAATATTTAAGTTCTCAATTCCAATTTCATCAACAAAAATTTTATTGGTAGATGATTCAGCAAATGATAGAATACTTTACTCAAAATTATTGAAGAGCGTAATTCCCGGTTTTGAAATAGATACAGCCGTAAACGGTGCTGAGGCTTTTGAAAAGATCAAAGCGAATTCTCCGGCCTTAGTGATTTCCGATCACAACATGCCCGAAATGAATGGTTATGAATTAGTTAAAAAGGTGCTGGTATCAGAATTAACATATAAGCCACCGATAATTATTCTCAGCAGTGATTTAAACCAAAACATTGTTGATGACTATACTAAACTTGGAATTGAATACGCATTCAGAAAACCGGTTGGCTTGGCAATATTCAAAACAGCAATCGAAAGGTCACTTCAGAAGGCTTTTGTTAGTTGATCTGGAAATCAAGAATTGAAAATTTTTTCCATCCCTTAAAATCAAAATGCCACCACTCCGTGGTTATTGGATGAAAGCCATATTTCTCCATTATATCGCGCAATAATTTTCTATTTGCTTTCACAGCTTTCGGTAAATCAAAATAGTCATAATGCGCTTTTTCTGTGAAGTTATCATACTCAGTTCCCATTTCAAGATCAGTTCCAGTCGAATCAATAATCGTAAGATCCACAGCAGCACCACGGTTATGCCGTGAGCCTTTCGCTGGATTTGCGACATATCTATCGTCAGGCATTATCTTCCACATCTTCTTCTGAACAGAAAGCGGGCGGTAGCCATCGAATACTTTAATTCGCAGATTGAAATTCTCGAGTAAATATGCTTGAACCTTTACTAATGCCTCTCCTACTATTTTTCGGATATAAACCTTATTCGTGGGATACAAAACTTGTCCAGTAAAATTATTTTTCGTTGCATATTTTACATCAGTCACAATTGATGAATCTATACTTGAAAGCGAAACAATAAGTGTATCGGATTGCGCATTTAAGAATGATAATGCTATAAGCAATTGAATTGCTAAAAATTTAATTGGCTTCATTTTACTATCTAAGATATTTTCTTCACTTGTTGATAACCTTCAAAGTTAGCTTAAATATTTATAATCACATAAAATATAAGCCTATATTTTAAGGCATTCTCTTAAAACTTTGATGGTTTATAAAAAGGTGATGTTCTATTTTCTTTTCAGCACAAGACCGCCAACTGCCGGAATCTCAACATCTCCTGAAACAGTTGACAGTACATCTGTGCCAGCTTTTTCATTATTTACTAGTACTTCCCAATCACCTTCTGGAAGTGAAAATTTATCCGTAGAATTTTGGTCTGCATTCATTAACACAATAAATTCATCATCATACACTTTCACAGAAAATCCAATTGAGAACTCATTTTGCAAATTATCTAAAAACACTATTTGCTCAATCTTTGCACGTCGGAAAGCTTTATAAGTTTTACGCAATTCTATTAATCCCCTATAATAATCAAACAACTCACTATTTAGCTCTGCGTGATTGAAATTAATATAGTTAGTGTAATTATCCTTGTTATATGAATTGTGATCAAGATGTTCCTGTTCCTTATCTTTTATTCTTTTATCTATAGCTATTACTTTTGAGCGCGCAAATTCCTGCCCTGAATGAATCATAGTAATGCCTTGTGAAGTCAATAAGAACAAAGCCCCGAGTTTGTTGAGCTTTAGCTGCCCTGGAGATAGTTTTACATTTTCATCAATGTCGGTAACTTTATCTTTTGGATTTACAGACTTAGTCCCAATTCTTATAAAATCACCAAGAGTATATCCATCATGCGATTCAAGATAATTTACAGAATGTTCGGCTTTTTGAAATAACCCATGTTCAAATTCTTTTGTTGTTCCATTTATGTAACTTTTAATTCTATCAATTGAATTATTCCCGCACCAGTTTCCAAATATCCAACCCAAACCATCATTGGGATTTTCACCTTTAATTCCGTTTCTAATTTGATCGTTCCAACTACCCCATTCCCGAAGTGAAAATCCTTTAGGATCATATCCACCGCCCCAAGGTTCTGCAATAAACACAACATTCGGATTTATTTTACGTGCTTCGCGAATTATCTCTTCGAGTGTCTCCCAATCTATTAATTTTCCAAGATCAAATCTAAAGCCATCAATGTGATATTCATTCATCCAATAAATTATGCTATCAATTATTAACCTTCGCATCATTGGGGCTTCTGTTTTTATATCATTTCCACAAAAACTTTCTGTAACAAAATCTCCATTGTCAAACAATCTGAAGTAGTATTCTTTATCAATCTCTTTCAGATTTCCAATTTCATATTCGGATAAATGATTATAAACCACATCCATTATCACAGCAATTCCCTCTTTATGGAATTCCTTTACCATGTTCTTAAACTGATTTACTTGGCGTCCATCCTGCCCCATCCATTCTTTATTTTTAAATTCATTCCAATTTTCTGAATAGTATGATGAAGGAGCAAAAAATGCAGAAGTCATATATCCCCAATGATTTCTTTCGTAGGGATTCCAAGTGTTGATTTTCTTTTTTAGTGAATCATTGAATGGAATTTCAATATTTCCAAATTCTTGCGCAGGTAGTAGTTCAACAGTATTAACTCCAAGATTTTTAATGTAATTTATTCCACCCTTATTATCTTCAACTAGTCCGTTATATGTGCCTGGTTCAACAGCGGCTGCAGAAGGATGTGCAGACATATCGCGAATATGCATTTCATAGATTATTAAATCTCTCCAATTCTGCTGAATCCATTGGTCGTCATCCCAATTGTAGCTTTCAGTGTAAACAATTGATTTTCGTGGATTATTATAATCTGTAAAAGATGTTACTGCTTTAGAATATGGATCAATGCAGAGTGGCAAAGATTCGAAGTTTTCACCTTCAGAATGAGAAACTTTATAGCCATAATAAACGCCTCGCTGTTCACCTTCAGTCACAGTTTCCCAAACTCCATCCTCATCTTTTGCCATATCAACTTTGCTGTATGCTGATTCATCACTTGGAGCTCTATATAGAAATAATTTTACAGATTTTGCATTGGGAGCAAATAATCTGAAAGTTGTTTTATCATCTTTGTAAAAAGAGCCAAGTCTTTTTATTGAGTAGTAATCATCGGGATTTTTAGCTTCAATTTTGCTATCGACTTTTTTTAATGTTTGTGTTTCATTCCCTTTATAAATGTACAAATCTTCTCCGTGTAATATTGACTGTAAAACTAAGATTGTGATTATTAAGTATAAATATGAAATTCTAGTTTTCATTTAATTCTTTAATATTATTTCGAGCAAATATAGTTAATTTTTAGAAGTTTTGAATATGTGATCGCAAGTATTATGATTATGATTGAGACCCAAAATGTTTTATTGGGACAACTAGTCAATTAATTGAGCCTGGTCATCGAATTTTAATTGCCGGCTGCTACAGTCAACCCATAGCAGCCAATAAATAATGTTATAAATTTATTTGTAATAAAATTATAAATTAGCTCTCTTCAACAACAGGAAGATCAGCAAAGTAACGCATAATAGTTTCTTCAGGCAAATGATGATCTTCAAGCTTTCCATTAATATAAGCATCGTAAGAACCAAGATCTAAGAATCCATGTCCAGAAAGGTTAAACAGAATTGTTTTTGCTTCATTACTTTCTGTGCATAGTTTAGCTTGTTCAATCGCACCTTTAATTGCGTGTGCGCTTTCTGGTGCAGGCAAAATTCCTTCAGTTGTTAAGAACAATTTTGCAGCATCAAAAACTTCTACTTGATGATAACTTTCTGCTTCTATTACATTGTTATCATAAAGATTAGATACAGTTGGCGCCATTCCGTGATAACGTAAACCGCCCGCATGAATTGCTGGAGGAATGAATGTGTGGCCAAGTGTAAACATTTTTAATAGTGGAGTAAAACCAATAGTGTCACCAAAATCGTAAGCAAGTTTACCTTTTGTTAAAGTTGGGCAAGCGGTTGGCTCAACAGCAATAACTTTTAGATCCTTTTTATTACCAGTTAATTTGTCGCGTAAAAATGGAAAGCTTAAACCAGCAAAGTTACTACCACCACCAGCACAAGCCACAATTATATCGGGATATTCATCCACTTTTGCTAATTGCAATTTTGTTTCTTCTCCAATAATTGTTTGATGCAACATTACATGATTTAGCACAGAGCCGAGTGCATAATTTGTATCGCTACTTTGAGCTGCAACTTCAACTGCTTCACTAATAGCAACGCCGAGTGATCCTGGAGAATTTGGGTCTTGTTCAAGAATGGCTTTTCCAGAATTTGTTCTATTTGAGGGAGATGGGTAAACTGATGCATCGTGTAATTGCATTAATGTGCGTCTGTATGGCTTTTGTTCGTAGCTTACTTTTACCATATAGACTTCTAATTCAATTCCAAAATGTTGTGTTGCAATAGATAATGCACTGCCCCATTGCCCAGCACCAGTTTCTGTAACAATTTTTTTAATTCCAGCACGCTTGTTGTAATATGCTTGGGCAATTGCAGTATTTGTTTTATGACTTCCTGCAGGATTGCTTCCTTCATACTTGAAATATATTTTTGCTGGAGTTCCGAGCGCCTGTTCTAGTCTGTATGCTCGATGTACAGCAGTAGGACGGCTTAGAGAATATAATTCTAATACTTCTTCTGGAATTTTTACAAATCTATCGGGACACATTTCCTGCATAATTAATTCTTCTGGGAAGAGTGGTGCTAAATCCTGAGGTCCAACGGGTTCTTTTGTTGCTGGGTTTAATGGCATTGCAAGTGGGGTTGGAAGATCTGGTAGAATATTGTAATATTCTGTTGGCATTTCGCTGGGGTTAAGATAAATCTGGTTGTTTCTCATTTCTCCTCCATTGTTAGTGTTCATAAATACAAAAAAAGCCGTTTTAGTAAACGGCTTTAAAACAAAAAACCGTGAATGGTATTTCTACTATCCACGGTATTTATAAAATTTATATAATTTTAGGATAGCAGAACTTAAGGCCACCACCACCAAAATTTTTTATTATTTCTTGTTTCGTTTTTCATTATTGTAAAAATTATAATTTCATATATAAGATGCAAATGATATTTTAATTATTTGTTGGAAGCAATTTTAAAATATCTCTACTCTACTAATATTATTATTTTATAGATTCATAATATTTGCTTAACAATTAAGTTATGAATTAGATTCATAAGATGTTGTGAAGTATAATTTTTGAACTAAAATTTACATCTCTTTTCTTCTAATTCTTAATTAAAAGTAATTCTATTTTCTTAATAATAAGAATTTTGGATATAGCATTAAAATAGAGCTCATATATTAAGTTAGATATGTCTCCTCAAAGATTTGTGCTGTTTGATCTCAAAACTAAAGATTTATTCTCCTCAATGAATAAAAAATATTTGATTCAGAATTATTAAGCATTTGGCACGTGAATTGCCTCTCCTTTGAAATAATTTTCATTAGGATTAGAAATGCATAGAGAACTTTTTAAACAATTCGAACCAGGCAACAGAAGTCAATTGATTGGACTTCTTCAGGATGTTCAAGATATCTACGGATACGTACCAGAAATTGCAATGATGGATATTGCGGAATTTTTGAAAATACCAACAAGTTCAGTTTATGGCGTAGCTACTTTTTATAATCAATTTAGATTAACCCCACTTGGCAAAAATGTAATTAATGTTTGTCGTGGAACTGCGTGCCATGTAAAAGATTCAGCAAATATTCTTTTTGCTTTAGAGAGTGAACTTGAAGTTTCTGTCGGAATGACAACACGCGACAAAGAGTTTACCCTTGAGCAAGTTGCTTGTATAGGCGCTTGTAGCATTGCCCCTGTAATTAGTATTAATGGCGAATACTTTGGAAGATTGAAGACAAAAG
>RCND010001947.1_pt1 | contig 11548 bp, 11 predicted proteins | sample 2041351 | NCBI WGS metagenome assembly RCND01 (sample SAMN09708230, study PRJNA481090) | Marine sediment metagenome, whole genome shotgun sequencing project. | biome: marine sediment; feature: ocean; material: sediment; isolation source: Sewage treatment plant 12B marine sediment (STP12B) ...
ATTTCAGCCCGGGTTGTCGATATGCATACCGTGAAACCGTTGGATACGGAGATGCTGGACAAGGTATTCGCCGAAAACAAGCTCGTCGTTACGGTTGAAGAACACAGCTCGGTCGGCGGCCTGGGAGGGGCGGTTGCGGAATACAAAGCCGGTTTCGCCGATGCTCCGAAACAGGTGATCGCCAGCCTGGGCGACAGGTTCCAGAAACTCGGTGACCATGCATTCCTGATGAAGGAAAACGGGTTGACAGCCCCTGATTTGGCGGCTCTGGCGGAGACGAACCTGTAGGTCAGATCTGTGGAAGAGACCGCCCCGAGGGACGGTCTCTTCCACAGTCTCAATCAAGCACAGCGGAGTGCGATGACGTCCCGCAGCCGTCAGCGCCGCTGACCTTTCCGGATACCCGATCGGCAGACCGCGGTTCCCGGCTAGGAAGAATGATTGGAACGTTCCAACGACGGGGGGTAATATCTGCGGGAAGCGTTGGAGGGTTCCTTGGTTGCATCGAGGCTGTCGGTCTGGTTTGAGCGTGAAATCCTCGTGGATCTGCGTCCTGGCGTGGCTGCCCGAGCGACCATCTTGGGCCCGGCCAGTGCCACTCCGGACGATCCGTATCGTGGCCTCCCCGCCGCCGCCGGGATTGTTGCCTCCCAGCACATCTATAGCGGGGAACTCATGGATCTTGCTCCCGGGCTGAGAGTCATCTCCCGCACCGGCATCGGCTATGAGAAGGTCGATGTCGCGGCTGCAACGGAACGAGGCATCGCGGTGTGCAACACTCCCGACGCCCCGACCGTATCAACCGCCGAGCACACCATCGCACTGCTGCTCATGGTCGCCAAGAACATCAAACAGTCCGAGAGCGAGCTCAAGGGTGGCGGCTCTGACTTCTACTCCCGTCACGTCGGTATCGAACTCGAAGGTCTCACCCTTGGATTGGTCGGGTACGGCCGGATCGCTCGTTGGGTTGCCGGGTTCGCCCGAGCCTTCGGGATGCGCATCGCCGCCTTCGACCCCTATCTCGGCACCGATGCTTTCGCCGATGCCACGCGTTGCGACACTCTCGAGCAACTCGCTGCAAGCGCAGACGTCCTGTCCCTTCACATCCCGCTCACTACCGACAATGCCAACGTCATCGACAACGACCTTCTCTCTGCCATGAAGCCCGGGTCCATCCTCATCAACACCGCACGGGGGGGACTGGTGGACCTAGCCGCTCTCGAAGGGTCGCTCGAGTCCGGCCACGTCTTCGGCGCTGGACTCGACGTGACTAATCCTGAGCCGCTTCCTCCCGACCACCCGCTGCTGAAACGGCTCGACGTTGTCATCACCCCCCACGTCGCAGCCGGCACCGCCGGCGCCAAGCGGAAGATCTTCAACACAGCTTTTGAGCAAGTCATGCAAGTCCTCGACGGAACCCGACCCCAGCACCTCGTCAATCCGCAGGTGTGGGGCTGAGAAAGGACCAATAGTGAGCAAGACCATCGGTATCGGTGTCGTCGGATTTGGGTGGATGGGTCAGGCGCACAGCCGCGCCTACCGCAACATCCCCGTCTATTTCCCCGAGACTGGGCTGGAGCCCAAGCTGGTTGCGATTGCCGACAACGTGCCGGAACGGGTCGACCTGGCCGTCGATAACTTCGGCTTTGAGACCGGTACTGCGGATTGGCGCGAACTGTTGGAGCGCGCCGATATCGATGTGATCGATTGCACCGCCCCGACCGGAATGCACGAAGAGATCGCTGTCGCCGCCGCAGCCGCTGGCAAGCACGTCATGTGCGAGAAGCCCGTTGGTATCGCCCCGACCGCGACCGCCGCCATAGAGAAGGCGGCTCGGGATGCAGGGGCCATCACCGGATGTGGTTACAACTACCGGTGGGCGCCGATGGTGCAGTACACGAAGCAGCTCATCGACGAGGGCCGCTTTGGCGACCTCACCCACTACCGGGGTCGGTTCTTCTCAATGTACGGGCGCGACCGTCTTGGCCTGCTCTCATGGCGCTTCAAGCAAGACGAGGCCGGCTATGGAGCTCTCGCCGACATCATGTCCCACGCCATCGACATGGCACAGTACCTATGTGGTCCGATCAAGAAGGTTGTATCCACGAAAGAGATCTTCGTCAAGGAGCGACCGCTGCCGACCCCGGGTTCCGGCACCCACTATGACCGTGGCAAGCCCGGCGACCCCACCGGAACCGTAACCAATGAGGATTACGTCGGAGCCCTCGTCGAATTCGAGAGCGGCGTTCGGGGGACCCTCGAGGCCGACCGTTCCATCTTTGGTCCGCAGAGCCAGATGGCCTTCGAGATGAATGGTTCCAAGGGCGCCGCGTATTGGGATCACGAGAAGCTCAACCAGTTGTCGCTGTATCTGCCAGAAGAGCAACCAACGGACGGGTTTGTCGAGGTCCTCTCTGGTGGTGCGTACAAGCACCACGGCAATTTCGTCCCAGGTGGCGGCAACTCCATCGGGTACGAAGACCTCAAGACCATCGAGGCGTTGGAATTCGTCACGGCAGTTGCCGAAGGTCGCCCCAACAAGCCCGACTTCGGTGACGCTCTTTCGGCCGCATCGGTTGCGGCAGCCATGGTGCGGTCCTGGGAATCAGAGAAGTGGGAAGACGTCGTCAGTCTGCGTATCGACTGACCCGGAGGAACAATGCTGCTCGAAAATTTAACCAAGCAGAAGCTCGGCAACGGCGAGACCGTATACGGATGCTTCATGCGTCAGGCGGACCCGACCCTTGCCGAGTTCGTCGCTATGCAGGGTTGGGACTTCCTCATATTCGACGGCGAACACGGGTCGCTCGAGGTTCGTGATATCGAAGGTCTGAGTCGGGCCTGTGAGCTGCATGGTGTGACTCCCATTGCCAGGGTCAGCACAAACCAGCCGTCTGTGATTCTTCGCTTTCTCGACGCCGGTGCTCACGGGGTTCAGGTTCCATGGGTGAATACCGCCGCCGCAGCAGAGCAAGCCGTGAAGTCGGCGAAGTACGGGCCGCGAGGAGAACGTGGCCTGGCCGGGAGCAGACAGGGCGGGTGGGGTCTCACCGAACCCCTCGGTGACTACACGCAGCGAGCCAACCGGGAAACGATGGTGATTATTCACATCGAAACCGCCGCGGCGGCCGCGGCTATCGAGGACTACACCGCTATCGCAGACGTCGACGTGCTCTTCATCGGACCAACCGACCTTTCCCACTCACTCGGCCATCCCGGTAACCCGGGCCATCCCGACGTCGTAAAGGTCATGGACCGGGTGACGGAGGCGGTTGTGGCATCTGACAAGGCCCTCGGCATTTTTGTGGGGACACGGGCCGCCGCCGCAGATTGGCACGCAAAAGGCGCCACATACATCGCGACAGGTCTAGAAGGAATCATCAAGCAGGGGATCCAGGCTTATCTGCCCGGTAACCGGCAGAGGAGTGTCTAATGGAAACAATCCGACTGACAACGGCGCAGGCAATCGTCAAGTGGTTGCTGGCACAGCACACTGTGGTTGACGGCGAGGAAGTCGGCGTGTTCGCCGGAGCTTTTGGCATCTTTGGTCATGGCAATGTCACGTGTCTCGCCGAGGCGTTGCAGCCGGTTCAAGACGAGCTGCCGACCTGGCGTGGTCACAACGAGCAGTCGATGGCGCTGGCCGCGGTTGCCTACGGCAAGGCGATGCGGGGGCGGCGGATCATGATCGCTACTTCCTCGATTGGTCCGGGCAGCACGAACATGGTCACCGCGGCTGCCGCCGCCCACGCCAACCGAATTCCGGTGCTCCTGTTCTCGGGTGACACCTTCCAACATCGGATCGTGGACCCGGTACTGCAGCAGGTTGAGAACTTTGGCAACCCGACGATCACAGTGGCCGACACCTTCAAGCCGGTGACCCGTTATTGGGACCGCATCAGCCGCCCCGAACAGATCATCCAGTCGCTGCCACAAGCGTTGGCGGTCATGCTTGACCCCGCCACCAGAGGTCCAGCATTCTTTGCGTTGCCGCAGGACATCCAGGCCGAGGCTTACGACTACCCGGCCCGGTTCTTTGAGCCAAAGGTTCACTATGTGCGTCGCCCCGGTCCCGACCCGCGCGACATCGCCGCGGCTGCCGAGATGCTGGTCAAGGCGAAGAAGCCAATGATCATCGCCGGAGGCGGGGTTCACTACTCAGGCGCTGTTGCAGAGTTGACCGACTTTGCAGAGCGACGTGGTATCCCGGTGGTAGAGACTGTTGCCGGCAAGGCAACCTTGTTGCATGACCATCCCAACTATGCAGGCCCGATCGGAACCACCGGATCTGAGGCAGCCAACGCGGTGGCCGAGGATGCCGACGTGGTGCTGGCGATCGGGACTCGCCTCCAGGACTTCACGACGGGTTCTTGGTCGGTGTTCAAGAACCCGGACGCACGGTTTGTCTCCATCAACACGGCGGGCTGGGACGCCCACAAACAGATGGCGCAACCCGTTGTCGCCGACGCCAAGGTAGCCATCGAAGCGATCGACGCAGCCATTGGGGACTACCAGGCTCCTGCGGAGTGTCTGGCTTTTGCCCAGACTCAGATTGCAGAATGGCACGGCTATCTCGACTCGTGGAAAGAGCGAGAGCAAGACGGCGCTCCTGCCTATGCCCAGGTCATCCAGGTGATAAACGAGATCTGTGACGATGATGACTATTGCCTCTCGGCGGCGGGTGGACTTCCCGGCGAACTGACCATGGGGTGGCGGTCCAAGTCGATTGGTTCCTTCGATTCTGAGTACGGCTACTCAACAATGGGGTACGAGATCGCCGGGGCGTGGGGAGCCAAAATGGCGCGCGGGGATGGTGACGTCATCTGTTGGGTCGGTGACGGCTCATATCTGATGATGAACTCAGACATCTACTCGACTGTGATGACCGGCAAGAAGGTCATCTTCATGGTGTGTGACAACGGCGGGTTTGCGGTGATCAACCGTCTCCAAGTGAACACCGGCGGTGCCGAGTTCAACAACCTGTTGCGGACCGCCCGTCATGAGCGCTACTTCCACGTTGATTTCGTCAAGCACATCGATGCGATGGGCGCGCTCGTCGAGAAGGTGGAACGGCTCGAAGACCTGCCCGCCGCATGGGCTCGCGCCAAGGCGGCCGATCGCAGCTATGCGATCGTGGTCGATATCGACGAGTACACCTGGACCGAGGGTGGCGCCTGGTGGGAGGTCGGCATTCCTGAGGTGAGTGACCGTGAGCAGGTCAGGGTGGCCCGCGCCGAGCTGGAGGCTGAGAAGAAGCATCAACGGATCGGGATCTAACGGTGCGCGAACTCGACGGCAAGGTCGCACTGCTGACCGGAGCCGGCTCGTTTGTCGGCGCCGCTATCGCTGCCAAGCTCGTCGAGGCGGGAGCCAGTGTCGTACTGGGCGGTCGCAGCGAACAGAACGGCGCAGAGGCGCTGACGCCGCTGGGTGATTCGGCCGTATTCGTTCGTGCTGACGTGACCAGCGACGAAGACCTCGATGCCATGGTCGATGCCGCGATCAACCACTTTGGTGGCATCGATTACGTCGTCTCAGCTGCCGCCATCTTCGACTGCGGGATGCTGGAGACGACGCGGGAGAACTGGCGGCGGTCTTTCGACGTGAATGTCATCGGCAACGCCATGTTGATAGAAAAGGCCATTCCCCACATGCGCAAGCGTGGTGGCGGCTCGGTGGTGATCATCGGCTCGATATCCGGTAAGCACTCGCAGCCAGACCGGATCGTCTATCCGACGACAAAGGCAGCGTTGCTTGGTCTGACGCGGAACATGGCGCACGCGCTCGCTCCGGAGAACATTCGTGTCAATCACATCGCGCTGGGGTGGACATGGAGTCGCAATATCGAGCGGCGACGTGGCACTAGGGAAGCTGCAGATGCCTTTGCCGCCGAGTTCCAGCTGATGGGTCGCATGGTGGATCCGCCCGAGGTTGGTGACGCGGTCGTCTTCCTGTGCTCGGATCGAGCGTCGGCGATCACGGGTGCCGATCTGGCGGTCGACTGTGGCTACGACTCAGTAGGCCCGGAGGCCATGGGTCAGGCGTTCGAGAAGCATCCATATCCGGAAGGCGCAAAGGAGACGTGATGGGCGACCCGATCTTCGACTTGGCCGTGTGTAGCGAGATGGTCTTTCTCGACCTCCCAATCGAAGACAGGATCCGCCGTCTCGACGAGTTGGGGTTCAAGGTTGAGATCTGGGACTGGACTGTCAAGGACATCGCTGCCCTCAAAGAGACGGGGGCGACGTTCTCGTCTATGACCGGCTACATCCGGGGCACTCTTGCCGATACCGAGGGTGCAGACGAGTTGCTGCGTACCGCGGCTGAGTCGATCCCCGTTGCACAACAGCTGGAGTGTCCCCGTCTCAACTTGCACGGCACAGGCCTCGGTGAGGGTGGTTTGCCTGTCCAGCCCACAGCTGTCGTCACCGGGGAGATGTGGCTGAAGGCAGAAGAGACGCTGGGTCGTATCGCCGCGCTTGGGGAGAAAGAGGGGGTGACCTTCTGTCTGGAAAACCTCAACCTGGCTGTCGACCATCCGGGTGTGCCGTTCGCCAGAGCTGAGGACACCATCGCCCTTGTATCGTCGGTCGACTCACCGGCGCTCCGGCTCAACCTCGACCTCTATCACGCCCAGATCGGCGAGGGCAACCTCATCGAGTTGGTGCGGAGTTGTGTGGACCTGATCGGCGAGGTGCAGGTGGCGGATGTCCCTGGTCGTTGCGAGCCGGGAACCGGCGAGATCAACTACCCGGCCATTGCCGCAGCTCTGTACGAGACGGGATACCGCGGCGTAGTCGCCATGGAAGCCTGGGCCTCCGCAGACACCCTGGTCGCCCTCGACCGCTTCCGCACCGCCTTCAGCCGCTAGGAGTCTGCTTCGACGATCGAAAACGAGTCTGGCGTCCGTGTGCGCCGAATACGGCGCCACGGGACGCCAGACTGTTCAGGTCACCGGATTGTGATCCTCCAGGCTGACTCCGACCATGGGCTGTTAGGTGGCGAGAAGGATGAGCGCACCACCGATGAGCAGCACGGTCGTGATGCGGTCGAAGAGGGTACGGTCGATGCGGTCAACCAGGGCACGCCCGGTGGCGACACCGATGGGTATCGCCAACCAGGTCCACCAGGTCTGTGCAACCAAGTCGGCGTCAAAGAGATCCGCAAAGAAGTAGGCGGGGATCTTGAGCAGGTTCATGGCTGCAAAGAGGCCAGCCGACGTAGCCACCAGAGGACGGGGTTTGAGGTCGGTCGTCATCAGATAGCCCATCACCGGTGGTCCGCCGAGGTGGGCCAATGTCGAGGTGATCCCTGCGATGATGCCTGCCGGCCAGGCGTGTCGTTGCGCCTTATTTGCTGCCGAGTGCGGGTTCTTGCTCCACAAGTAGAAGGCAACAAAACCGAGCATGGCAACGGCGATGATGCGTTGCAGCAGCGGTTCGCTGATACTCGAGAGAACAAGGCTGGCGGCGGCGATACCGACCGCAGCGGCGACCAGCAGCCGCAGCAAGATGGTGGTGTCCCATTTCTGCCAGTGGGCGGCTACCGCAAACCCGTCGGCAAAGATCAGCATCGGAAGCAGTAGTCCGATGGCGTCGTCGGCCGGGACTGTCAATGCGACCAATACGGTTACAAAGGGCCCGATGGTTCCGCCAATGCCCGCTTTTCCGAACCCGATGAGGAAGCCTGCGACCGCAATGGCAAAGATCATGAGGACATGCACACTCCTGCGTGACGTGCGGGACCTATTGGAACGTTCCAACCATGGTCAATATACTGTTGCGTAGCCACCACGGGAGCGTCATGGGTCGGTTCGATGGCAAGGTTGGATTGATAACCGGAAGTACCCAAGGGGTCGGGGAGGCGGTCGCACGGCGCATGGCCTCCGAAGGGGCTGCAGGGATTGTGGTGTGCGGCCGCAACCGAGACCGGGGAACCGACGTTGCGGCGGCTCTCGCTGCACTCGGAAGCGATGCCATCTTCGTGCCTGTTGAGCTCGGCGACGCCGACAGCTGCAAGGCGCTGGTTGCTGCCGCCGATGATCGGTTTGGCCGTATCGATGTGTTGGTCAACGCAGGAGCGTTGACGTTACGAGGCAGTATCACCGATACTTCTGTCGAGTTGTGGGACAAGATGATGGCGGTCAACGTGCGTGCCCCCTTCCTTTTGATGCAAGGAGCGATCGCCGTGATGCGCCGCCATGGCGGCGGTGGGGCCATCGTCAACGTCGGTTCGATGGCATCGCACGGAGGTGCTCCGATCCTTATGCCCTATGCCGCATCCAAGGCCGCTCTCGCCACCATGACCAAGAACGTCGCCTACTCGGTTGCATGGGACCGCATCAGGGTCAACTGCATCAACCCCGGTTGGATGGACACCCCCGGCGAGGACGTCACCCAGCGCCGCTTCCATACCGACGGACAGGATTGGTTGGACGAAGCGGAAGCCGGGATGCCGTTTGGTCAACTGATCAAGCCCGACGAGGTTGCGGCCGCAATCGTGTTCCTTGCCTCCGGCGACGCCGGCCTGATGACCGGGTCCGTGGTTGATTACGATCAATCGATAGTGGGTGCAGGCAACGCGCCTGTTCCCCGGCGCGAGGAGACTCTGTGACCTACGATCTGATTACCGTTGGCCGAGTCAACATGGACCTGTACTCACAGGAGATTGGAGCCGACTTCGCCGACATCCCTGGCTTCGACACCGCAATCGGAGGCAGCCCTTCCAATGTGGCGGTTGGCACCAGCCGCCTTGGCCTCAGGACTATCGCCTTCACCGCGGTCGGTGAGGACACGGTCGGGGACTTTGTGATGCGGTACCTGCGCGATGACGGTGTGATCACCGACTTCATCCAACGCAAACCGGGCAAGCTGACCTCGCTGGCGATGCTCGGCGCACAACCGCCAGATCGTTTTCCGCTCACCTTTTACAGAGACGACCCTGCCGATATTCACCTCACAGTTGACGATGCCGCCACCCTTCCCGTTGCCGATACAAGGGCGGTACTTCTCTCCGGGAATGCGTTTAGCCGCGGGACTTGTGCAGATGCTGCCCGCGTTGTTGGGGAAGCCGCGGTCGGAGCAGGGCTGACGGTGTTCATGGATCTTGATCTACGACCGACAGATTGGTCCCATCCGCAAGCCTTCGGGTTGACGTTGCGTGCCGTCTTGCCGTATGTGGACGTGTTGATCGGGACCGAGGAGGAGTTCTTTGCGCTGCTGGCGCCGGAGCCGGACCGGGTCGTTGGCGGCGCCGATCTGAGCGACACCGATCACAGTGTCCTGGAAGGGCTGGTCGACGAGCTCGTCTCCGGTGGCGTCGTTGCAACGATCATTGTGAAACGGGGGGCCCGAGGTTCGGAAGTAATCACAGCAGACAATCGAGAGCTCGTACCTGGGTTTCCGGTCGATGTCGTCAACACCGTCGGAGCCGGGGACTCGTTTGCATCGGGCCTCATCTGGAGTCGTCTCCAGGGCTGGGACTGGTATCAGTCCTGCCGGTTTGGCAACGCCTGTGGCGCATTGGTTGTGACTCGTCACGGCTGTGCGGCGGCTCTTCCGACCTATGAAGAAGTGATCGGCTTTGCGGATCAGAAAGGTGGTCTCTGAACATGGCAATCCACAAGCTGCGCTCGGCGCAGGGCCCGGGCCGCCTGCTCCAGGTCGATGCCCACCGATGCAAGCCGCAGCGGATCAAATAGCACCTGCACCTGGTGCTGAGCCCCGCCGATTATCGATGTAATAGAGACATTGGGTTCACGTTTGATGACAGTTTCAACTTCAGCGGCGACCCGGCGGAGGGTGTAGGGCTCCACCTGCTGGGACCAAAAAGTCAGAGCCAGGATGGGCACATCATCGATATAACGCGGCTTGATCAGCGGCGGGGTGGCAGCCCATGGAATGCGGTCAAAGTTGGCTAAGAGTTTAGATTGCAGCCGCACGATGGACTTCTCTTCGTCCTGGCCCACAAAAAAGCGCACTACGGCCATGCTCATGCCTGGACTGGAGGTGGTGTAGACGTACTCCACCCCTGGAATTTCCCAGAGCAATTTTTCCATGGGACTGGTGATGCGTTGTTCCACCTCTTTGGCACTGGCGCCAGGCATTTGCACAAAGATATCGATCATGGGCACAATAATCTGAGGCTCTTCTTCACGGGGGAGGGCCACAACCGCGGCAAACCCTAGTAAAAGGGAGGCCACAACCACCAAGGGCGTCAATTTTGAATTGATAAAAAAGCGAGCGATTTTACCTGCTGTACCAGTTGTATCAGTCATCGTTTACTCCATATGAGGCAGATTCAAAGTTTAAGGTTAACTCATAACTTTGAACTCTCGATTTAGGTATCGCTTTCCACTTTAACACCGTCTTTCAAGTCAAAAGGCACTGAGGAGACATAGTGCTGGCCGTCGGTGAGGCCGGAGACGATTTCTACATTTTGGCCGATGGTTTTGCCGATACGCACCAACCGGAAGCGGGCGATCTGCACCTCATCCACCACAAAGACTCCGTTTAACTGCCCATGGGTTACGATGGCGCTTCGGGGAATGAGCAGAATTCCGGTAATGCCCACGGGAAAGGAGACCCGCGCAAACATGCCCGATTTATAATCGGGCCCTTCGGGCATGCTCACCTTGACCTGAAAGGAGCGGCTGCGGGCATCGGCCGAGGGAAAAACGCGGCACACCTTGCCATCAAATATTCGGTTGTTCATAGCCGGCACCACAACTTTTACTGTTATCGCTAAACGGACCGACTGGATGTAGCGTTCGGGTAGCACCAGATCGGTGCAATAGAGGCCCTCTTTTTCGAGAGTTAAAAAGGGGGTACCCGGTGAGGCCAGATCCCCCGAGTTGATCATTTTGGCTATCACGCGGCCGTTATAGGGTGCCTGAACTTGGGCGTCTTTGGTGCTCACCCGTGCAGCGGCCACGGAGGCCTGGGCCTGGCGGTACTGGGCTTCGGCACGATCAAACTCCTGTTGAGAAGCCGATTGGATTTTAAGCAATTGTAGATAGCGTTTGTACTCTTTGGCAGCCATTTCGGCCGTGGCCTGGGCTTTAGCCAGATGGGCAGCCGCCTGACGCTTATCGATTGTCACCAGTAAGTCACCTTTATTGACCAGATCGCCCTCGCGCACATGCACGGTCTGGACCACCCCCATGAGTTTGCTGGAGATGGTACTGGCGGTACGGGCGGTGACCGTGCCAACCGCCTCATAAAAGAAGGGCTCATGGGTCAGCTCGGTTACCAAAACGTGGGCTTTGACGGCGGCAACCTCTTCCTTTTCCGTCGTGCCCGGCTCGATTTTATCGCTACATGAAACCAAAAAAGCGATGTACAAAATAATGGCCAACATGTAACAGAGTAATTTCTTCATGCCAAACTCCAAATATTTAGGTGTTTAGGTCGAAAGCAGAAGGCGCAGCGCAAAGCAAATTCTACCTATTGAAAATTCTTATCAATGACGCCTGCGGCCAGCGCCAATTCAATTCGGGCTACCTTGTAATCATGCATGGCTTTGAAAAGCTGAATATGGGCATGTTGAA
>RCND010001949.1_pt1 | contig 11546 bp, 11 predicted proteins | sample 2041351 | NCBI WGS metagenome assembly RCND01 (sample SAMN09708230, study PRJNA481090) | Marine sediment metagenome, whole genome shotgun sequencing project. | biome: marine sediment; feature: ocean; material: sediment; isolation source: Sewage treatment plant 12B marine sediment (STP12B) ...
TTCTCAGCTTGCAGCAGCATATTCGTCATGCGTAGCGCAGCATTAATTGCCCCATACACTTGATTAGCATGCACAACACGTGTTGATGTTTTACTGCCGTTATCCAGTTTCCAGCTAATAATCGCCTCAGTCAAAGCGCTCGTTTGACCACCCCTTGGAATATGTACTTCATAATTCTCTAGCGTGGGTAATTGAATATCGTAGTTCTTGAGGATTTTATCTAACGCTACTCGATGTTCTGAATCTGTTCTCTGATTTTCTCTATCTCAGTCTTAAGCTCTAATGCATGATTAGATATTAAGATACTGTTTGCTTTTGAAAGAATTGTGTTCGCTTCTCTGTTCATCTCTTGAGCAAGAAAGTCTAACTTACGGCCAATCGGCTGACCCAGACCCAACGTCTTGGTCATATGTTCGATGTGACTTCTAAGGCGTACGATTTCTTCATCAATGCAGCATTTGTCTGCAAAGATTGCTACTTCAACAGAAAGTCGTTCAGCATCAACAGACACATTATCCATTAATTCTGCAATACGGTTCTCTAGCTTCACCTTATAGTCCGCAACAACTTGTGGTGACTGTTTGTCAATCTCTACAAGTGCATTGGTCATAATGTCTAGTTTACCAAAGATATCTTTCTTAAGAAGTTCACCTTCAGTCATTCTTGTGTTAATCATCTTCTCAACAGCAAGGTTAAGTGCTCCTGCCATAAGACTCCATAGTAAATCCTCGTCGTCCCCTTGTTCTTCAATAACAAGTACATCCGGGTAACGACTAATATGTGACACCGCTACATCATTTCTGATATCGAAAGTCTCAGCCATTTTCTTAAAATAGCTCATATATTCTCTTGCAAGGCTTTCGTTAAACCTAATGCTTTCCTGCTTCTCAGAATTATCTTCATAATTAATGAAGAGATCAACCTTACCACGTGAAAGTTTTTTCTTAACAAATGCTTTGATATCATTCTCAAGAAAATTCAATTTTCTTGGAAGTCGCACATTAACATCGCAATAACGATGGTTAACAGACTTCATTTCAACAATCATTTTCCGGTCATTCTCAGTGAATTCACCACGGCCGAAGCCAGTCATGCTATATATCATAGATTCTGTATCCTTTTTATGTATGTCTGATTAGTAGCGTACCTCATATATTATATCCTAGACAGTTCAAATAAGCAAGGTCCTTTAATCAAAAACCCCGCTCATATGGTCACTCTTAAACCTTAGTTCATTAAATGGATAACACCTACTGCAGACAGAATGCCAACAACCACTAAGGCTGCACCAAGAATTAGGTACAGAAGCATGGTTCCACCTTCGCCTAGGAGCTTTCGTGTTCGCTCTGCATTACGACTACTCCAGAAAAATGCCGGTTTGGCAAGAGCTCCCCATAAAGTAAAAAGACCAACTGCAATAATTAAATATCCGTATATCTCAAAACTCATCTGCTCACGTCCCTTCAGTATTGTCTATATAACTATTATAACACACATAAAGAGGAGACAATGATTGCTATTCTCCGGATACCTTTTTGAATCATCGACTTTATACGTAGGTCCATTTCAGTCGCCATCTATTCAACTTTAGCTCCAAAAGAAGTTGCCAATAAAATGCATTGAGGTACATCCAGATAAACATCTCTCAGATTCAACTCCGAGAGATTAATGCTCTCAACTGTTGCATCTCTGAAGTCACAACCTTTGAGTCTAGTATTGGATAAGTTCGTGCCAATGAGTTTTGCGCCTCGAAATGAAACATTTTCCAGATTGCATCCAGCTAAATCCGCTCTCTCAAATTTCACTTCACCAAAATCTCGACCTTTAAAGTCTTTGAACTTTAGATTTGTGTAAGACCAGTCGCCTTTTAAAATACCAACACCTAACATATTGGCTTCTTCAAAAGTAGATCCTATCATTTTGCACTCAACAAAATCACAACCAAACAAATCCGCAAACCCAAATCGACAATTAAGAAATCCCGAGTGGCTAATAGTACTAGCATTAAGTCTCGCGGCCTTAAAATCACAGTTCACAAATTCACAATTCCGAATTTCAGCTTCATCCATCTCACAACTACGAAAAGAACAGTCAATAAACTTCGACTTCTCAATGTCAAGAAACTTCAAATCTTCATCATCAAAATAACACCCCTCATATACCTGATTACTCTCAATAAGCATTTACGTACCACTCTTTCTAAATTATTTATTGCGGATTAAAGGGGGAAATTAAATACTCCGAACGCGAAAAAATACGTCCACAGTGAAAGATTGTAATTATTCCATCCATTTGTCTCAGTTTCGATCCTATATGGAACTTTTAGCTACTTAATATAAATAAGATGATAAAATTGTTTATACACTCATTTCTGTGTATAGGTATTCTTCCGCGGTTAATTTTTTAGTTTTGCGGCCATTAACAATCCATCTACTCCGCCAATGCCATGTCAATCCAGAATTCTACACCACCGTCAACGTTCTTAGCACCATATCTATTGTCTCCTACTTCTTGTATGGCTTTAACGATGGATAAACCCAAGCCATAGCTGTTCTTGTTGCCGCTTCTGGCTTCATCTGCCATATAAAAACCATCCCATAAGTGGTCCATGGTTTCTTGGCCAATATGTGTTCCATAATTGAACACTTTAACAATGACTCTCTTTTCTTGCACTTCAACTTTGACGCTAATCCGTTTAAGATCATCACCATACTTGGCAGCGTTGGAAATGTAATTGGCCAATATCTGTTCAAATCTTACAACATCAAAAAGTCCAACAATTTCCTTATTTGCAGTAACCTGAATGTTTAACTGTTCCACTTTAACAAAGCCATCGTACTTGTCTAAGAAACCATTAATCGAATCACATAGATTGATTGGCTCTTCGCGCAAGGTCATACGACCACTTTCCAGACGTGACAATTCTAATATTTCATCAAGGAGACGACTCATCTTTGTTGCCTCTTCAGATATGTAAGCCATATATTTCTTTTGTTGGTCCTGATTCTTTACATAGCCACCTTCAATTTCTTCTGAATAACCTTTAATCAATGCCAACGGTGTGCGAAGTTCATGAGATGCATTTGAGATAAATCTTTTCTGAGAACGCACATCTTTTGCCAATTGTTTGTTCTGTTGATTCAATTGATTCAGAGACTTCTCTAAGGTTTCTGATAATTGATTGATGTCATTACCTAGATCTTCAAGCTCATCTCCAGTTGTGATTGCCACCTTACGATTGAATTCAAGCCTTGTTAGTGCGTCCACCTGTTGCTCGATATCTTTAATCGGTTTTGTAAACTGCCTAGATAACCTCATAGTGACAAATATCAATAACACCAAAAATATGACTGCACAGAGTACCAATAATTTATTTGCTACAGCAACACTATCATTGACTGGTTCTAAAGGCTGAAACATATATACATACAACCCACCATCAATTTGCCGCCCATAGATTAAGATTGAATTATTGTCTTTTGGGTTAGGATCAATAACCATGACTCGCTCTATACCCTCTGTTAACATCCGTCTTTCACTAGTGCTATCAAAAGGCAATTTGTTTTTATCCGGTCGTATCTTTGGATCTAACTGATGGTCAATGCCATCAATATCTTTAAAACCAACTTCCGGTGATGCTGAATAAATCACTTGGTCATCCAGAACAACCACTGTATCAAAATCATTGCCAATATTCAATAGTCTGACATCGTCAAGCCAGGTGTCTGTTATAACCTCACTGTCTATGTTTTCAATGCCTGAAAGCGCATCAACCATTCGATTTTCAATGGCTTTAAGGTACATTGGTTTCAGCAACAGGGTATTCGCTACTAGAAGAACTAGGGTGAATACAACGATGATCATTGTCACATTAAGAAACAATCTTTTGGTAATACTATGTCTACCTTTCATCCGGCACCTCTAGTTTATAACCGTAACCTCTAATGGTGGTCACCCACCCACTATAATCACCGAGTTTCTTCCTTAGTCGATTCATGTGTGTATCCACCGTGCTATCAGAGCCTAGATAATCATACCCCCATACCTTTTCAAGAATCTGATTTCGGCTAATAGACATGCCTTGATTGATCACCAAATACTGGAGCAACTCATATTCTTTTCTATTAAGTACTAAGACCCTTCCATTAATTCTTATCTCTCTTGCTCGATCGTCCACCTCAATCAAAGATGAATGTTTAGCCTCTTCGGGCATTACAACTTTTCTTTTGAGGGCTGCTTCAATTCTAGCCATCAGTACCATGGGTGCAAAAGGCTTAATCATATAATCATCGGCCCCATTATCAAAGCCATCTACTTGGTCATAGTCTTCGCCTTTAGCCGTTAGCATAATAATCGGCACTGAAGATTCTTTACGTATATGGCGGCAACTATCATAACCATTCATAACAGGCATCATAACATCCATTAGAACCAGATCAATAGCTTCTTCTCTGGCTTTTGTAATAGCTTCCATACCATTGGATGCTTCAACTGCCCCATAGTTCCTATTTTCTAAAATCATACGAATCATCTCACGCATTCTTGGTTCATCATCAACAATTAGTATGTTAGCTAATCTCTTCTGTTCCATGGATACCCTCATTTCCTCTAAATACATACAGCGCGACGTAGCAACTTACATCACCATGACCACGCTGTATTATTATAGCATATTTTGTACGATTCTATCTTAGGTTATTCATCCCCATAGGTCCCGGTTCCGGTGTTGCCACCATCGATTCATTACCTGTTAACATATGGGCACTTGTCATCTCAAAGGTATCTTGTATGTTACCATCAACTGTCACATTATAGGTTTCCCCCATAGTTAATAACGTTGATGCGAAGACAAAGGTTTGATAAGTTTTTGCAGCTGTATGTTCAGCAACAATTGACCCTGACTCACTTGTAATCTGAATGGTGCTACCACCCTGCTGCACTTCATCGAAAAATACAAGCACTGAATTCTCTGTAGATACGTCACTCACCGATTGAGACATACCATAACTACCAGCCGCCATAATTGTACCACCTTGATAATCAAAGGTACCGTTATAATCGATAGCACCTTCCGCTGCTGTCTCAGGTCCATCAATAACCAATAGTCCATCTGTCATAATTATGTGTCCATTGGAATCAACACTATCACTTTCACTATTGATGTAAATAGAGCCACCATAGATACGGATTCCATGGCCTTCGAGAACGATATCGATAGGCTTTCCACCACCCATAGCACCTGGTTTAGGTCGCATTGACTCTGCACCCATTGTTCCATCGCTACCTGTCACGACCTCTGGAGAAATACCATCGCTTTCTCCAGCTAACCCTTCACCTTCTTCCATTAGGGGGATACCTTCTTCCAAAGATGGGCGCCCACCAGATTCAATGTCTGCGTCCATACCAGTCATTTCCATTCCCACCTCAAGCACATCTGAATTCGGGTCTGATACGTTCAAGCCATCATCGATTGCAACGATGGTGATGTCTCCATCATATACAGCAATGTCATAGCCTTCAATACCTTCATAACTACTTTCAATATTAATGGATCCGTCATAAATAATTGCAGCATATTCGCCATGAATGGCATCATCTCCTGCATTAATTGTTATGTCACCGTCTCGGATAATCAACACATTACCTGAGTGTAAAGCATCTTCTACTGACGTAATCGTAATGGTCCCATTGACGATTTCTAGATATTCACCTGCTTTTAAGCCATCTTCACCGGCAGTAATGGCCATCTCACCATCTAATACAATAAGGTAATCTTTTCCTTTGAATCCATTGTTACCAGAATCAATGATGTATGTACCACTTTCAACGACGAGTCCATCATTACTGACAACAGCATTTTTCACAGTTGTTTGAATGGTTAACTGTCCTGTACCATTAAACGTTAAATCGTCTTTACTAAAAATTGCTGCAATATTTTCTTCACCTGTTCCGTCTTGACTCATTGAGTCACTGGTATCACTGATTAAGTTAACACTACCATCAGCTAGTGTAATAAGCACTTCACCGGCATCTTCAATGTAAATCGGTGTTGTTATATCATTGGTCATTGTTATATTACTAAAAACCAGCTGCACATCCCCTTTGTCTTGAGCATCAATATAGATGCTACCATCAACTAAAACACCGCTTAATTCATAAGAACCACCTGCACTAATGATAATCTGATCATTAACCACTTCTGCAAAATTTCCGTCAATGGTTACCACATTGTTTTCTGAAATATTGATGTAAGTTGGGTTCGGTCCAATATCGACTGAGTTTACTTCATAGTCGTAATCAACTTTTTCTTCATCCACATCAAGGATAATTGATTCTAAAGCTTCAAAAACACTGGTTGTTGCCATTGCATTCGAAGTGTTTGATGTACTTGTTGTATTGATTGACTCTTTCACCATTGCTGCTTCTGATACAACACTGGTTTGATCCATTGTTGTGTCTACACCGCAGCCAACCATCAAACTCACCACCATAAGACTTGCTATGATTGTTTTCCCTAATTTTTTCATTAATTTTGTCATATTTATCCGCCTTCCTAAGCCGCGTATTCACCATCATAGCTCACCATGGCTACGTTGGTTACTGATTCTATTTTATCAAGTTCATTAACTAGTTGACTTCTATCTGATTTCAAACGTACCTCAATGGTCAATTCCATATTTCTCGGTGTGCTTGTTTTTGATTTCATTTTTTGTTTTTTAGCATATTGATCAATAGTGGTGTAAATATCATCTTCTGCTGATACCTCTGAATAATTAACAATAACAAGGTATGGGTCGTTCTGAATGTCCGTTTTTGAGAAAAATAATAATCCCCCGCCGATGAAGACTGTTGAGACTATGGCTAATACGATGAGTCCAGCACCTGCAATAATCCCTATACCAATGGCCCAGAACATATAGATGACATCCATTGGGTCTTTAATTGATGTTCTAAATCTTACGATTGATAATGCACCAACCATACCAAGAGATAAGACAATGTTGTTTGTTACGCCAACAATAATTGTTGCTGAAATCAAACTTAATGCTACCAATGATACGTTAAAGGTCTTTGAGTACATAACACCTTGGAAAGTGTATTTATAAACTTGGAAGATCACCAGACCAAGCACCAATGCAAGACCTAAAGTTAACATAATCTCAAGTACAGTTAAGTCCCCGGTTGTTTGTGTTAAAAAATCATTTTTGAAAATATCGCTAATTGTCATAATAGTCACTCCTTATAGTTGTTTTAGATCGTCATAATTCTTTAATAATATGGGTTATTGGTCTTTAGTATTGTTTATCAAATGATGGATTGTTGTACTTTTGAAGCCTACCGCAAATTACGCAAATTGTCGCAAATTAACGCTATAAATTTTCTTGAATAAGCTCTTGTTGTTTGTAATAAGAAGGCTTTGATGATACTCCAACAGTTCAACTCATTGATTGAGATTGCGTAAATTTGTGTTAATTTGCGTAATTTGCGGTAGTCAGTTTTACTTAATTTTAAGTTTTCATCTAGTAACTGCCCATTCTTGACATTGTGTATTTTGAAAAGGCTTCTCTATTTTTAGCATTCCCTTGGATCATTGCACGAATGTGGGTTGGAAGGAATCCTGTATACTTCACCTCAAGCACCATATCGTTTTGCCCTGTTGCCAATGCATACACTGCCTCTTGATCAAATAAGTCTTTCTCTCCTACTGCGTACCGTACGTTCTGATCAATGGTGATTCTCACTGTGCCAAAGTCATAGATAAACGCTTCTCTATCATACTCAACAATAACTTTAGGCTGTAGCTTTTTTGTAGTTGCTAATATGTAGAAATCTCTTAGGACCGGATCACTTTCAATGTTCAAAGAACTGTAATCACCTCTACAGATGTCTTCATATTGTTCTTTGCTTAGTACAACAGAGTCTTTCTTACACCCACCGTTATTTTTTGATTTTCGTTCCAAGCGGATCAGTGCATCGCTTCTGTCATACACCCTGATTCTAAATTTCTTTCTAACTGCATTACCGTCGATGTTATCGTTCAAAGCACTGTTGCAATAATCATCAAAGTAAAGACTTGTTACTCTATAACCACCGGATGCGTCTGCATTCTTATCATAGCTACAAACCGTTTTAATCTTCGATTTCAAAATATTGGCTGATCGTTCATTAATGATGTACTTTAATTCATGTCTATACATACTTTCCAGCTCCCTTCGTTCTTGATCTTGAGTTAATAATAACCACCAGGACTGTCATGAAACTAACAAAAGTATGAACAAACTGTAAACTTGTAATAAAACATATCCACGCACAAAAACAAGGCCTCTTTCGAGACCTTGTTTTGTATAGCTTCTTCTATTTTACATCCAGAGGATGCCTACTACTGCTGCGCCTAGGATGTATAGAATTGGGTGATTTTTGAATTTAGCTATGGCGAAGATGACTGCTGCTGCCAATACTATTGACAGTGGGTCGAATAGAGAAAGCCAATTGCCGGTACTTTTAAATCTGTCACCATTGATCAAGGATGAGTTTATTGCTATAAAGAAGGCTGCTGCCGCAATTAACCCTGCTACAACAGGTCTTAGTACCGCTAATACACTTACAACATAGCGATTCTGATCAAAGGCTAAAACAAACCTTATTAGGATTATGACTAGCACGAATGATGGTAAAGAAACAGCCAATGTTGCAGTCAGTGACCCTGGGACCCCTGCTGTCTGATAGCCAATAAAAGTGGCCATATTCACCGCAATTGGTCCAGGTGTCATCTGTGAAACGGCAATCATATCCGTAAATCGCTCAATGGTCATCCACCCTTGCTCTTCAACAATACGCTGAAACATAGGAATCATGGCATAACCACCACCAAAGGCAAAAGCCCCTACATATAGAAAATTAATAAATAATGTAAAAAGTTCAACCAGCATAATAACCTCGATCATAGATGTATAAATTAAAATGTACTATCATGTGACAATGATGTGCTTTGTGTCTCCTTTGTGCTCTTGTGGTTTTTCTTTTTAAAGATCCAACACTAAGACCTCTAAGAAGTCTCAAAGACCTCAAAGGGGTTTTGCCATTGACGCTATACCTTCTGCACTTTGTGTCTCCTTCGTGTTCTTCGTGGTTTTTCTTTTTAAAGATCCAACACTAAGACCTCCAAGAAGTCTCAAAGACCTCAAAGGGGTTTTGCTATTACCCTTTGGTTCAATTCATTGATTGAGGTTGCGTTAATTTGTGCGTAATTTTGGTAGTCAGTTGTACTTCAATTTCATCATTTGTCCAACAATCCCCAATACTATCGCACCTAATATCACGTAAATCGGTGATATACCAATTGCTGCCACCAATATAAAAGCTATGATGGCTAGTGCCCAACCTTTCCAATCCTTAATGACCTTCTTACCAATGCGTACCACTGCCATCACCATAACGGCAAAGACTGCAACCCGTACACCGTTAAAAGCACTTTGTACAACAGGGTAATCTTGGAACCTTGTTAAGAAAGCAGCTATGAACATTATAATAACTAAGGAAGGTGTTACCATACCAGCTGTCCCTGAAATAGCGCCTCGAATCCCACGCATACGATAACCAACCATGGTTGCCGTATTAATGGCTATAACACCAGGTACCGACGATGCCAAAGCATAATAATTTATCATATCCTCATCGGTTACCCACCCTCGATTGTCCACAACTTCTTTCTGCATCATCGGCAACATAACATAACCACCACCAATGGTGAAGCCACCAATTCGGAAGAAGGTGGTATATAACTCCATTAATTTCACATTTTTTCCCATTGTCGACTCCGTTGGTTAGATGGTGGTTGGTTGGTCGTAGTTCGTCGCTCCCTCTACCCTATAAAATCATCCCAGCAACTTAATCGTTGCTAGGATCGAAGCAAAGCTGCCGATTCTGCCTTTGAGGGGTTCATCTACCTTCACTTATAGTAGATAATGAATCCTTCAATGAGCAAGTAAGGCAGCTTTGATTTGATGCAAGCAGAGATGATAACCCTGCACTAATCAGGAGCTATAGTATCAGAAGGATTGGTTGCTTTTTGCTTGACCCATCGATTATGAGGGAATGGCAGCAAAGATAATTACTGGTTCTCAGTGCGGAAGCGCATGTAAGGAAACTGAAGATCCTCACGTCGCAAAACCCACTCCTCAGGATGACGGTAAACCATGAGTGGTTTTCAACCATCATTAACAAGAATAACCAAATTCCGTTTCACGCATCCCTTAAATCTATTCACTAAATAACAGATTTCACTCTACTTAACCTTCTTTTTATGCACATTCCGAATAGTTTTCCTCTTAGGCGTCCCACTCTTTTGATTTTTACCACTACCGCTTTTAGAACCTTTGTTGGTTTTCACTTTATCACCTCGTCCTTTATAATTGCTTTGACCTTTATCTGATGTTGTCATCTTTGGTGCCACCGATCTAATTAAACAATGTCTCTCATCGCCAATTAAGTCTTCTCTACCTGCTATGGTCAAAGCTTCTTTAACCAAACGATAGTTTTGAGGTTTTTTATACTGCATCAACGCTCGCTGCATCGCCTTCTCTTTTGCTGTTTTAGGTACGAACACCTTCTTCATAGTCCTTGGGTCCAACCCAGTATAATACATGGTTGTTGAGGACGTCGCAGGTGTTGGATAGAAGTCTTGAACTTGTTGTGGTTGATGGTTCTTATCTCTTAAGTATTCAGCCAACTTAATGGCACTTTTAAGGTCTGAACCTGGATGGGAGGACATTAGATAAGGCACTAAGTATTGCTTCTTACCTAGCTTACTGTTGTATTCTTCATAACGTTCGACAAACCCTTCATAGACATCAAAATCAGGCTTGCCCATATAACTTAAGGCACAATGATCAATATGCTCTGGTGCAACTTTCAATTGACCGCTTACATGGTGCTCTAGCAATTCTTTAAAGAAAGTAGGATCTTTGTCATACATCATGTAATCAAAACGTACCCCTGATCGTATAAATACTTTTTTCACCTTTGGAATACTTCTTAACCGTCTAAGAATCTGTACATACTCTGTGTGGTCCACTTCTAAGTTATTGCACTTCCTAGGGAAGAGACATTGCTTCTCTTTACACACACCAACTTTTAACTGTTTGGCACAGGATGGCTTTCTGAAGTTCGGGACGCTCATAGGCACTGCGGGTATAACCACTAATGGATTCGGTAAAGGTTTTTACAACGTTGAAACGATCCAGTTCAATCAGATCGTTTACCTGCCGTTGTGGGGATTGATTATTCTTCTTGCTGACCCGTGAGTAAATGATGGCTTTCATGGCTTGTATCAATTATAACATTTGTTTGAATTGTAACACGTTTCCTGTTCGGTCTATACCATTTTATACGGGATTGAGAGAGAAATGTTACATAGTTAAAAATGATACATAATCTTTGCCTATTTACATTGCTTTACACTGTGCTTTTGCATATGTTCAACGAAATGGGAAATTTTGGAAGCATGCTTATATTCTTTAACTTAGGCATAGTTCTTGAGGTACTTG
>RCND010001952.1_pt1 | contig 11545 bp, 12 predicted proteins | sample 2041351 | NCBI WGS metagenome assembly RCND01 (sample SAMN09708230, study PRJNA481090) | Marine sediment metagenome, whole genome shotgun sequencing project. | biome: marine sediment; feature: ocean; material: sediment; isolation source: Sewage treatment plant 12B marine sediment (STP12B) ...
CAGGTACGGAAGATTACATAGGCACAGCCTGGGGATTGGGACAATATACCAATCTCTACCAGGGATGCACGGTAGCTAACGACAGCACGGGGCAATACGCCTTTTACAGATTTCATATACCTGATATCATAGGATTTCACCAGAACTTCAGGGCCTCTATACAGCAAATCGGAGGAGGGATGCGTGAGGCCGTAAGAAAAATCATGAAAAATAATGTGCAGTTGGAACCGGTTACGGTAGCATCCATAAATGGCTTCAGACTACTTTTAGACAATCCAAAGGACATCTTTGATGAAGATTTTCCATTTGGCTGGGTTAATTTTTATCGTATTGATGACTATTCGGCCACTTCATATTTTTATCTAAATAAACCCAGTAGCAGACTCAGTGAATTGCCAAAAGTATCGGAAAGAATTGAAAAATTTTAACAGGTTTATCAGAGTGCTGCTGGTCTCAGCATCGTAAGCGCTTTTTATTTACCTTTATCTTCCCATGCTAAAACAGCTCTACAGATTTCTGAGTCCCAGGTATCAAAACCTTTTTTTGGAGTATAAAGTAAAGTTGAAGCCCAGGTATGGGCATGGACTGCCGGCTCATCCGGAGCTCTACACGATCATTGATGCCAACCGGGAAACTTACAGAAAGCTGCTAAAAAAAGCCCTCGCAAATAAAAAACACATCTGGGCTATCCGTGATTCAAAAGTGGAAACTGATAATGACAAACCTGCCTGGAACAATGGGTACCTGCCAGGACTGGATATTATTGGGATCTACACCATGCTTGCACGCTTCAAGCCCAAAAGATACATTGAAATAGGTTCTGGAAACTCCACCCGGGTGGCCCATAAGGCCTTTGTCGAACAGGATCTGAGTACAGAGTTTATTTCAATTGATCCCAAACCACGGGCAGAGATTGATCAAATACCTAATAGGATGATCCGCGAGCCATTTGAAAATGTTAATCTTGATATTGTGGCTGAGCTGAATGCAAATGATATCCTTTTCCTGGACAACTCGGGTCGTATATTGCCCAACTCCGATTCCATGGTATTCTTTATGGAAATCCTTCCAAGGCTTAAGAGGGGGGTCATTGTTCATCTTCATGATATCTACCTGCCCTACGATTACCCCCAGTTTATGTGTGACAGGTTCTACTCGGAGCAATATGGACTAGCCATTTATCTGCTGGCCAATCCAGATAAATATGAGACCATTCTGCCCAATTATTTTATATCGGAAGACAAGGAGCTATCTGAACTGATCGCTCCCATCTGGGATCACGAAAATCTCAAAGATGTGGAGCGGCATGGAGGTTCCTACTGGATCAGAATCAAGCACTAAATCAATTTAATTTACCCATCAAAGATGCATACCATGAAAAAATCATCCGGAATTATCCTCTTGATCACAGCTTTTGCTTTCCTTTTTACATTTCAGACTTCCGGCCAGCAAACCCTGGCTGAAAAACTGGGTTATGCTGCCGATGCCAAGCTCCTGATCATTCATGCCGATGATATCGGGCTGGCCCAATCGGTTAACGACGCCACCAACAGCGCCTTTGCAAGTGGCGGGATTACCTCGGGCAGCATTATGGTGCCCTGCCCCTGGTTTATCGATTTTGCAGAACACTATAAGACCCATCCCGACCTAGATGTGGGAATCCATATCACTCTTACTTCTGAATGGGATTACTACAAATTTGGAGGCGTTTTGCCCTCAACCGAAATCCCCAGTCTGCTCGATGAAAACGGCTACTTCTACCCCACCACAGAAGAGGTAGGGCAGCATGCAGATCCAGCTGAAGCGGAGAAGGAGATCAGGGCACAGATTGATCGGGCCATCGCCTATGGAATCAAACCCACCCACCTGGATACCCATATGGGAAGTGTACTGGCCAAGCCGGAGCTGGTTCAGATCTACATGAAACTGGGCAAGGAATATGGCATTCCGGTTTTTGCTCCTAGCATGATGCTTATGGGCATGCCTGCTGAGGAAGGAAAGATGATCAAAGAAGAGTATGTCCTGGTTGACCGCATGTTTATGCTGAATGTGGATGGTCCAGAGGCCTCCTGGGAGGAGGAATACGGGAAAATGATTGAAAGAGTGGCACCCGGACTCAACGTGATGATTGTGCACCTGGCCTATGACAATGCAGAAATGCAGGCGGTTGCTATCAACCATCCTGCATTTGGTGCGACCTGGAGAGAGAAGGATCTGAATTATGTCCAGAGCCAGACCTTCCACGATCTGTTAAAGGATAATGAGATTCAGCTGGTCACCTGGAAGGAGATTGGTGCGCTGAACTAAAGCTCAGAGAGCCTTAATTACGCTCGGCCGGATAAGTGGTTTCGGGAATGCCATCTTTCATTGCCACTGCATGATACATCACTGCAAAGGCTGCGGAGATCCACATCACTGAAACGAATACGCCAACAAAGAGGCAAACAAGGCCAACGATTACAACCGGTATGGCCAGAAGGGCCATCAGGAAGATCTGCCACCCATATCCACGAGTCATGTCCCAGCTTACACGGAGTGCATCCATCACATCCATCTCTCGATCCACCACCAGGTAGGGAACAAAGGCAAGACGACAGGCAAAGATGATGCCGGGAACAATCAGCATAACAAAACCCAATCCCACAATAATACTTACCACGATATTGGCAATAACTGCGTTCCAGTAATTCCGCTGAAATACCACAAAGATGTCCTTCACCTCAATGCGTTCACCCCGCACTGCTTTCAGAAAGACCCAGCTGGCGCCATATTGAATGGGACCCGCCACAAAGACTCCGTAGACAATTCCAAAAAATACCAGAGGGACCAGGAACCATTCAAAAGAATCGACTTTCCACTGTATAATCCCCGCCGGACCACTCAATATCATATATACAATGGAAATCACCAGGAGTTCCACAAATGAAGCCATAAGTACCTTCCACCCTATGGAATATGAACGACCTGCATCAGGGAGGAAGTCGTATTGATCATTATTAAATACTGTTACCATGATTTTGAAGTTTTATTTGTTATAAAAGTAAGGCAAGAGGAGTTCAATTCCTTCAGACTTAAGTAGTGATTTGGAAAATCCAACTTTAGTAGGAATCTGATGCCGACTATACTTAAGTAGGATTTTCGTTTCTCATCAAATCTCTACGGTCCATTTGTTGTATATTAACATTTCTAATTAATCATTATGGCTGAAGCGTGGCGTTTTATATTGCTCTTAATACCCCTTATTGCTGGGGGCATCTCCATCTTTTTCGCCTTCCGGCTTATGAAGCGCTATCGTATTGCTTTTACCAGCAGCTTCTTTTACTACATGGTCTTTCTCTATATTTTCGGAACCTATAGTCTGGCCGGAGCCGGAATACTTGAGCAACTGCTTTCCAGGATGGAGATCGATCTGAAGGTGATCCACTCTGCCAGACTGTATGCCATTTTTCTCGGAATCCCCTTCCTGGCGCTGGCTAAATTTATGTTTCTCCGAAGTATCACGGAGTTCTTCCAGAAAAAACCTGCCACCTCTTTTATAATCTTTTACTTTCTGATTCTCACTGCCGTCTTTGTATTATTTGGGGTATACATGATACGATTAAACTACTTTGACCTGGGAGAATACCGGGACTTTATTCTCCTTCAACGTTGGGTATTTATTGGTTTTATATGGGCCACTTATCTTTTTGCCTATCTCTATATACTTTTCTTTTCTGCAGAAGTATCCGACCTTCCGGCAAAAAAACACATCAGGGTTTTCGGCGCCTGGTACCTTGCATTTATGGTCCTGTGTATTACACCCCTGGCATTGTCGGGCTACCATGCCATCTTTCGGCAGGTGTTTTTAGTGGTATTTCTCTCCTGGCATCTGATTCCCATCCTTTTTTTGAACGTCTACCTGAACAAATACCAGGAACCGGAAAGTACGCTTCCGGATGATTTTGATACCAGCTTGCTTGCCTTTGCGGAAGAACATGATATATCCAAAAGAGAGTGTGATGTGATTCGCCTCATATGCCGGGGCCTTTCCAACCAGGAGATTAGTGATACCCTGTTCATCTCACTTCAGACAGTGAAGGATCATACACACAGAATCTTTGTGAAAACCGGGGTCCGAAACCGGGTTCAGCTTAGCAACATGATCAGATAAATCAGCGGAACAATGAGCAAAAGAGCAGAGGTAATCAGCTACCTGAATGATCTAAACATCCCCTTCGACCTTTATGAGCACCCCCCTGTGCCCACGGTAGAAGAAGCCCTGCCCTACTGGAAAGATATTGATTCTGCTCACTGTAAAAACCTTTTTTTCCGGAACCACAAGGGCAACAGGCACTACCTGGTTATTTTGGACCACCGCAGGCAGCTCAACATTCGGGATCTGGAGCAAAAACTAAAGCAGGGGAAAATTTCTTTTGCCTCCCCAAAAAGGATGGAGCGTTACCTGGGCCTGAGTGCGGGATCTGTTTCGGCATTTGGCATCATCAACGATCATGACAATCATGTGCACCTGTTTATCGATGCCGCACTGCACGCGGCCGAACATATCAGTTTTCACCCCAATGAAAACAACGCAACCCTTGTGATCTCATTTGCGTCTTTCCTTAGATTCCTTGAATCGAGCGGTAACTCCTACGAGTTTATCGCCCTGTACGAAGAAGAATAGTTTTAGCGTATCACCCTATTTTTCTAACTTGCATCCGGAATTTATAAACCTGTTATCCTATGATAAATAAAATCGCAACTCCTTTGCTTTTGATGTTGATCCTGCTTTCGGGTTGCCTGAAGGATCCCGATCCCATACCCGAAACCATCAACACATATCAAAATTACTATAACTACTTCCTGGAGCCTTATGCCATACAATGGGATATTGATGATGAAATCCTTGGTGCCGGACATGCCTATGGATTTCCTGCGGAAGCCATTATTACACTTGATCAGGCTGAACAGGAGCTGCTTATCCAGGCCCTGGATTCCGATAGTGGCCTCTTACTCGATAGTCTCTCCTATACAATGTTTGAGAATGGAGCCTATATGACAGCCATCCTGGGAAGCGAAGAGGAGCCTCACCTCTTGTGTGAACCTATAAATACACGTCCTCCCGCCACGGGAATGGTCAAATTTCGTTTCCTGCATGCTTCTCCTGATATGGGTCCTGTCGATATATACATTGGCGGAGATCTGCCCGAACACAAAGTGCTTTCAGGAGTAGATTATACATCTGTCACAGAATATGATGAAACCACTGAAATACAATTGTGGGAGGCCATTATTGTAACACCAGCCAACAGCCTTCCGGCCGACTCTACTATTCTATCTTATACTGTCAATACAATTTTTCGCAGCGGATGGAGCTATATATGTGCCATCGCACATAGCACAAGCTCTATAGAATCCTCATACCAGATACTGGTAGATGATCAACCCATATATTAATTTACGGAACAATTTTTGATACAATCCTAAAACCAAAACAGATCATGGAAAAGAACAGAAATATGAAACAGCATGTCTCCTTCGTGGGTGCATTGCATATTGGATTCGGCCTACTCGGTTTGGCCGCAGCTATGGCCATCTTCTTTGGATTCCAGTTTCTTTTCGAGCTGATTGATCATGAACCCATCGCTCAAAAGGTACTCTCTTATGTAGGAACCGCCCTTGGACTGATCCTGCTATTTTTCAGCTCACTTGGAATTATTGGCGGAGCCGGTCTTTTTTCTTACAGGTCCTGGGCCCGCATCCTGGTGATGATCGTTTCGGCCGTGAACTGCCTCAACGTTCCTGTGGGTACTGCCAAGGGGGTCTATTCCTTATGGGTACTTATGCAACCCGAAACCATTGAACTCTTTGAAAATTCAAATCAATCCTGATTATATGAAAAAGCTATTTATACTTTCCATTCTCTTTTCCATTCTCTTTGTTTCCTGTAACGATGATCCGGAACCTGAACCTGAAATTATTCGTGCCTATTCCTATCTCTATCATTTCATTCCTGAGCTTGGGAGTATTATCTGGGAAGTAGCTGAAAGTGAGGTGCCCGATGAGCAATTATTTGGCGTGCAATTTCCAGGTGCCATCTTGCTTGAAACGGTTGGTGAAGAGATTACTTTTACGGTGAAACACTCAGGCACCAAAGCGGTGATTATAAGTCAGTCCTTTCAACTGGAAAAGAATAAATTCTACAATGTAATCGCCCATGGTTCAATTGAAGATCCTGTCTTGCTTATTCGGGAGATTGAAACAAGCAAACCAGAGTCTGGAAAGGTAAAATTCCAGACCCTGCATTCAGTTTCTGGTCAAGGCCCGATCGATGTGTATATGGGAGGAAACTCAACGAATAATAAATTCGTATCAGAATTGGCTTATTTAAGTTTATCTATTCCCTACGAAGTGCCTGACTTTGATGCAAGGGCTGCAATTACCGTTTCAGCACATAGTGAGGAGTATAACCAGGATAGCGTTTTGCTTACTTCGATATATAATGATGAGATTATAACGGAAGCATATTACCTCACTGTGTTGGCACCCTCTTCCTACCAACTGGAATCTGATCTAACCTTATGGTTGTACGAACTTCCTCTCGATTAGTAAAGAGGCTGGCTCCTTGAACCAGCCTCATAAAAAGCATGAGTCAGTTGCTTTACTAATAACGTACGCGTTCGGTGTAATGTGTATGTAGCAGTTCATGAGATTTATGTCCCAGAGGTTCGCCCAGGAACTCCTTGTAGATCCCGATGATCTCAGGATTTTCGTGTGATTTCCTGATCTCCATGGACATGTCCTCAGCATAGATCGCTTCGGTCCTTTTTCTGCGAATCTCCTCATTGGTGGGAATGGGTTGTCCACCACCTCCCAGGCATCCGCCCGGACAGGCCATCACTTCGATAAAGTGGACATTGATTTCACCGCTCTTCACACCATTCATTAGCTCTCGCGCGTTGAGAAGTCCATGTGCAACCGCACACTTTAGCTCAACACCATTGAGGAAACTCCACTCCTCCTTGCAGTCTTCAATCAGTACCGAAGCCTGCCTAACACCTTCTATTCCGCGAACCGGAGTAATATTCAGATTCTCAAAAGGTACTTCCCTCCCAGTTACAATCTCATATGCTGTCCGCAGAGCTGCTTCCATCACTCCGCCAGTGGCACCAAAGATCACACCTGCTCCGGTTGAAGCCCCCATGATGCTATCGTATTTGTCCTCTTTTAGCTGAGAGAATTCCACACCCGCCTGCTTGATCATCCTTGCCAGTTCTCTGGTGGTCAGAACATAGTCCACATCTTTGTATCCACTGGACCGCATTTCGGGACGATTTGCTTCATACTTTTTAGCTGTACAGGGCATGATGGAGACACTCACAATATCTTTCGGATCGAGCTTCCTGACATCGGCAAAATAGGTTTTGACTAAAGCTCCAAACATCTGCTGGGGAGATTTGCAGGTAGAGACATTGGGAAGATACTCCGGAAAGGTGTGCTCAATGAACTTGACCCATCCAGGTGAACAGGAAGTGGTCATAGGCAGCGCTACATCGGGATTTTTATCAACCAATGCTTGCTTTAATCTGGTAAGTAACTCCGTTCCCTCCTCCATAATGGTCAGGTCTGCCGTAAAGTCGGTATCCAGAACAGAATCAAAACCAAGCCTTTTCAATGCAGCGACCATTTGTCCCGTAACTCTTTTACCAGGTTGAAGGCCTAACTCCTCACCCAATCCAACTCTGACAGCAGGGGCAGTCTGGACCACCACATGTTTGGTGGGATCCAAAATAGCATCCCATACCTCGTCCAGATAGGTGCGCTCCACCAGGGCCCCTGTGGGACAGCGATTGATACACTGACCACAGTTGGTACAGATTACCTCTGCCATGGAGAGGTCCTCAAAGGTGGTAATCCTTTGCTCCTCCCCCTTATAAGCAACGGTAAGCGCATTCACCCCCTGCAGCTGTTCGCAGGTGCGCACACAGCGCTGACAACGAATGCATTTACTATCGTCTTTCTGTATGGAAGGAGAGAATCTATCGATGGTATACTCTCTAATGGTATTAAGATCGATAAATATGTGATCGCCAACGGCAAATTCATTTGAAAGATTCTGTAGCTCACACATTCCATTCTTGTAACACTTGGTGCAGTCGGCATTATGTTCAGAAAGCAGCAACTCGATAATATGTTTACGAGCCGAGCGTACTTTCAATGAGTTAGTCAGAATTTGCATCCCTTCAGAAACCGGAGCAGCACAGGCAGCAACCAGCGATTTGGCTCCCAGTTGTTCCACCACACAAACCCGGCAATTTCCAGCCACACAGAGGTCATCATGATGACAGAGCGTAGGTATCCTGAAATTCATTTTTTTGGCTGCATCAAGAATGGTCGTTCCCTTGGGAACTTTCGCTATCATTCCATTAATGGATAAACTTACCATGATATCTAGTTTTATGAATTTTTCTCTTAGTAAATGATCTCTTCCTTGAAGTTCTCTACGATGGATCCAAATGCATTCCCCACCGATTGTCCCAGTCCGCACTTGGAAGCACGCTTCATGGTCTTTGCCAATTTGACCAGCTCATCCAGGTATTTGGAATTCTTCTCTCCCCGTTTCACAGCCTCAACTCCTTTTAATAGTTGCTGACACCCTACCCGACAAGGGGTACACTGTCCACAGGACTCCTCCGTAAAGAAGTCAAGGTAGTTATGAAGCACATTATACATAGATCGTGAAGAGTTGAACAATTTCATAGATCCTCCGGTAGGCATACCTTCGAATCCAATAATGGTCTCATCAAATTTCTTCCTTGGAACACAAAATCCGGATGCACCACCTACCTGAACCGCCTTGGTATCCCCATCACCAAAATCATTTACAAACTCATCCACTGTCATCCCGAGCTCCAGCTCAAATATGCCCGCCTTTGGAGTATCGCCAGATACGGAAAATACCTTTGAACCCCTGGAATCTTTGGTTCCAAGTTCCTTGAAATGGGCTGCTCCATAATTCATGATCACCACGGCATGAACCAGGGTCTCTACATTATTTATAACAGTGGGTTTACCAAACAATCCTGATACTGTTGGATAGGGGGGCTTGTTACGGGGCTCTCCCCTTTTTCCCTCCATGGATTCAAACAGGGCGCTCTCTTCACCACAAATGTATGCTCCACTTCCCAGGCGAATCTGGATTCTGAAGTTTTGATTAAACTCATCCATGGTTTTATGGAACTTTATTAGTTCCTCATTTAACTTGGGAATTAAAAACTTATACTCGCCACGCAGATAAACATAGCCCATTTTGGACCCAATAGCTTTACCCGCAATGGCCATACCGCAAAATACCTTTTCAGGTACCTGGTCAAGGATTTCGCGATCCTTGAAGGTTCCAGGTTCCCCTTCGTCAGCATTGCAAACAATGTATTTTACTGGCTCTTTCTCCTTTGCAGTGAAGCGCCACTTTAATCCGGTGGGAAATCCGGCACCACCCCGACCTTTCAGGTCAGAATCAAGTATCTCCTGACAAATGTCGTCGGGTTCTACGTCAATAAGCTTTTTCAGGACCTCCTTGCATTCGATCTTTTCAAAAATAAGATCTACCCTTTTTACATGCTTTGAACTCATGCTATGATGTTTTTCTGTGATTATTTCTTTATGTATTCCCTCAAAATCTCTGTCACTTTCCTGTGAGTTAGCTCCGTATAGGGCATATCATTGATCAGCATTGCAGGCGCCTTATGGCACCAACCAATGCAGTTGGTCTCCAGCAGACTAAACTTACGATCGGGGGTGGTCTCACCTAGCTTGACCTTCAAGATTTCCTCAATGGTACCCAGAATCTCATTTTTGCCTTTCATGGCACATGAGATGGTTTTACAGATCCTGATCACATATTTGCCCCTGACTTCTGTATCAAGGAAAGAGTAAAAAGTTGCTGTCCCGAATACATCAGCTGCTGAAATATCCAGTTCTCTGGCCACATCAATCATATCCTGTTTGGAAAGAAAGCGGTTGTGAACAACCATGTCCTGCAGGATGGGCATGAGGCTCTCACGGGATCGGCCATGCTTGTTGGCCAGCTCCCTAACTAATTCATTTTCAATAATCGTCTCCATGAGCTCAAAGGTAGTTAAGTGTAAGGTGTTGTTTATTAGCTAATTAAAGCGATATTGTTATTTGTTTCACAAAACGAAAGGGTAAAAATAGAATTTTGTTGTGAATCTTATAACAACAAATGTCATATTTTATCACCTTAGGGAGAATACATAACCGATCTAAATAAGAATAGCACGGTTTTTGCTGTCAATTAGTAGTTTACGATGCACCTTTCTAAATAGTGAAGAGGAGTGATAATCAAGCACTAGATAAAAATAATTAAAATAAACTAAGTGTTTAGTTGCATAACTAATCTTTTAGTTTTATGTTTGTTGTATCAGTTGACGAAAAGTCGCCATATGAACACACTTACTAAAGCAGAAGAACAGATCATGCAGATCCTCTGGGACAAAAAGGAGGGATTTGTAAAAGATCTACTTCCTCAATTTCCCGAACCCAAACCTGCATATAATACAGTATCTACCATCATAAGAATCCTGGAGAAGAAAGGATTTGTCGACCATCGCAGTTTTGGCAAATCTCATCAGTACTATCCCCTGGTCAGCAGAGAACAGTATAGAACAGAAAGATTCTCTGGTTTGATGAAGGACTATTTCAATAATTCCATGCAACAGGTTCTCTCCCATTTCGGCAGCAGTGGTTCACTCAGTATGAAAGAGGCCGATGAGATTATAAAAATCATGGAAGACCTCAAACAAAATCAAGGCAGCAATGAATAACCTTTTCACATATCTGGTGGAGCTCAATATCTCCCTGATGATCCTGTATGTAGCTTATAAGCTATTTTTTGAAAGGGATAAAAACTTTAATGTACGACGAATATACCTGATGGGAGTGGTCCTGCTACCTCTTATATTACCTCTATTACCCGACTCCATGAGAATGCCGCTTGGTCAGATGGCACCTTTATCCATCAGCCTCGAGGGGGTGACAATTTTCGGCACGGGAACCGTCTCAGAGGACGCTGGTAAGATCTCATTTACCAGTGTGCTCCTGATGATCTATCTGGTAATACTCGCTTTTGGTATAATTAAAGTGTTTATGCAACTAAGCCGTATCGCACATGCCATTATCCGTTCGAAACGCTTCAGCGTAGACGGCATTCCCTTGCTGGCCAGTCCGGCACTGCATGCCAGCTCTTTCTTCGGTTATATATTCATCGATCCGGCTGCAAAAGCAGATGACTCCTTCAGCCATATCCTGGAACATGAAAACATACATAAAAGAGAGTGGCACTCCATAGACCGCATACTTGTAGAAGTTTTTGTGATGATCAACTGGTTTAATCCAGTGGCCTGGATGTTTCGCAGATCCGTGATAGAGAATCTTGAGTACCTGGCCGATTCAGCAGTACTGCGCCGGGGTACCGACCCTACCAAATACCAACTGTCAATTTTAAACCAATATATTGGATGCGCATCCATTTCTAATCAATTCAGTA
>RCND010004678.1_pt1 | contig 11544 bp, 8 predicted proteins | sample 2041351 | NCBI WGS metagenome assembly RCND01 (sample SAMN09708230, study PRJNA481090) | Marine sediment metagenome, whole genome shotgun sequencing project. | biome: marine sediment; feature: ocean; material: sediment; isolation source: Sewage treatment plant 12B marine sediment (STP12B) ...
TGCCTTCGCGCATTGGTTTGATGCTGGACATGACACTGCGTGATATTGAGCGGATTCTTTATTTTGAATCTTATGTTGTTCTTGATGAAGGCATGACCACGCTGGAGCGTGGCACACTGCTGACAGACGAGCAGTATCTCGATGCGGTTGAAGAGTTTGGCGATGAATTCATGGCCAAAATGGGTGCCGAGGCAATTTTTGAATTGTTGCGCACCATCAACCTGGCTGAAGAACTGAAACAGTTACGTGAAGACATCGGCGGCACGCGTTCCGAGACCAAGCTCAAGCGTTTTTCGAAACGCGTCAAGCTGGTTGAGGCATTTATTGACTCCGGTAACCGTCCTGAGTACATGATCCTGACAGTTCTGCCGGTATTGCCACCGGATTTGCGTCCGTTGGTACCTTTGGATGGTGGACGCTTTGCGACTTCGGATCTCAATGATCTGTATCGTCGCGTCATCAACCGGAATAACCGTCTGAAACGTCTGCTTGAACTCAATGCGCCAGATATTATCGTGCGCAATGAAAAGCGTATGTTGCAGGAATCCGTGGATGCCCTGTTGGATAATGGTCGCCGTGGTCGTGCCATCACCGGTACCAACCGCCGGCCCCTGAAGTCGCTTGCCGATATGATCAAGGGCAAGCAGGGTCGTTTCCGCCAGAACCTGCTGGGTAAACGTGTCGATTATTCCGGTCGTTCAGTGATCGTGGTCGGCCCGACGCTTAAATTGCATCAATGTGGTCTGCCCAAGAAAATGGCGCTCGAGTTATTCAAGCCGTTCATCTTCAGCAAGCTGCAATTACGTGGTATGGCGGCAACTATCAAGGCTGCCAAGAAGCTGGTTGAAGCCGAACGCGCCGAAGTCTGGGATATCCTCTCGGAGGTTATCCGTGAGCACCCGGTATTATTGAACAGGGCGCCAACGCTTCACCGTCTGGGTATCCAGGCTTTCGAACCGGTATTGATTGAAGGCAAGGCCATCCAGTTACATCCTTTGGTGTGTACTGCATTCAACGCGGATTTCGATGGCGACCAGATGGCTGTCCATGTTCCGCTTTCTATTGAAGCACAGCTTGAAGCACGTACATTGATGATGTCTTCAAACAATATTCTCTCTCCGGCAAATGGTGAACCTATCATTGTGCCAACCCAGGATGTTGTGCTTGGTTTGTACTACATGACACGTGAATTGGCCGGCGTCCCGGGTGAAGGTATGTACTTCTCCGATATTACCGAAGTTCACCGCGCCTATGAAAATAAGGCGGTTGAACTGCACGCGCGTATTCAGGTGCGTATCGAAGAAACCATTATTTCTGAGCATGGTGATGAACGTTACGAAACCAACCTGGTTCAAACCACGGTTGGTCGTGCTTTGCTGGCTGATATCCGGCCTGAAGGCATGCCGTTCCATTTGTTGAACGAGGCTTTGAAGAAAAAGCAGATTTCGGGATTAATCAACTCATGTTACCGGCGTTTGGGTCTTAAGAAGACGGTCGTATTCGCAGATCGCCTGATGTATACCGGTTTTCGTTATGCAACCATTGCAGGAATTTCAGTTGGTATTGATGATCTTGTCATTCCGGATGAAAAGAAAACTATTCTTGCCGCAGCGGACGAGGAAGTTATTGAAATCCAGAATCAGTATATTTCCGGTCTCGTTACTGCAGGTGAACGCTATAACAAGGTCGTAGATATCTGGTCGCGTACTAATGAGCAGGTTGCCCGAGCCATGATGGACGGCATGGGTAAAACCGCTGCAAAGAACCTGAAAGGTGAGGATGTTGAAGAGGATTCCATGAATTCAATCTTCATCATGGCTGACTCCGGTGCACGTGGTTCTGCAGCACAGATCAGACAGCTGGCCGGTATGCGTGGCCTGATGGCTAAACCGGATGGCTCCATTATTGAAACACCGATTACCGCGAACTTCCGTGAAGGTCTGGATGTACTGCAGTACTTTATCTCGACTCATGGTGCTCGAAAAGGCCTGGCAGATACTGCTCTGAAAACCGCCAACTCGGGTTATCTGACCCGTCGCCTGGTCGATGTGGCGCAGGATTTGGTAACCACTGAAGTTGATTGTGGAACTGAAAATGGTTTAACCATGTTACCCATCGTTGAGGGTGGAGATGTTGTAGAAGCTCTCAGTGAACGTGTGTTGGGCCGTATGATTGCGGCTGATGTGTTAAAGCCTGGTACCGAAGATGTTTTATGTCCACGTAACACGCTGCTGGATGAACAGTGGGTGGAGACGCTTGAAAGTGAAGGTGTGGATCAGATTCTGGTTCGTTCAACCATAACCTGTGAAACCCGTTATGGTGTATGTGCGTCTTGTTATGGTCGTGATCTTGCGCGTGGTGAAATTGTGAACCTGGGTGAAGCGGTAGGCGTTATTGCTGCTCAATCAATTGGTGAGCCCGGTACACAGCTGACAATGCGTACCTTCCATATTGGTGGTGCTGCGTCCCGTGCTGCGGCCGTTGATCATATTCAGACCAAGTCCGGTGGTATGGTTCGTCTGCATAACCTTAAATCGGTTGTGAATGGAGAGAAGAAACTGGTTGCGGTATCCCGTTCGGGTGAATTATCCGTCATCGACGAACATGGCCGTGAGAAAGAACGCTACAAGATTCCCTATGGTGCTATCGTTTCCATCCGTGATGAAGATGACGTAGAAGCAGGTCAGGTTGTGGCCAACTGGGATCCGCATACCCATCCGATCGTAACGGAAGTGGCGGGTATTGTTCGTTTCCACGATTTCGTTGACGGTATTGCTGTCAATGAAACAGTGGATGAGATCACCGGTCTTAGCAGTCTTATCATTACAGATCCCAAACAGCGCGGTGGCGCAGGCAAGGATCTTAAACCGATGGTTAGCCTGAGTGATAAAAAGGGCAGGCCCCTGTATCTTGCAGGTACTGAAATACCTGCGCAGTACTTCTTGCAAGCGCTGTCGATTGTAAGTATCCATGATGGTCAGGAAGTTGCAGTGGGTGACGTTATCGCACGTATCCCGCAGGAGTCTTCCAAGACCCGTGATATTACCGGTGGTTTGCCACGTGTTGCTGACCTTTTCGAAGCACGTAAGCCGAAAGAGTCTGCGATACTTGCAGAGGTTTCCGGTATCTTCAGCTTTGGCAAGGAAACCAAGGGTAAACAACGTATCGTCATAACCAAGGATGACGGTGATCATTACGAAGAGTTGATTCCAAAGTGGCGTCATCTGATCGTTTTTGAAGGCGAGCGTGTGGAGAGGGGCGAGACCATCGCAGATGGCGAACCAAGCCCACATGATATTCTGCGTTTGATGGGTGTTGAAGCTTTGTCCGATTACCTGACCAAGGAAATTCAGGATGTATATCGTCTGCAGGGTGTAAAGATCAATGACAAACACATTGAGGTGATCGTCAGGCAGATGCTGCGCAAGGCTGAAGTTCGTGAATCAGGCGATACAACCTTGTTAATGCGTGAGCAACTCGACGTGGTTCGTGTCAAGGATGCAAATGCTATTGCAGAACGGGAAGGCGGTGAGCCGGCCGAATACCAGCGTTTGTTGCTGGGTATTACCAAGGCATCGCTGGCAACCGAGTCATTCATATCTGCCGCGTCCTTCCAGGAAACTACCAGGGTATTGACAGAGGCTGCCGTAAGGGGCACGACAGATAACCTGCGTGGCCTGAAAGAAAATGTCATTGTCGGACGTTTGATTCCTGCCGGTACCGGTATGGCTTATCACAACTCCCGCAAACGGCCTCCTGAAGAAGATCCTGAAATTGATCTGGCCGCACTGGCAGCTGCTGTTGCCGCGGAGGAGTTTGGTGAGTTAGATGATGCGGCGGAAGCAAAAGCCAAAGAATAAGTTGGCTTGGTGTTTAGAACGTGGGGTGCGGACAGGTTCCGCACCCTTTTTTTCGGCTCCAAATCTGTTCAGGAAAAAATATCAGCTATCCGCAAATAATTTTAATTTAGCGGTTGCGTAAATATAACCATACTGTCATAATTGTCCGGCTAAGAAATTCAATCCCTTCAAAAAGAGGGGCCGAATGGCAAGGATGTAATTGACAAGACATTTTATTGACCATTTCGGATAGCCGATGTCGCCGGCGCGTGGGCCGGAATCATGGGTGCCTAATCCAGGCTAAAAAGCTGGGGTTGGGCATTTGACATTGTTGGAGGGTCTGCGTAGAATTCGCGGCCTTCGACAGGCTGGGATTCAGGTCCCGTCTGTCTTTTTAGTTTTAGCCACTTTGAATTTAATTTGGGTAATAAAGTTATGACGACTGTAAATCAACTGGTACGCAAGCCTCGCAAGCCAAAACCATATAAAACCGGCGTACCCGCGCTGGAAGGGTGTCCGCAAAAGCGCGGTGTATGTACACGTGTGTATACAACGACACCTAAAAAGCCGAACTCTGCGTTACGTAAGGTTGCGCGTGTCAGGTTGACCAATGGTTTTGAAGTCACCAGCTACATCGGTGGAGAAGGTCACAACCTTCAGGAGCATAGTGTGGTCCTCATTCGTGGCGGTCGTGTTAAAGATCTCCCGGGTGTTCGTTATCACACCGTTCGCGGCAGTCTCGACACCTCGGGTGTCAGCGATCGTCGCCAAGGACGTTCCAAATACGGCGCCAAACGGCCCAAGAACTAGATTGGACCTTTAAGGATCAGGTAACGAAATGTCAAGAAAACATTCAAATTTTGCACGTGAAATTCTGCCAGACCCAAAGTTTGGTAGTGAGATGATCACTCGTTTTGTCAACATGGTGATGAACAGTGGCAAAAAATCAGTGGCCGAGCGTATCGTTTATGGTGCAATCACGACCATTGAAGAAAAGAACAAAAGCGCAACAGCGGTAGAGTTGGTACAAACTGCTCTGGAAAATGTTAGCCCCATGGTCGAGGTTAAGTCCCGTCGTGTTGGTGGTGCTACTTACCAGGTGCCTGTGGAAGTGCGTCCAAAGCGTCGCCAGACACTGGCAATGCGTTGGATTATCGATGCTGCACGTAAGCGTGGTGAAAAGAGCATGCCGCAGCGTTTGGCAGGTGAGTTACTGGACGCAGTTGAACAGCGTGGCACAGCGGTTAAGAAACGCGAAGACGTGCATCGTATGGCAGAAGCAAATAAGGCTTTCTCCCACTACCGTTGGTAGCAGGGTTTAGAGGAAATTATAGTGGCACGTATAACGCCAATTAAAAGGTATCGCAACATCGGCATCATGGCTCATATTGATGCTGGTAAAACGACTACGACTGAACGCATTCTGTACTACACCGGTGTTTCTCACAAAATCGGTGAAGTTCATGATGGCAATGCCACCATGGATTGGATGGAGCAGGAGCAGGAGCGTGGCATAACGATTACCTCCGCTGCTACCACCTGTTTCTGGACTGGAATGGATAAGCAGTACAAAGAGCACCGGATCAATATCATTGATACACCGGGGCACGTTGACTTCACTATTGAGGTCGAACGGTCTTTGCGCGTGCTTGATGGAACCGTAGCGGTATTTTGTGCAGTAGGTGGTGTTCAGCCGCAGTCTGAGACCGTATGGCGCCAGGCAACACGTTATAGCGTTCCACGTATGGCATTCGTAAATAAAATGGATCGTACCGGTGCAGATTTTGGACGTGTAGTCAGGCAAATCAGAGAGCGTCTTGGTGCCCGTGCTGTTCCTATTCAGTTGCCAATCGGTGCTGAAGAAGATTTTGAGGGGATCGTTGATCTGATCAGAATGCAGGCTATTTACTGGGAGAAAGAAAATCTCGGTGTGGCATATGATGAGCGTGAGATTCCCGAGTCCATGCTTGAAGAAGCCCAGGCAGCGCATGACTATATGGTTGAGATGGCCGCTGAAGCTTCCGAAGAGTTAATGGAAGCGTACCTGGAGGATGGCGACCTCTCCAAAAAGCAGGTTCTGGCTGGTTTGCGTCTGGGTACATTGAATAACGACCTCATTCCTTGTTTGTGTGGGACCGCATTTAAGAACAAGGGTGTTCAATCCTTGCTTGATGCGATTGTTGAGCTGATGCCTTCTCCTTTGGATGTGCGTGCTATTACAGGAATTCTTGAGAACGAAAAAGAAGGTGTTCGTTCCAGCAGTGATGAAGAACCGTTTTCTGCCCTGGCATTCAAAATTGCAACCGACCCGTACGTGGGTACGTTGACTTTTTTCCGGGTGTATTCAGGTGTTTTGAAATCAGGTGATACGATTTATAACCCGGTCAAGGGTAAGAAAGAGCGTGTTGGCCGTATCTTGCAGATGCATGCCAATACCCGCGAAGAGATCAAGGAAGTCCGTGCAGGTGATATCGCTGCCGCGGTTGGTCTGAAAGATGTTACGACCGGTGACACACTGTGTGACCTCAAAGACGTTATCACGCTGGAGCGTATGGAATTTCCGGATCCTGTGATCTCGGTGGCTGTTGAGCCAAAGACCAAGAGTGATCAGGAAAAGATGGGTATCGCACTTGGTAAGCTGGCGCAGGAAGATCCGTCGTTCCGTGTTCACACAGATGAAGAATCAGGCCAGACCATTATTTCCGGCATGGGTGAATTGCACCTTGATATTCTTGTCGATCGTATGCGACGTGAGTTTAATGTTGAAGCCAATGTGGGTCGTCCGCAGGTTGCGCATCGTGAAACGATTCGTAAATCAGTTGAGGCTGAAGGCAAGTTTGTTAAGCAGTCAGGTGGTCGTGGTCAATATGGACACGTGAAGATCCGCCTGATGCCTATGGGTGTTGGTGAAGGGTACGAGTTTGACAACCAGATCGTTGGTGGTGCTGTGCCGAAAGAATATATCAACTCTGTCGACAAGGGTATCAAAGAAGCACTGCAGAACGGTGTTGTCGCAGGATATCCGGTCGTTGATGTCAAGGTTGAGCTCTATGACGGTTCATACCATGAAGTTGACTCCAACGAGATGGCATTTAAAATAGCCGGTTCCATGGCCTTTAAGAATGCCGCCAAGATTGCCAGTCCCGTACTGCTCGAGCCGATGATGAAGGTGGAAGTGGTTACACCCGAAGACTATATGGGTGATGTGATGGGTGACGTAAGTCGTCGCCGTGGCATCCTGCAGGGTATGGAAGATTGCCCGTCAGGCAAGATTGTCAATGCACACATTCCGCTTTCGGAAATGTTCGGTTATGCCACTGACCTGAGGTCTCAGACCCAGGGTCGTGCAACATATACCATGGAATTCGATCACTACTCCGCAGCGCCGGCAAGTGTGGTTGAAGAAATCGTCAAGAAGATCGCCTAGGTTTCGGACCGGCTAAGAAGAGGTAAAGAGGCATGTCCAAAGAAAAATTTGAAAGAACAAAGCCCCATGTAAACGTGGGAACGATTGGTCACGTAGATCATGGTAAGACGACGCTGACGGCGGCGATGACAGCCCGCGGTGGTGATTTTGTCGACTATGACATGATCGATAACGCACCGGAAGAGCGCGAACGTGGTATCACGATTGCGACGGCTCACGTTGAGTATGAATCACCGCTGCGGCATTACGCGCACGTTGATTGCCCGGGCCATGCTGATTATGTGAAGAACATGATCACCGGTGCGGCGCAGATGGATGGCGCGATCCTGGTGGTATCAGCGGCAGACGGTCCGATGCCACAGACCCGTGAGCACATTCTGCTGGCGCGTCAGGTAGGTGTTCCCTACATGATGGTATACATGAATAAAGCCGACCAGGTTGATGACGAAGAGTTGATCGAGCTGGTTGATATGGAAATCCGTGAGCTGTTGAGCTCGTATGATTTCCCGGGTGATGATATTCCTGTCATCGTCGGTTCAGCGTTGAAAGCGCTGCAAGGTGACGAATCTGATATCGGTATCCCTTCAGTCCTGAAGCTGGTTGATGCGATGGATGAGTATTTCCCTGAGCCGGTACGTGATATGGATAAGCCATTTCTGTTGCCGATCGAGGACGTATTCTCAATTTCCGGTCGTGGCACCGTGGTCACAGGTCGTGTAGAGCGCGGCGTTGTGAAAGTGGGCGAAGAGATCGAGATTGTAGGTATCAAGGAAACCCACAAGACGACCTGTACAGGTGTTGAGATGTTCCGCAAGTTGCTCGACGAAGGCCGTGCGGGAGATAACGTTGGTGTACTGCTTCGTGGTATCAAACGTGAAGAGGTTGAGCGTGGCCAGGTATTGGCGCACGTTGGATCGATCAATCCGCATACCAAGTTTGAAGCAGAGGTATACATCCTGTCGAAAGACGAGGGTGGTCGTCATACACCGTTCTTCAAGGGCTATCGTCCGCAGTTTTACTTCCGTACAACGGATGTAACGGGTGCGGTGACCTTGCCTGATGGTGTTGAGATGGTAATGCCTGGTGACAATGTTCAGATGAAAGTTGAACTGATTGCACCGATTGCGATGGAAGAAGGTCTGCGTTTCGCGATTCGCGAAGGTGGCCGTACGGTAGGTGCTGGCGTAGTTGCCAAGATCTTCGAATAAGATTAAATGGTGTTGTTCTATGGGAAGCTGGCGGCCTCAGGGTCTGTCAGCTTTCTAGTCTGAAGCAGTAATGAAAGGCCAGTAGCTCAACTGGCAGAGCATCGGTCTCCAAAACCGAGGGTTGGGGGTTCGAGTCCCTCCTGGCCTGCCACTACTGCAGATGGGTATAGAAACGGCGGTTGAACACGTCAGAACATGTAACACAGGTACTGGTAACACAGGTACAGGAACGGGTAGAGCGGCAGAATATGAACAGCAAAGTAGAAAAAGGCAGGTCAGCATTCGTAGATACGTTGCTGTTGCTGACCGCAGTCATCATGCTGCTGGGCGGCGTTGCTGCTTATTATTATTACCAGAATTTGGCGATTACACCGGTTCGGGTTGCAGCGTTGATAACGGTTACCTTGCTGGCGGCCTGGGTTGCGGCCCAGTCCTATAAAGGTGCGACGTTTTTCCGGTTTTTGAAAGAATCGGATATCGAACGCCGAAAAGTAGTTTGGCCTACTCACCAGGAGACGGTGCAGACATCGTTGATGGTAATTGTTGTCACGATCATTATTTCGCTGTTCCTGGCAAGTGTTGACTGGATGATTGGTACAGCAGTTCGAAGTCTACTGAGTGGAGGCGGCTGAGCATGAGTAAACGCTGGTATGTAGTACATGCTTTCTCAGGTTTTGAAAAGCAGGTGCAAAGGTCGTTGACCGAGCGCATTGCGCGAGCCGAGATGGAAGACATGTTCGGTGATATCCTGGTGCCGACAGAAGAAGTGGTCGAAATGAAGGGCGGTCAGAAACGTCGCTCCGATCGCAAATTTTTCCCCGGTTATGTGCTGGTGGAAATGGAAATGAATGACGAATCCTGGCATTTGGTCAAAGAAGTGCCAAAAGTGATGGGTTTCATTGGCGGGACTTCTGACAGACCTGCCCCGATTACAGAAAAAGAAGCCAATACCATTCTGAGCCGAGTTCAGGAAGGTGTTGACAAGCCGCGGCCGAAGATACTGTTCGAGCCGGGCGAAATGGTTCGGGTAGTAGATGGGCCATTTAATGATTTCAACGGTACGGTTGAAGAAGTCAACTATGAGAAGAGCCGTCTGCGGGTGGCCGTACTTATTTTTGGACGTTCTACACCGGTGGAACTTGATTTCCACCAGGTCGAAAAAGCCTGAACCAGAGAGTTGTTTTTAGATATGTCGATGGTGTTATGCACCAAGCGATTTAAAACTTGACGCGATAGAAAACGACATGCGTTTTCAAAGTGTCCAAACAAATACGGGGAGCCTTGCTACTGGTTAGCTGGCGTTTGAACCCGGGGAGTAAAACATGGCTAAGAAAGTCACTGCATACATTAAGTTGCAGATTCCGGCAGGACAGGCTAATCCCAGTCCGCCAGTAGGTCCCGCACTTGGGCAGCACGGTGTAAATATCATGGAGTTCTGCAAGGCATTTAATGCCCAGACGCAGAAAACCGAACCGGGCTTGCCTTTACCGGTTGTGATCACCGTTTATGCTGACCGCAGCTTTACATTTATCACCAAGACCCCACCAGCAGCGGTATTGTTGAGAAAGGCGGTTGGTATTCCAAAAGGCAGCGGCGAACCCAATACCAATAAGGTTGGTACAGTGACACGCGCACAACTGGAAGATATCGCCAAGGCCAAAGAGCCCGATTTAACCGCAGCAAGTTTGGATGCTGCCGTACGTACCATAGCAGGATCAGCCCGTAGCATGGGCTTGGACGTGGAGGGTGTAGTCTGATGGCCAGTGCAAGCAAACGTAACAAGGCAATCCACGAAAAACTGGAACCAGGCAAGATCTACGTTGTAGAAGAGGCTCTGGCGATGTTGAAAGAGTTCAGCAATGTGAAGTTCACCGAATCGGTGGATGTCGCAATCAGGTTGGGCGTTGACCCCAGAAAGTCTGATCAGAATGTACGTGGATCAACTGTATTGCCAAACGGTACCGGCAAAACGGTGCGGGTAGCGGTATTTACACAGGGTGACAATGTTGACAAGGCAATTGAAGCCGGAGCAGATGTTGTTGGTATGGACGACCTGCACGACCAGATTAAGGGTGGAGACCTCGCGTTTGATGTTGTTATTGCAACACCGGATGCAATGCGCGTTGTCGGCAGGCTTGGTCAGATATTGGGCCCCAGGGGCTTGATGCCAAATCCGAAGGTGGGAACAGTAGCACCTGATGTTGCGGCTGCGGTCAGGAATGCCAAGGCTGGTCAGGTTCGATTCAGAACTGACAAGGGTGGCATCATCCATAGCACCATTGGCAAAGTTGATTTCGAAGTGGATGCACTGCGCGACAATCTGATGGCCTTGCTGACAGATTTGAATAAGCTGAAGCCGGCATCCGCCAAAGGTCAGTATCTCAGGAAAGTCTCGGTTTCCACTACGATGGGACCAGGCATGGTGGTAGACCACCAGGCAATGAAGGACTGATTATAGATTTTTAAAGATTTCGCCGGTGAAAGCCGGAGGAAAAGGCGGGCTGATTCCGGCCAAATCGTTTTCGGTAAACCCGACAATGATCATCCGGAAGTAGGCCGTCAGAGACCGTAGGTATCAAGTCACTTCAATTAAGAGTGATTGGATTTAAGCGTGAACCGGGCAACCGGACACAGCCTGCGCAGATGGTGGAGCCCCCGCTTCTCAATCGTGTTTGAGCAAGCACGATTGAGAAGCGGGGTAGCCACTGAAGGATCGTTTCTGGTCCTGTGACATTCGTGTTATTGGGTGTCATGAGTCGTTATTCGTGCCGGGTAACCGGTTATTTGACTCTTGGAGGTATCAAATGGCTCTGAGTATTGAGCAGAAGAAAGCAGTCGTTGCGGAAGTGGCAGAAGTTGCCAAAGTCGCTTTGGCTGCAGTGGCGGCAGAGTATCGCGGTTTAACTGTTGAGGAAATGACAGATTTGCGTGTTAAAGCACGCGAAAGTGGCGTTTATCTCAAGGTGGCCAAAAATACGCTGGTGCGTCGTGCTGTAGAAGGTACTGAGTTTGAATGCATGCAGGAATCCCTTGAGGGACCACTGCTCCTGGCTTTCAGTATGGAAGATCC
>RCND010001954.1_pt1 | contig 11534 bp, 8 predicted proteins | sample 2041351 | NCBI WGS metagenome assembly RCND01 (sample SAMN09708230, study PRJNA481090) | Marine sediment metagenome, whole genome shotgun sequencing project. | biome: marine sediment; feature: ocean; material: sediment; isolation source: Sewage treatment plant 12B marine sediment (STP12B) ...
TACGAATAAAGGCACCGGGTCTTGAAACCAGCATCATGAGCCTCAGCGGCGGGAATCAACAGAAGGCAGTTCTCGCTAAGTGGCTCATGGCGGACTCCCGCTTACTGATTCTTGATGAGCCCACCCGGGGTATTGATGTCGGTGCGAAAGTCGAAATATACAAGATTATGGAAGGGCTGGCCCGTGAAGGTGTCGGCATCATTATGATTTCATCAGAAATGCCTGAGCTGCTTGCGATGTGCGATCGGATAATCGTCCTATACAAAGGTAAAATCCGGGGTGAATTTGACCGGGACGCAATCAGCGAAGATGCCTATATGAAGGCCGCAACCGGCATCACGGCGATAGATAATTGAATGGAGCAGTCAGGTATGCAAAATCTGGATCCGTTATTCTCCATTAAGAATAGGACAATTGTCATTACCGGCGCCGGCGGTGCTCTCATGGGTACAGCAGCCCGAGGGCTGGCGGAAAGAGGAGCGAGACTGGCTCTTCTTGATATCAATGAGGGTAACGCATCTGAACTTGCGGATGAAATTGTCAGCCGGGGTGGGGAGGCGAAAGCGTTTCACTGTGATGTCACCAGCGAAGAGAGCGTATTGACGGCCCTGGAGAAAATACGGAGTGAGTTCGGAAAACCTGATGGTCTGATTAACGGAGCCGGCGGGAATAGCCCAAGTGGAAGTACCGGTCTTGAGTTTATGAACCCTTCGGATACTGAGCTGTCTGGTACCTTTTTTGACATCGATCTCGCCGGTTACAGGAAAACAAATGATTTAAACTATATGGGGACAGTTGTGTGTTCCAAGGTATTCGGGCCGGATATCACCGAAGCTGAAGATGGGTCGATAATAAATATTTCTTCCATGACAGCGTATGTACCTTTAACGAAGGTTCCGGCCTATTCTGCGGCGAAATCGGCAGTTTCAAATTTTACTCATTGGCTGGCTGTTCATGTCTCAAGAACCGGTACCCGAGTCAACGCTGTCGCTCCGGGATTCTTTATGACGGAACAGCTCAGGTATCTTCATGTAAACCAGGAAACCGGGGAATACACGGACAGGGCCAAAAAGGTGATTAATGCTACACCTTTTGGCAGATATGGCGAGCCTGAAGAGCTTCTGGGTGTGCTTGTCTGGCTACTGTCTCCATCGGCTCGATTCGTTACCGGGACTGTCATTCCGATTGACGGCGGTTTCTCTTCATATTCCATTTAGGCACCAGGCAGGTAGGTCAGCTATGAGTATTACAACCGACAAAGCGGCTTTCATTAATCCGGATTTGGACTTGTACCTTGATACACTCGAGATTCCCGAACCGGCTGCCGATGAATTATTGATTCAGGTCCGATACACAGGAATCTGCGGCAGTGATATCCATTACTACCACGAGGGCAGGGTCGGGGATAATGTCATTAAGAGTCCCCACATACTTGGACATGAAAGCTCGGGTATTGTCGCCAGGGTGGGAGCTGATGTTGTCGGTTTTAAAGAAGGAGACAAGGTCGCCATTGAACCCGGTGTTCCGTGCCTGCGATGTTCCTATTGTCTTCAAGGTCATTATAATCTTTGTCTGAATGTACAATTCCTTGGCGCCCCTCCATACCCGGGATCTTTGCGGGAGTATCTGTGCCATAAGGCGCTTTTTACCCATAGATTGCCAGATAATGTAGATCTGAAGACCGGTTCGCTGATCGAGCCTCTGGCCGTCGGTTACAACGCAGTTTCCAAATTGGCATTGAAACCGTCTCAGCAATTATTGATTACAGGTGCCGGCCCGATAGGACTGACAACAATGTTGATAGCCCGGGCTGCAGGCGCCAGGGTCACAATCATTGACGTGGATGATTATCGTCTTGAAATTGCCAGATCGCTGGGAGCTGATTGTACAGTTAATGCAAACTCCGACAAAGTCGAAGCCGGTCAATATGATTGTGCTGTAGAGGCTTCGGGAAGCGTCAAGGCCTTCGAAACTCTTTTGGATGGTGTGCATAAGGCTGCAAATCTCGTTCTTGTAGGGATGACCTCAGAGGCTCTTTGCCTGAATGTAAATGCGCTGTTGAAAAAGGATTTAAGTATCCACGCAATCTATCGTTATGCAAATCAATTTCAGCCAGTTATCGCAATGCTTGCCTCTGATATGATTAATTCGGACGGCATCATTACCCACGAATTCGGAATTGACCAGATAGTTCAGGCGTTTGAATTCGCTACAGATCCCGCAAAACAGAAAATGAAGATTGTTATCAATTTTGATTAGACAAATAATTACTCAAGAACGGAGGCTGTAATGAAAGGTTATACGGGAAAAATCCTGCACGTAGATTTAACATCCGGGGCATGTCTGGTAGAAGAACCTCAGGAGGTTTTTTACCGGACTTACATCGGCGGTGCTTGTATGGGCGCATATTATGTGGCAAGCCAAGTCCCACCCAAATCTGATGCTTTAGGCGAAAAAAACGTTCTTGCCTTCACTTTGTCTCCAGTCGCCGGAGCTGCAGTCAGCGGCACGGCCAGGCATTGTGTGACCTGTAAATCCCCGCAGACCGGTACGATCGCATCCAGTGAGGCCGGTGGATTCTGGGGCACTGAGTTGAAATTTGCCGGTTTCGATGGACTCATCATTACCGGCGAGGCCGCTGCACCCGTATATCTGTGGGTGTCTGATGGTAAGTGGGAAATCCGGGACGCATCAGCGATCTGGGGTAAAGACACCGGTGAAACCCAGAACCTCATCAGAGATGAGCTGGAAGAGCCCAAGGCCCGAATAGCCTGTATCGGCAAAGCCGGGGAAGTAGGGGTAAAGTACGCCGGTATCGTTAATGAGCTGCGGCATTTCAATGGCCGTAACGGAATGGGTGCTGTCATGGGATCCAAGAATCTCAAAGCGATTGCGGTCAGAGGCAAATTAAAACCTGATTTTGCCGATCCGGAAGCCATCAAAGGCCTGGCCCGACGCTCCAAAGAAATATACAAGTCAAACGATTTCTTTACATATTTCCGTAAGGTCGGAACGAATCTCAATGTCGAAGGCCACATTCCTGTCGCAGGTATGCCGACCCGAAACTGGACGACGGGAACTTTCGAGGGTGTCGATTCTTTGACAGGAGAGGTGTATGCCGAAACCATGATGGATGAACCCGGTACATGCTGGGGCTGCATCCAGGCCTGTAAGAGAGAGATAAAGGAAGGAATCTCCAGTCCCGAAGAAATTGATCCCAAATATGGCGGGCCGGAATACGAGACCGTGGGAATGTGCGGTTCCAACCTCGGCCTGAGCAGTTTCGAAGAGATTGCGGCTCTCAATCAGTTTGCCAGCAAAGCCGCCGTTGATACGATTTCTCTCGGGGGAGTTATCGGCTTTGTTATGGAGTGTTTTGAAAAAGGCGTAATATCGGCGGAACAAATCGATGGAATCGAGGCACGATTCGGTAGTTATGAAGCTGCCAGGCAGTTGGCCGAAAAGGTTATTTCAAAGGACGGTATCGGGGCCGTGCTGGCAGAGGGCACCGTTCACACCGCACAGCATTTCGGTCCCGCGGCCGAGAAACTGGCGGTCCATGTAAAGAACAAAGAGTTCCCGGCTCATATGCCGCATATCAAGGCTTCTTTGAGCCTGGCTTACGCGCTTAATCCCTTCGGTCCGGACCATGTGTCCAGTGAGCATGACGGTGCAATTGCAGGTGATCCCCCGGGAGAACGGCTTCAGGGACTTGGGTTTTATGAGTCTTCAAACCCTTCAGAGCTCAGCCTCGAAAAAGCACGGCTCTTTGCTTACTCTCAGCGCTGGGTGAGCGGCATTGATTCGGTCAGTGTTTGTCAGTTTATCTTCAACACATGGTCTATCTTCGGATTTGAAGAGTTGATGGAACTGATCAATGCAGCAACGGGATGGAAATATTCAATATTTGAATTCATGCTGCTCGGCGAACGGCGGGTGAATATCATGCGGGAGTTTAATACCCGAGAAGGATTCACTGAGGAACAGGACATATTGCCGGACCGCTTGTTTGATACACCGCTGACAGGAGATGGTCCGTCAGCCGGGCGGGTTATTGATAAGAAGATGTTTTTGAAATGCCGGGAGTACTACTACGCCCTCAATGGCTGGGACCTGAATTCGGGACGCCCTGGAGATTACAAGCTTATCGAATTAGGTCTGGGTTGGATGAGAGAATAGAGTTCTTTTTCAGGACTTTGTGGTCCGTTTCAGATCCTCTGTGCTCGGTCCTTTCAGTATCGCCCAGACGTTATTGAAATGAGTATCCAGTTTTTTGATGGCATCCGAGGATCTGGACTCCAGACACTTCAATATCTCGAAATGGCTGTGGAAGTACTCTTCCTTCAGGGTTGCGAATGATTTGGCATGAACCGCCGCCATGTTGAGGTGGAGGCATAATTGTCGGTGGTAATGGATAATATAATCGTTGTCTGACAGGTGACATAATTCCGCATGGAATGCATAGTCCAGCTCCATGGCCTTTCTGGATCTGGCAACATCACTGGAAATGGAGCTCACGGATTCCATTTCCTGGGTTATCTTGTGAATCGCCTTGAGTCGGGACGCGTCATAGTGTGAGAGGAACAAGTCGACAGCTAGTTTCTCCAAACCTTCTCTGACTTCATAAATCTGGGCAATTTCGGCTTCGTCGGGGGTGCGGATCAGACAACTGCTGCGTGGCTTGACTTCGACTATTTTATCGTATTCCAGGCGTTTAATAGCTTCACGCACAGGCATGGTACTGATCCCGAGCTCTTCTGAGATATCTTTAATATTCAGATTGTCACCGTAATACAGTTTATTGGAAATAATCTGATCGAGAAGGTGCTCATATACCTGGTCTACCAGACTTTTTGTGAACATCGGTGTTTTCTTCGGTTTGGCCATATTTCATTGTATCCGTTAGGTTGATCTGATACAATCAGTAATAAATGATCTAATATCTGATATATAACATTTCTGACCGGACACATCCGGCTGTTTGAGGTGAATGATGCACATTGGAGTAGTTACATTTGGTATGCCGCCTGTATACAACAGAAAAATCAATATACCGGTAGATTCGGATAGTTTAATCAATCTTCTTGATGGGATTGGATATGCATATACCAAATATCATGTCACAATCCCGGCAGACCTCGAAGAAGCGATCAGTCATTTTAAGTCAGAGTTAGTCGATTGCCTGATTTTCAATATGCGCCACTGGGGGCGCAATGCTCTGATGGTCCAGCTCGCAAGGCGCATGGACCTTCCTCTGGCATTCTACTGCCATACTCAAAATGGAATGAGTGGGATTACCATCACAACTTCAGCAAGCGCCGTTCTTCGGGAAATGAACTATTCTCGAAACATCAATTCACATGAAAGATTCACCGACCTCATGACCGACGACCTGGTGAGCTGGATTAAAGCCGTGGAGACCCGAAGCAACCTGCGCCGCTCCCGGGTACTGTGCTGGGGTGGAAGTTATGGTGCCGATATGCCTTATACCAGAAGTGATGCTGATGCACTTGAAAACCAGCTTATATCTGAAGTCATGGTGGAACCGGAGAAAATGCTGACCGACAATGCTGCAGAGATTGTGAGAAATCAGCCCGAGCGGATTACATCCTTTCTGAAGTGGTACCGTGATAAAGCCGGCGGGGTAGAAGAAGACGATAAAATGGTGACCCCCGAAAGCTTGCAGAAACAGGTATCCCTCTACCTGGCCGCAAAAGACAGACTTGGTGAACTCGAAAGTGAAAATATCGCAGGAGTCTCCATCAAGTGTCATTTCGAACTCTCAATATGCGACTGGGGTTGTACGGCCTGTATGCTGCCGGCGTTCCTTCCATATAACGAGGATTCTGAGGGACCCAAAAATATCATTCCTACCGCCTGTGAAGGGGACCTCAACGGCCTTATCGGGCTGTTGGTTCTGCATTCTCTGAACCCGGGCGTACCACCGCTCTTCGGGGATTTTGTCGAATACGGGCCTGAATATGTACTGCTGAGGAATTGCGGTTCATCATCGGTTTTCTGGGCCGGAATGTCAGAGGATACAGAGGAAAATCTGAAAAATGTAACCTTGAAACCGAATATGCACGGAGCCTCAGGGGCGGCAGTTTCCTATGAAACTCCAGAAGTCGAAACCGTATCGGTGGTACGGATCTTCAGGCTGAGGGGTGAAATCTGTGCTATCTATGGGAAGGGGCGCATTATCGGGGAGTCTGATTCGAGCCGATATGGCGACCCCTGGCCCCACACAAGGCTGTCGCTGGGAGTCGATAATAATCTTCTCTTTAAAGTGATCCCCTGCAACCATGCATCGCTTACCCTGGGTGATTATACTTCTGCAATGCAGAAATTCTTCCGGCTTACTGGAATCAAGTCATACAGATGTGACAACGATGATGACCTCTTGAGAATGGAACGGGATATATTGAACACTTGAATTAGATTGACATAAACATGTCGTGATTTTATTATCTGATATATTAGATATGTAAAAGAGTGGAGTATATGGAAATAATCGGCCAACTGATAAAACAGTATGAAGACCTCGTCAGAAGTGACGAAAATATTCGGCGCCTGTCTCTCTGGGATCGACCGGAGGAGGGTATCCGTGGTGAGTTCCAGTGGCATGGCATACCGTCATATACAACAGAATCAGGAAGGCCTATGCCTGTCACAGCTGAATGTCTCGACAAAATCTGGGAGGAATTGCTCGGCCTCAAGTTGGCGAGATATTTCACTGAGCCGGACTACTATCTTGAATACTATCTGAAGATCAAGATCAGAAAATTTCAGGATTTTCCGGACGATACACCACTTACTATGGATATTCCGCTGGTCTTCGGTGTCACTCATGAAGCAGGTATTCTGGGGCAGGGTATTGTTCTGGACAGCGGTGAAGAGCCTTCTTTTGCCAAAGGGAGTATTGTGGATGAGAATACCATTTTCCCCAAAGAGTTTGATTTCTCCAATAACCCGTACCTGAACGACATTGCCATTCCGTTTTATGAGCGTATCAAGCAACAGGCCGGCGACGGTTTTCATGTCATATTTCCGCATTGGTACAGGGGGCCCCAGGGAGTGGCCCTGTACATCCGGGGTTTCCAGGAATTCTCTCTCGACTTGTATATAAATCCCGAGTTCGCCCACAGGCTCCTCAGATACGTTACCGACGCCGCTAAGGCTTTCAATCTGTGGAGGACCGAATATACCGGTGATCCTATAATGCCCGGCGACCTGTTTAATGATGACATTCCGCTGATGAGCCCTGATATGTACCGGGACTTTTTCTACCGGTACGAGAAGGAGATGAGTGATTTTTTTGGAGGGATATTCTATTGGCACTCCTGTGGTGATATAACTCCCCACGTTCAGGAAATCCATAAGCTCCATGATATTGATGTACTGGATTTCGGTGTCACCATGGAAGACAAACTGGCCGGCCTGAATGGTTTGAACCGGAATCAGACATTGGAAATTCGCGTAATGGCTCAAACCCATGTTCAGCAATGCAGTGAAGAGGAATCAAAGGCTTATATAAGAGCCATACTTGAAGAATGCCGATCCAGTGGAATTGATAAATATGTCCTGAGATCCAGCGGAATGTCAGTTGTCGATGGGGCCGCAACCGATGTCAAAAAATTGGGACGCTGGGTGGAGCTTGTTCGAGAAGTTCAGAACGAGCTCCTTGCTTGAGTGGTTCCTGATCAGGCAGAACATATGATTATTACCGTGGAATTATCGGGATATCTGCGATCCTACTCAGATCCTCAGACTCCTGGTATCTGGTCAGGTCAGTTGGAAGACAATTCAACGATTTCAGATCTTCTTCATCTGATTGGTATAACAAAATCTGTCAGTGTCATATGCACTCAGAACGGAATCCCCGTATCACACGATTCTCCATTGGTACCTGGCTCAACAATCGTAATCGCCCCTTTCATAAGCGGTGGATAATTCGAATAATCGAGACCGTACCGCCGGAATTATGAGTCATTCACTATTATATAAAGAACCACTGTGCTTTTTTCTTGACAACCGATATGTTCACTGTTAATATCTATTATTCTGATATATCAGATATATGAATAAGTCGAGTGGAATCACATATTCCAAAGAATGATAGCTGCCTGTGGATAATCCCGGCTCCTGGTGCCGGATAAAAAATACGGAGGGTCAATTCATGAAGAAAGTACTGGTGTTAGCGCTGTTACTCGCGACGGTTTTCGCTTTTATCGGCTGTGATAAAACCGCGGAAGAAATGCCTGTGAGTCAAAATGACGAGGCGATGGAATCGAAGGACGGCAGGTATTCAGACCAGCTCTATGTTGAAGTCGTTGCACTGGCAAGCCTCGAGTATTTTTATGATCACAAGGAAGGCATGAAATTTGTCGGAGAAGACCTTGGTGTAAAAACTGAATATGTCGGTCCCTCCGATTATGATATGAATGCCGTGTCCGCTGCTATCGAACAGGCTGTTGCGAAAGGAGCTGCCGGTATTGTTGTCGTTGGCTGGGAGGAATCCCTTAACGGCGCTATAAACAGTGCGATCGCTCAGGGAGTACCAGTCGTAACCTGTGACGCAGATCTCGCAAGCTCCGACCGGGTAGCTTTTGTTGGTACTTCCAACTTCGCCGCGGGCCAGGAACTCGGCCGATGGTATATTGATAAACTCGACGGGAAGGGTGAGGTGGCCATTGTCGGTATGCCGACCTTGTCGAATATCCGAGACCGAATCGACGGCGTCCAAAGCGTATTTGCAGAAACAGATATTGAAGTCGTAATGATCGGTGACAGCAAAACCGACTCTATCGGTGCTGCTGAGACAGCTGCCAACATCTTACTGAAGTATCCGGACCTTGACGGTATTATCGGGATCGACTCCCACGCCGGTGCCGGTATTGGTGCAGCGATTCGTGAAGCCGGTTTAACCGGTAAAATTCTTGCTACCGGCTTCGATCGTGATAATTCTCTCCTGGAGTACATCTCCGAGGGTATCATGTCGGCAACTGTCGTTCAGAGAACGGCTCTTATGCCCTACTATTCCGTTCTTCTTCTCTGGCAGATGCATAACTCCGGCGTGGCTGTTACAAACGATGATAAGGCTGCGGGAATCTACAATATCCCCGGATTTATTGATACGGGTGTCCTGATTGTAGAAAAGGACCAAGCTTCGACATTCATCAGGTAATCTGAACAGGGGGTAGGAAATCCTGCCCCCTGTTTTTGAGCCTAAGGACAGCCCGTATGATCGAAAATATCCTGGAAGTAAAAAAGCTTGTAAAAACCTTCCCGGGAGTTAGAGCACTGGATGGAGTAGATTTTACTCTTAAGAGGGGCTCCGTCCACGCAATTGTCGGAGAGAATGGAGCCGGAAAGAGTACTCTGATGATGACTCTTGGTGGCGTATACCAACCTGATTCAGGCGAAATCCTTTTCGAAGGCCAACCGGTGGTTCTGGAATCACCCAATGAAGCCAATAAAAAGGGTATCAGTGTTGTCTATCAGGAACTGAGCCTGGTTACAAATCTCAGTATCGCAGAAAATATCTTTGTAAACCGGCAGCCCGTGAAACGCGGCAGACTCATAAAATGGGATAAGCTTCATCAGAATACTTTCGATTTAATGAAACGATTCAGTATGGAGAATCTTTCTCCCTCTCAGTTGGTCGGTAGTCTGTCTCTTGCAGAACGGCAGGTCGTGGAAATCCTGAAAGCGATGTCTCATGAACCCAAGATTCTGATACTGGACGAACCCACCTCTTCACTGACAGAACAGGAAACCAAAGAGCTATTCAAGAATATAAAGTTGCTCAAAGAAGATGGAATATCCATCATCTATATCACTCATCATCTCAAGGAACTATTTGAAATTGCAGATGAAGTGACTGTACTCAGGGACGGGAAATATGTATGTAATTCGCCGGTCAGTGATATCGACGAAGACTACCTTGTGACAAACATGGTAGGGCGGGCGATCAGTAATATGTACGGAATCAGAGAATCAAATCAAAAGATTGGTGATACCTATTTTCAAGTCGAAAACCTGAGCCAATATCGCCATTTCAACGATGTCAGCTTCCATATCAGAAAAGGGGAAATAGTCGGGTTTGCCGGCTTGGTCGGTGCAGGTCGAACCGAACTCGGCAGAGCAATATTCGGTGCGGAACATTACCATAGCGGAAGAATTATTCTCGACGGGACTCCCCTGACGGTCAAGACCACGAAGAAGGCAATCGCTTCGGGGATAGGGTATCTTTCCGAAGACCGGAAAAACCATGGACTCTTCCTGAACTCAGAGATCAACAACAACATTGTTTCCAGTCATTTGAGTGATTTCAGCACCGATTATGGTTTTCTGAAGAATGAGAGGATCGATGCATTTGCAAGTGAGAAAGTAGAGGAATTCAATATTGTCACGCCTTCCATATATCAACGGGTGGAAAATCTATCAGGTGGAAATCAGCAGAAAGTGCTGGTGAGCATGTGGTTCGGGATATCTCCAAGACTCCTCATCGTTGACGAACCGACTCGAGGTGTGGACGTCGGGGCAAAAAGTGAAATCTACAAACTTATTCGGCGATTAGCCGCGACCGGGGTAGGAGTCATGGTTATTTCATCGGACTTATCGGAGATTATCGGTTTGTGTGACAGGGTCTACATCATGCGTCAGGGTTCTATCGCTGGAGAAGTTGAGAATGATGATATTACCGAAGAAAACATCATCGGTCTGGCTACCGGTGTCTATAAAGAGCTGTCTCACGCTCAGAAGCAGATATAGGAGCATCTACGAATGAACTTTATCAAGAAGCTGACACGACAAAGAGAGTTCCTGATATTAATGGTTGTAACCGCAGTTTTCATTGTCATGTCATTTGCATCACCGATATTCCTGAAGCCACAGAATCTGCTGGTGCTCCTGCTCAGTATGTCCATAGAGACAATTATCGCCGTCGGGATGGTAAACCTCATGGTCTCCGGCGGATTTGATATGTCCGTGGGGTCCATTCTGGGTTTTTCCGGGGTTATCACCGCAATTCTCCTGCGGGCCGGATTTCCAATTTTTCTGGCAATTCTTTCAGCCCTGTGTGTCGGCGTCCTGATAGGTTTATGGAACGGATTTCTTGTAGCCAAAGTCAAGATAAACCCATTTGTTACAACGCTGTCATCCCTCAGCATATTTCGGGGATTAACCTTTGTCCTCACCTCTGGTCGCAATATTGCCGGACTCCCTGCCGAGTTCAAGTTGATCGGTCAGACGAGGATCGGTGGAATGGTTCAGTTGCCGATAATCTACGCCCTTGTGATTCTCGTAGTCGGTGATATCCTGATGCGTAATTCAAGTTTTTTCCGGCAGAATTATTACATTGGCGGCAATGAGAAAGCGGCAAAGCTTTCGGGTATTAACGTTGATAGAATGATCATTTTCAACTACATCCTGACCGGCGTTCTCGCGGCGTTGGCTGGAGTTATATTCACATCGAGAATGGGATCATCGTCCTGCCAGGCAGGAACCGGTTGGGAGCTACGGGTTATTACAGC
>RCND010001956.1_pt1 | contig 11531 bp, 12 predicted proteins | sample 2041351 | NCBI WGS metagenome assembly RCND01 (sample SAMN09708230, study PRJNA481090) | Marine sediment metagenome, whole genome shotgun sequencing project. | biome: marine sediment; feature: ocean; material: sediment; isolation source: Sewage treatment plant 12B marine sediment (STP12B) ...
GGTGGCCTCCATCCCAAACTGAGGGTGGAGTACTACGAGGAGCTGTTCAAGGCCCTCAAACTGCGTTTCCCCTGGGTCCACCTCAAGGCCCTGACCATGACCGAGCTCGACTTCATCGCCACCGCATCAAGAATGGAGCTCGGCGAGCTGATTTCACGCCTCAGAAATGCCGGCCTCGACTCGTGCCCCGGAGGGGGCGCCGAGATCTTTGCGGAACACGTGCGCAATCAGATCTGCGACCACAAGACCGATGGCCGCCGATGGCTCGAGATCGCCCGCGAGGTGCATCTGGCCGGTATTCGATCCAACTGCACCATGCTTTACGGCCATGTCGAGACAGCTGAGGACCGCATCGATCATCTCTTGGCCCTGCGGGAACTCCAGGACGAGACGGGCGGGTTCCAGTGCATGATTCCGCTCGCCTTCCACCCCGAGAACACCGAACTCGACCATCTTTCGTCCACCGGTGGCCGGCTCGATGTCCAGACCATCGCCACAACACGTCTGGTGCTCGACAATGTGCCCCACCTCAAGGCCTATTGGATCATGCTCGGTGAGAAGATCGCTCAGGTCGCGCTCCACTTCGGCGCCAACGACCTCGATGGAACGGTGGTCGACGAGCGGATCACCTACGCCGCCGGAGGAACCGCCGGAGTCGGTCTCGATCGGCGACGGCTCGAGTATCTGATCCGCGAGGCCGGACGAACACCGGTCCTGCGCGATACCCTCTACCGCCCGCTCGACTCCTCGTTTGCCGCCCCGGCTTCATCGGTCGCAGCCGGCGCATCGGTCTCCTGAGCCTCATCCTCTCGAGCATCGACCGTCCATCCCATCGCAGACTGGACCCGAGCGAGGAGAACCGACCGTTCCTCCATTGCGGCCAACTCCGGTGAGAGCCGGACCGCGGTCACCAGCAGCATCGCCAGAACCGCAGCCGCAGCCGCGCCGGCCAAGGCCGCACCAAGGAAACGGTTGACGCAACCAAGCTTGAGGGCCTCGAGGGTCTTTTCCATACCCCACCCGGCCAGCAGACACAGGAGCGCGACGACGACCAACGGAAGCAGATACGCCAGAATGAGGGTGAGCCACTCGCTGTTGACCAGCCCGGTCAGGGAGACCGCGAGGTCGGGGCCCACAACCACCGACAACCAGATCCCCAGGGCGACACCCCCGAGCCCGAAGACGATGCGTATCGCTCCCTTGAAGAACCCGCCGAGGGTGATGCCGGCCCAGACGATGACCAGCACGATGTCGAGGATTGTCATGCCAGCAGACGAACCGTGAGCTGGAGAAAGTCGGCCTCCGTGACGATCCCGATCAGGTTTCCGCTGTCATCGACCACCGGCAGGCAACCCCACTTGTTGTCAAGGAGGGTGCGAGCAGCGTCGGCGACCTGCTCATCCGGTCCCACGGTGACCACGTCTCGATGCATGGCCTCAACCACGGGAACCGTGACGAAGATCCGGCGCTGTTCCGTCGGTTCGACCTCGGCAAAGATCGAGAACGACGCCGCTAAGAGATCCCGATGCGTGACCAGTCCGACGAGCTTCCGATCCCGGAGCACCGGCAGATGTCGGATACGACCAAGATCCATGCACCGTTTGGCGTGGGCAAGGGTCTCGTCCTCGAGCAAGGTGATCACATCGGTCGACATGATGTCGGCCACCCTCATCTCGTCGTTGGACATTGGGACCTCCACTACGAGTGTAGCGCAAAGGTGCTGGATGCCGGTCAGCAGCATCGGCGCGTCCGTCCCATCGCAAACCACAGATCACACAAAACCGCGAGAGCGCCATCAATTGACCGCTGTTGCGGGTGGGCGATCCCCTCAGATGTAGAGGCCGCCTGAGACGTTGATCACGACGCCGGTGATATACGAGGCCTTGGGACCGGCGAGAAAGGTCACCGCATCCGCGACGTCCCCGGGCGTACCCAAACGCGGAATGGCGACGGTCTTCATCAAGGCGGCGCGTTGGTCATCGGTCAGCGCATCGGTCATGGCCGTCTGGATATAACCTGGCGCAACCGCGTTGACCGTAACGTTGCGGGGCCCGAGTTCCCGGGCAAGGGACTTGGTGAATCCGATCAGTCCGGCCTTGGACGCCGAGTAGTTTGTCTGACCCGCATTGCCCATGAGTCCGACCACCGAGGCGATGTTCACGATGCGTCCGCTCTTTTGCCGCATCATGATCTTGGCCGTCGGTTGCGTCACCTTGAAGGCGCCGTCGAGGTTGATCCCCAGGACAAGGTCCCAGTCTTCGGGCTTCATCCGCACCAGGAGCTGATCCCGGGTGATTCCGGCGTTGTTGACCAGAATGTCGAGGTGGCCATGATCCGAATGGATGCCCTTGATCGCGGCGGCCGCGGCCGCCGCATCGGTGACGTCCATGGGCCGCCCCTCGGCGGAGCCGCCGGTGGCTTCAATCTCGGCGACGATCTCGGTGGTGTCAAGGACATCGGCGCAGACCACATGCGCCCCGTCACCGGCCATCTTGCGGGCGATCTCCGCGCCGATCCCTCTCGCACCACCGGTGATGACTGCTACCTGACCGTCAAAATCGCCCATTAGATCCTCCTCGTGCTGTTGAAGCGCACCTTTTTACCACAGAGACACGGAGACACAGAGGGGCCGTTGCACTTCGAGCGCTCTCGTAGCCCTCGGCTCATCGATCGTGGGTACCGAAACGTCTCATTTTTGAACCGCGAAGAACGCAAAGATCGCCAAGTCCGTCGCAAAGAACATCGCATTTGATAGCCGGTGACGCCCTATTGTGCGGTGTCCGACTCCGTGGAAACGCGCCCATGACCCAATGGAGACCGAAGGGCAGCCAAGATGACCGCCCCCACAGTCATCACCGCCACTCTCAATTGCGATGGGTCTGTGCGTCTGTGGCCCCTGTGGTGAGCCTCAACCGAGATCCTCGATGACCTTCTCGACCCCCTCGACGGTTCCGGCCGGATAACAGGTCGCCGAGCGGTCGATGCGTTTGACCAAACCGCAGAGAACCTTGCCGGCGCCGATCTCGACAAAGGTGTCGAATCCATCCGTGAGCATCCGCTCGATGGTCTGGGTCCACAGAACCGGGGAATCGACCTGTTTGATGAGACCATCACAGACCTCTTCGGGCGCACTCACCGGGGTGGCGTCGATGTTGCGGTAGACCGGGATGACGAGCTTGGAAAAACCAAGACCGAGCAGGGTGGGCGCCAGACCTTCACGCGCCGGCGCCATCAGTGGCGAGTGGAAGGGCGCAGATACCGGCAACGGCAGCGCACGTCGAGCTCCACGTTCCTTGAGTACATCAATGGCTCGAGCCACCGCCGCCGCGGCACCGGCGATGACCACCTGACCGGGAGAGTTGAAGTTCGCCGGAACAACCGCAAGCCCCGTTTCGCCGGCGATTTCGTCACAGACCGCTGAGACCACCTCGTCGTCGAGACCGAGAATCGCCGCCATGGCTCCCTCACCGACCGGAACCGCCTGTTGCATGAGGCGGCCACGCTCGCGAACGGTCCGGGCCGCACTCACCACATCCAGACCACCGGCAGCCACAACCGCTGAGTACTCGCCGAGACTGTGGCCGGCCGTAGCCTCGGCTCGGAACCCATGTTCTGCAAGCACTCGCCACGCTGCCACCGAATGGGCAAGCAGTGCCGGCTGGGTATTTGTGGTCAGACGAAGTTCTTCTTCCGGTCCGTTCCAACACAACGCCGAAAGATCGAACTCAAGGCCATGGTCGATCTCAGTGAAGACGGTCGCCGCGGCGGGCCATCGTTCGGCGAGATCGTGTCCCATTCCCACTGTCTGACTTCCCTGTCCCGGAAAAAGTGCTGCAATGCGCGCCATCACGACTCCTTTGATGCGTATCGGAATTCGCTCTACATGCGGATCAGGGAAGAGGCCCAGGTCAGACCCCCGCCGAAAGCCGAGGTGAGCAGCAGGCTGCCCTTTTTGAGCCGCCCCTGCTTGCGGGCGTCGACCATGGCGAGGGGAATCGAGGCTGCCGAGGTGTTGCCGACTCGTTCGACATTGGTAAAGACCTGCTCGTCCGACAACCCGAGACGATGCCCCACCGCCTGGATGATCCGCATGTTCGCTTGGTGAGGAATGAACAGGTCGAGATCCTCAACGCCGATCCCGGCCGCATCCATGACTTCACGACTGATCTCGGTCAACGATCGAACGGCGATCTTGAAGGTCTCGTTGCCACGCATCTTGATAAAGGGAAGCCGCCGCTCGATGGACTCCGTGCTGTTGGGAGGGAACCGGCTGCCGCCGCCGGGCATGGAGATGATATCCGAGTAATTCCCGTCGGTTCGCCATCGGACGTGGAGGATGCCTTCCCCGGGTTGGCCGGGTTTGAGCACCACGGCTCCAGCGCCATCGCCGAAGAGCACGCACGTCGCGCGATCCGTCCAATCGATGTACCGAGTCAGGCATTCAGCGCCGACCACAAGAATGGTTTCGGCCTCTCCGGTGGCGATAAACTGCCGACTGACATTGAGGGCATATGTGAAGCCCGAACACGCGGCCGAAAGATCGAAGCAGGCCGCATTGACCAAACCCAGCATTGGTTGAACGATGGCCGCGCTGGCGGGGATCGGCTGCTCGACCGTCGCCGTCGCGAGGATCAGCAGATCGACTTCATCGGGTTCGACTCCCGCATCCTCGAGGGCCGCGCGGCCGGCACGGGCAACGAGGTCGACCAGAGCTTCGCCCTCGGCGACCACCCGCCGTTCCCTGATGCCGGTTCTGCTCCTGATCCATTCGTCGCTGGTCTCCACCATCGCTTCGAGCTCGCTGTTGGTGAGAATTCGCTCCGGAAGGAAGGAACCGAGACCGACAATCTTCGCGGTCTTCGCGAAGTGATCGTGCATCTCAGCCGCCCAGACCTTGGTGTTGTTCCGGCAAGACCTCGATGATCTTTTCACCGATCTGCGCGATCACATCGCTCGAGGCGTAGGAATCGGCAAACCGAATCGCATTTCGAATGGCCTTCGCCGTCGATCGGCCATGGCCGATGAGGCATGCACCATTGACGCCGAGCAAAGGCGCGCCACCATGTTCGGCGTAGTCGACCTTGCGTTTGACGTTGCGGAAGGCGCCTTTCGCCAGTACCAGACCGGCGCCATAGAGCGGCGATTGGCGTGCCTCCTCTTTGAGCATCCCGACGACCATCTCGCCGAGTCCTTCGGCCACCTTGAGAACGACGTTGCCGGTGAATCCGTCACAGACCACCACATCGACAGCACCGGTGAAGACGTCCCGGCCTTCGACGTTGCCGATGAAATTGATCCCGGCCTGCTTGAGCACCATGTACTGGCGACGGACCCGCGGACCGCCCTTGGTCTCTTCCTCGCCGACCGACATCAGCCCGACTCGGGGGTTCTCGACACCGAGCACCGCCGACGCGTAATAGGATCCCATCACCGCGAACTGCACCAACTGGTGGGGCTTGGCCTCGACATTGGCGCCCACATCGAGAACCAAGGTGTGGCCATCGATCTTGGGTAGGATTGCGGCGAGAGCCGGTCGCTCCACACCGCCAATCATCCCGAGGGCGGATTTCGCCGCGACCCATGCGGCCCCGGTGTTTCCTGCGGTGACCATGGCCGATGCACGGCCGCTGCGAACGAGTTCCGCGCACACCGAGAGCGACGAGTTTCGTTTGCCTCGGAGGACCGACATCGGAGAATCCTGCATCTCGACTACATCGGTGGCGTCCACCAACTCGAGTCCGCTGGGAACCGAACGAAAGCGCCCGAGTTCTCGACGAAGACGTTTGATGGGACCGACGAGATAGACAGGCAGACCGTAGTCCGCTACCGCATCCAACGCCCCCTGGATACGGACCTGGGGCACGCCGTCGCCACCCATAGCATCGAGAGCGATGGCTCGGGTGGACATCATTCACCCGTGCGGATGCGCGTCGGTCCTTTCACGATCCGTCAATCGAGGTCTTCCACCTCGATGACCTCTCGACCCTTGTAACTTCCGCAATGGGGACAAACCTGGTGCGGCGGCTTGGGTTCAAAGCACGATGTGCACAGGCTCCAGCCTGGTGATACCAGCCCATGGTGGGAGCGTCGTTTGTCGCGACGCGTTCTCGAAATCTTATGCTTTGGGTTCGCCATCAGAACTCTCCGTTTCGTTTCACTTGATTCAGTCGGCCGGGTCGTGACCCGCCAGATCCTTCAGAGCCGCCCATCTCGGATCGACTTCCGTTTCGCATCGGCAGGCGTCTTCTTCGTTGCGGTTGGCGCCGCACTGCGGACATAACCCGGCGCATTTTTCGGAACATAACACTCGTATCGGCATCTCGAGCAGGACCTGTTCGATCGCCAAATCCTCGAGATCGAGAACCAGCGTCTCGAGAAAGACGATATCGAGGTCGGCCTTGTCGAGGTTGAGCTCGGAATCGAGAGGCGCTTTCTCGGCCAGCGCGACTTCCAGATCGAAGGTCGACTCCATCTGCCACTTCACCGGCTCGAGGCATCGACCACAGCCGAGCTGACCGCCGGCGCTGGTTCGGCCATCGACGAGAAAGTGGTCGCCTAACGGACGCACCTTCCCTTCCAACCGGACCTCCATTGGTCCGATGACTCGAGTCGGGTCGAGCCGGTCATTGTCGAAACTCATGGTCTCGGCAAAGCTCACGGGCTCGGTTTCAATCCTGGAAAGGTCGATCTTCACACACACCTCTCCCCACAGGGGGCGGAAGTATAGCATCCGGACGGTTGAGTGGCTAGCCGGCCCGGACATCTCACCGGTTTTCGTGACGAGGGCGACGAGGCGCCGCGGTCAGGCGGTCGTTTTCACCTTGGGGCGCGACTTGTAACTTTGCAGTACGAAAGGGACCTCACGGACAATCGATCAGGTCAGATCCGCCGCGGTTTCCCGATCCGACACGGTGGTGGCAAGGGCGACAATGCCCATTCCCAGGGCGACGATGGAGCACACGCTCCAGAGCAGGCCGCCGAGAAACGGCAGGAAACGTACAGCCAACATGGCGAAGACCCCGACAAAGACTTCGAGGGTCAGCGGTAACGGCCGGCGGAACCAGCGACGCAACACCAGTCCGCCGAGAAATCCACCTACCACGGTGAGACCCACCGCCCGGAAGCCGAAAAAGACCACCGTCATTCCTGCCGACAATGGAACCCCCACGGACGGCCCGAAGCCGAGCACCGCAACCACCGCAGCGAAGAAGGTGACTCCCACGGCCACGCCGAGCAAAAAGACCCGGAATCCAAGCTGCGGCAGAATCCAGACTCCGTAGCGAAGTCGGGTCGACATCCCGAACGCAAGCGCGGTGGTCACCAGAAGCCATCCGCCCGAGGTCACCAGGCGGACCGCGACGTTGACCTGCAGAGGCGCCTTCCCTCCGGGCCGGAGGGCCACGTTGGACAGCGAGGAAAACGCCAGGGTTCGACCCTGAACAACCGCCCCGGGCGCCGCCTCGACATCGCCGAAAATCGCCATGACGTGCCGGCCGACTCGAGCGTTTTCATCGAGGCGAAGATCGCCGTTGACGACCACGACATCACCGGAAACATCGGCCATGGGTCCGAGATGGACGTTCGCCTCGAACGCCACGACATCGCCATCGACCTTCTCGTTGACCAGAATGTCGTTGAAGACGGTTGTTCGCGGAGGTACGGCTTCAGTCACCAGGCTCGCCGCGATGGCAACCACAAAGGCGACAGCAGTGACTAACCGATGTCGTGCCATGGCGAGACCTGCCGCCAACGGCGGGCCACGAACGCAACCACTGCGAACCCCAAAAGGCTGACCACGATCGCGGTCGCGAGAACCCCTGGACTCAGCAGCGCGGTCGTCGCTCCTGCGGCGGTGGTGAACACCGTATTCCAGTCCCCCACCGAAGCGGCGAGAGATACCCAACCCTGCGACGACCACACCGGCAATAGAGCAAGAAGGCTGCCTCCCGGCAGGCCACCCAGCATCACCACACCGAGCAGGGCGAAGAGCAGGGAAGCCGCAACCGGAAGGAGGGCTAGTAGCCGACGCCGACGTCGCGCGGTTTGCATGGCGGCGCGAACCCGGCCCTCCATGGCCGGATCGGCGGGCGGTAGAACACCCGCGAAAATCAGACCGAGAGCATTCTCGCCCGCTGCAACCTCGCAGCACTGCGGGCAAAGCTCGACGTGCCGGCGTTCCTCCTCGGAAAGCCGCTCGGTCTCACCGAGGTATTCGGTGAGAAGCTCTTGAATTGCCTCACAGTTGGTAGCCACCGTGGCCTCCTCTCATGGCACCGCCAACCTCACAAGAAGGCCGCCAGTGCTTTTCGTAATACGGCGTGTGCACGAAAAAGTTTGTTCTTGACCGTTCCCAACGGCATTTCTTTAAAATCGGCGATCTCCTGGTAGCTCAGACAAGCGAAGTGCCGCAGCATAACGAGCTCTCGGTACTCCGGTCGCAGCCCGTCGATCGTCTCTTTGAGAGAGCCCGCCAGCTCGGCGTTCTCGAAGTGGCCGAGGGGATCCTTGGTTTGGTCCTCCACCACGAGCTCGATCTCGTCACCTTCGCGGTCGGTGCGGTACAGGGCCACCGTCTTGAGTCGACGTCGTCGCAGATGATCGATACCGAGGTTGTGACCAATGCGAAAGAGCCAGGTTGAAAAGCGGTACTTCGGATCGAACCGCTCGAGCGCCGACCAGGCACGGATAAAAGCCTCCTGGCTGAGTTCCCGGGCGAGCTCGACATCCCCAACGAGCTGAGAGAGGAATGCCGTCAGACGCCGTTGATATCGGCGAACGAGGACGGTGAAGGCATCCTCTTCCCCATCAAGGGCGAGACGCACCAACTGTTCATCAGAGGCCTTTTCAAAGCTCACAGCCTGGTCATGATACAGGGTTTCGACATGGCTGTTTCGGTCGCGGAAACCCGGCTTCAATGTCCGGGTTCCATCGTTACCGGAAGCGGGTTACGGGTTAAACTCTTCGCGGAGGTGGATCGTGAAAAGTAAATGGATCACAACAATCGCGTTGATGTGCCTAGGCGCGCTGGCAGTTTCTGCCCAAGACGGCGACCTGAACGAACCGGTGCCGATGGATGGGGTCCCTCAGGAGACTCAGAATGCCATTGGTGGTCTTCCCTTTACCGGAGAGATCGACGTCACGGTCGTCAACGTCAATGTCTATGTCACCGACAAGCAGGGCCACGTCGTGACCGATCTCGATGCCGACGATTTCGTTCTGACCCAGGACGGAACGGCAAAGGCGATCACGAACTTCGGCCTTTTCACCGATGAGATCTACCGCAGCTATTACAGGAGCAACCAGGCGCCGACCGGTCAGGGGACACCAACCCCGGTACCAGGCGCCGAGAAACTCTCCAAGGACAGCTTCCGACCGGTCTATGTCGTACTCTATTTTGACAACGAGAACTCTCGCGCAATCGAACGCAATCGACTCATCACTCAGCTGCGGACGTTCATCCGGGAAAACCTCCACCCCCCGGTGCAGATGATGATCATCTCGTATCAGAAAAGCTACGAGGTACTGCAGCCGTTCACAGATGATCCGCGAGAGATCTATGACGCCCTGCGCGAGGTCAAGATGTACACCGGCGGTCGAACTGAACTCGACAACGCGCGCAAGGACATCCTTCGGCAGCTCGCCGAATCTCAAAGGAACTCTGGGAACGATGTCAGCTCCATGAGTCGAACCCACGGCATGGTGATCGGATTTGCCGAAGAAGAGGCCAACTCGCTGCAGTTCACCCTCGGCGCGCTCAGGGACACCGTCACGATGCTCTCGGGCCTTCCGGGCAAGAAGATGGTGGTCTATGTCTCCAACGGTCTTCCCATGATCGCCGGGCTGGACCTCTTCTACGCGTATGCCAACGCCTACCACGAATCATCGGCCATCACAGAGTCCGCCCGCTACAACATGAACCGCCACTTCACCTCACTCGTCTCCAACGCCAACGCCCAGGACATCAGCTTCTACACCTTCGGGGTCGGTGGGCTCGAGAACCCGACGTTAACCTCGGCCGATCTGGGCAGCAACACGGACACCATGTCGGCGAGCATTGGTATGCAGAATTATCTCGACCCACTGCGGTTCATGGCGGACAGCACCGGGGGGGCCGCGATCATCAACACCAACGACTTCGCCAAGGGACTCGAGAAGGTGGGCCAGGACTTCTTCACTTACTATTCCTTGGGCTACAACCTCAACCAGACCGGTCTCGACAAGGTCCACCGGATCAAAGTCGGGCTTCCCAGACATTCCGACTATCGAGTTCGTTACCGACAACGATTTGTCGAAAAGAGCCTCGAGAGCCGCGTCCAGGACAAAGTGGTCACCGGGCTCATGTTCCCCCTCGATGACAACCCCATGCAGATCATGGTGGAGATCGGCAACCAGGGCCCGGCCAGTGAGACTCGCTGGATGGTGCCCTTCAAGCTGTCATTTCCGTTGCGCAGGATTGCCCTGTTACCAGCGGGCGATGAATACGTCGGCAACCTGACCATGTTCCTCGCTGCGCGAAACACCGATGGGGATCGTTCGGATGTTGTCCGTCAGAACCACGAAATCAGGGTCAAGGCGGCTGACTACGACGACGCCCAACTCAAGCGCTACACCATCACCGCCAACCTCCTGATGGAGGAGGGCTCCCACAATGTCGCGGTGGGCATCCTCGATCCCATCACCCGCAACGCGTCGTTCACGACGACAAGGGTGACGGTGAGGAAATGAGGGCTTGAGGCCGCGCGACTCCAACTCCAAGCCAGAACTCAGAGCCACGAGGCCAACCTCGTACGAGTTGGCGACCTACTCGAGTTCGACCAACAGGCCGCCGGCGTCGATGATCTGACCAGGCTCGACATGGACGGAGGTAACCTTGCCGGCCTGGGTTGCGGTGAGTTCGTTCTCCATTTTCATGGCCTCGAGGATCACCAGCGGTTGCCCCGCTTCCACCTCGTCGCCCACTGTCACGTACACTTTGACGACCTTGCCGGGGATCGGCGCGTCAAGCCGGCTTGGGCCAACTACCTCGGCCGCGACACTGGCCTCGATGGCCTCCACCGGTGTCAGCACCTCGAGGTCGAAGTCGCGTTCACCGACCGCCAGCCTCCACTCACGACCCTTCCCCCGTTGATAGCTCACGGAGTAGCTCTGACCGCCGTCGACATAGCGTAACGAGGCCATGGCCTCATCGAGCCGAATCAAATCGACGCGGCGGCGTTCGGATCCCATCACCACCTCGAACCCATCGGGAACCCGTTGGACTTCAACCTCGCGAGTCGCGTCACCCTGGCGAACGACCCATTTCATCGCGGATACCTCCCGTGCTGGGTTCGGGCCCCTTCTTGCCACCAGTGGCTTCCGTCACCGTGGCTGAACAGATCGCCCGATACGGTTCCGGCCTCCATCGTCGCAAGGCAGACCGCCGCCACCACCGCCGCCTCTTCGGCTTCCGGATCCTGCTCCCCGTGGACCTCCGCGAGTCTCTGCGAGGCGAGGAGCTCGTCGAGGAAGCCGGTATGAAAATCAGCCTCGAC
>RCND010001957.1_pt1 | contig 11530 bp, 9 predicted proteins | sample 2041351 | NCBI WGS metagenome assembly RCND01 (sample SAMN09708230, study PRJNA481090) | Marine sediment metagenome, whole genome shotgun sequencing project. | biome: marine sediment; feature: ocean; material: sediment; isolation source: Sewage treatment plant 12B marine sediment (STP12B) ...
ATTTAATAGGAAAAGTTATGAAAAAAGGAATACACCCAACATACCAAAATTGTGAAGTAACTTGTGTTTGTGGTAATTCTTTCACAACAAAGTCTACTATGAGTCGTATAAAGTTAGAAATTTGTTCAGAATGTCATCCATTTTTTACAGGGAAGCAGAAATTATTAGATTCAACTGGAAGAGTTGAAAGATTTAATAAAAAGTACGGCTTAAAAAAATAATTTAAAGCTTTCTTGTATTGTTACAAGAAAGCTTTTTCATTCCTCTTTTATACTTTTCAAATACATTATCATTATATTTTCCTTTCTAATATTTAAATAAATTTTATATTTTATAATTTACTACATCGAAAGATAACTTAAGCAAATGAAAGAATTTACGATAGGTGAAAGTATTAATTTGTATTCTGGAGTTCGTGGTATAGCGGTTAAAATTCTAAATCGGGTTGATAGAACTGATGCCTATTTAGACAAATTGTTGGAAATTGAAATAAAAAATTCTGAATTAAGTAGTAAAGATAAAGCATTACTCTTTGAAATTGTTCATGGTGTGATTCGCTGGTTAGGGAGAATTGATTGGATACTTAATGGGTTTTACAAAGGTCAATTTTCAAAATGTATACCAAATGTAAAAAATTCAATGAGGGTAGCTCTTTATCAAATTTTATTTTTAGATAGAGTACCTGATCATGCTGCTGTTAATGAATCAGTCGAATTTGTAAAAAAACTGCAAGGTGAAAAATCTGCAAATCTTACCAATGCAGTTCTTCGCAATATTATAAGGAGCAGAAAGGGAATTAGATACCCGAATAGAGAGGAAGACCTAGTTGGATATCTATCTGCGTATTTTTCTCATCCATCTTGGATGGTAAAAAGATGGATAGCCAGATACGGTGAGCAAGAAACCGAGAAATTATTAATAGCAAATAATAATAGACCTTCTCATAACCTTAGGGTTAATACAATAAAAACAACTGCCGATGAACTAAAATCATTGTTAAAATCAGTTGACTTAAGTTATTCCGACGGTAAATATCTTAAAGAGTATTTGCAGCTTAATGTTTTAACAAATATCACAAGTTGGGAGTATTTTCAGAAAGGTTATTTTTCAATACAAGATGAGAGCACGGGATTTTCTTGTAAAGCTCTGGATCCAAAACCGGGAATGAAAATATTGGATTTGTGTGCTGCACCAGGTGGCAAAACTGCATTCCTTGCAGACATGATGAAGAACCAAGGTGAAATTGTTGCACTCGATAAATTTGAAAGCCGGCTTGAACTTTTCAAAAGAAATATAGAACGGTTGGGAATTACTAATGTAAGATCGGTAGCGAAAGATGCTTTATTATTTAATGAAAATGAATTTGACGGTGTGATTGCTGATGTACCTTGTAGCGGTTTAGGAACACTAACTAAAAAGCCAGATATAAAATGGAAAAAAGATCTTGGCGATATCAGAAATCTAAATAAAATTCAACTGAAGCTAGTTACAAAAGCGGCATCTTTGGTTAAAGTTGGCGGAACAGTTGTTTACAGCACTTGTACAATTGAACCTGAAGAGAATATTGGAATTGTTAATCAATTTTTAGAAAAACATCCAAACTTTAAATTAATAAATTTAGGTAATGATTTTGATAAAGACTTGATTGATGAAAATGGCTGTGTTCAAACATTAACAAGTAAACATAAAGTTGATGGTGCCTTTGTTGCAAAATTAGTAAGAACATCCTAAAAAGGAATAAATATGTCTACTGATTCTTTAAAGAAATTTGCAGAAGAACTGAAAGAAACTAGAGAAAATAGTGATCTTACTATAGATCAGATATTTTCCAAAACTAGAATTGACAAAAAATATCTTCGTGCTATCGAAGAGGGTAATTTCTCTATAATGCCTGAAGTGTATATCAGAGCATTCATTAAAGAATATTCTAAAGCAATTAAATTAGATCCGGCTGAAGTTATAGATAAATATGAATTAGCAAAAAAGGGTTTAACTGCTGATTCAACAATAATCGAAGATGTTATCACTGAATCGCCAAAAGAAATAAAGACTAAAAGTGATGAAGATATAAAATCTAAAATATCTAATGCAGCTGAGCAAGATTCTAAATCAGAACTTCAAGACAAACATTCTAAAAGTAATAAAACATTATACTATGCTCTCACCGGATTATTAATGCTTATTTTCATATTTATTATTTATAAAGTTTTTTTAACAGACCCAAATACTGAAATCATTACAGAGAAACCTTTTGAAGAAATAATGGAAGAACAGAGAACCAGCAATGAAGTAAAGAGAGATTTGGATATTAGTGAAATAAAACCCAAAGATGTTGAAGTAATTAAACCTTCCGAAAAGATAACTAAAAATACAAAGATCATGCAAGACGTTCCGATACAGCCTTTGCAACCTGGAACTATGACACTTACAATTTTGGGAACAGATAAATCTTGGATTAGAGTTGTGGCTGATGATAATAATATAGAATTTATGATTGAGCAAGGAATTAATAAAGTGATTACTGCAAAGGATAAATTTTATCTCCACATTGGAAATTCAGGAGGAGTAAAGCTATTACTAGACAACAAAAAATTGAATTTTAATGGTATGGAAGGCAAAGTTAGAAAAATATTTGTAACACGGGATGGAATTGAATATTTACGTAGAACTCCAAATTTAAATGAAGAAAATTGATGATATAAAAAAAAGAGTTTCTGAGTTAAAAGAATTAATCAGAAAACATGATTATAATTATTATGTCTTAGCAGAGAACAAGATTAGTGATTATAAGTATGATCAATTATATCAAGAATTATTAAGATTAGAAAATGAAAATCCAGAACTAATTACACCAGATTCTCCCACACAAAGAGTGGGCTCCGATTTAACAAAAGATTTTCCTTCAGTTGAACATTTAACACCAATGCTTAGTTTAGCAAATTCCTACGATGAAAATGATCTCTTAGATTTTGATAAACGTGTTAAGAATATTCTTATAACAGAAGATGAAATTCAATATGTGACAGAATTAAAAATTGACGGTGTTTCAATCAGTATTATTTATGAAAACGGACTTTTGATTAAAGCCGCTACTCGTGGTGATGGATATGTTGGGGAAGATGTAACAAATAACGTTAAGACAATTAGATCAGTTCCACTTTCGGTTAATTCAAAAAGAATAAAATTTCCTCAAAAGTTTGAAGTGCGCGGCGAAGTTTTCATGGAAATTAAGGAATTTAAAAAGCTTAATGACTCAAGAGAGAAGGAAGGATTGAAACTATTTGCTAATCCGCGAAATTCATCTGCTGGAACATTAAAACTTCAAGATCCTAAAATGGTTGCCTCTCGTCCATTAGATATTTTTGTTTATTATTTGCTCTCTGAAGATCAAAATTTTGATAGTCAGTATAATAATCTTGAATATCTAAAAAAACTTGGGTTCAAAACAAATCCCAATTATAAACTTTGTGCAAATATTAGTGAAGTATTAAAAGTCTGCCCAAAATGGGAAAAGTTAAGAGAGAATCTTCCCTACGAAATTGATGGTGTAGTTGTAAAGGTAAATAAGATTGAGTTTCAAGAAAAATTGGGAAGTATTGCAAAATCACCAAGATGGGCAATAGCTTACAAATTTGCTGCTCATAGTGCAACCACTAGACTAAAAAGTATTACTTGGCAAGTGGGAAGAACCGGAGCAGTTACTCCAGTTGCTGAGCTTGAACCGATTTTATTAGCCGGATCAACAATTAGTCGAGCAACACTTCACAACAGAGATGAGATAAGAAGGAAAGACATAAGAAAAGGTGACACAGTAATTATTGAAAAAGGCGGAGATGTAATTCCCAAAATTGTTGAAGTAGATTTAACAAAGCGGGAATCTAACTCGTTAGCTACTGAATTTCCTAAAAAGTGCCCTGAATGCGGCCAAGAGCTACTTTACTCTGAAGATGAAGTTGCCATTTATTGTGTTAATGTTCAATGTCCGGCACAGATAAAGGGACAGATTGAGCATTTTGCATCGAGAGGTGCAATGGATATCGAGGGCTTAGGGAAATCGCTTATTGATCAGTTTGTTGATTTAAAACTTCTCAATTCTTACGCCGATATTTATACTTTATACAAAAAAAGAGATGAACTGATTTCAATTGAAAGATTGGGTGAAAAAAGTGTTGATAATTTACTTGAAGCAATTGAAAAAAGTAAAAATAAACCATTTGAAAAAGTATTATTTGCTTTGGGAATAAGATACATTGGTGCAGGAGCTGCTCAAAAACTTGCAAAAGCTTTCAAAGATGTCGATAATTTAATTTCTGCAACTAAGGAACAAAAAATAGAGGTTAATGACATTGGTCCGAGCATTGCATCAAGTATTGAATTATATTTTAGTAATAAAAAAAATAAATCAATGGTTGATTTATTAAAAGCCGCTGGTTTAAGGTTTAAAGTTGATTTAGATGAATCGATTTCTGAAAATTTAGCTGGAAGTACTTTTGTACTAACTGGTAGTTTAGAAAAATTTACACGTGAAGAAGCAAAAATCGAGATTGAAAAAAGAGGTGGCAAAGTTAGTTCTTCTATTAGTTCCAAAACTAGTTTTGTGCTTGCCGGAGAAAGTGCAGGTTCTAAACTAGAAAAAGCTGAAAAATTAAATATAAAAATTATTTCTGAAGAGGAATTTATAGCAATGTTAGGAAACTGAATCAGTGTTTGATGAATATAAAAATAAAATGGGTTATTATATTTTTAAAAAGAAAATGTTAAAACATAATAACGTTTCTTATTCATTTAAGGATTTCATTGAAAACTCGATTAATTATGTTCTTATTATGCCTCTTAATGATCTAGATTTCAATAATGGTTTTGATGTTGCAAAGTACTTTAGAATTCATAAAAAAAATGTAACCTTACTAATTCCTGAGCATAAAGTTAATTCTATTAATATTTCCAGTCATTACGACAATATAAGTTACTCTATAGAAGATATTACAAATTTTGGATTACCTACAAAATCTTACATTCATAAATTAGATGAATATAAATTTGATGTTTTAATTGATTTGGAGAGAGAGGATAACTTGTTTTTAGCGGCTGTCACAAGCTTGATCACCGCAAAGTATAAAGTAGGATTTAAGAAAGCGGAAATTGATAATCTCTATAATTTCCAACTGGTAAATACGAAAATAAATTCTGAAATATCATACAGAAATTTGTTAAATTCGCTTAAGATGTTTTAAAAAATTGCTTAGAATTTTCAATTATTTAACAATTAATAATGAACGACGACATAAATTTTGAATTTAAAAAAGATGGTGATGTAGCAATATTTAAATTGTTAGAACCATCTTTTGATGCATCAATTGCCGGATTAGTGAAAGGTGAACTTTCAATCCTTTTATCTGCAGAAGATGTAAGTAAATTAGTTTTTGATCTCTCTGAAATTGAATATTGTGATAGTTCGGGTTTAAGTGCTATTCTTTTATCTTTTAGAATTTTACAATCGAATGATGGTCATATTAGACTAGCCGCATTGCAGAAAAATGTAAAAACATTAATTGAAATATCACAATTGAATAGGGTCCTACCAATAAAAGAAACCGTTGAAGAAGCCGTCAATGAGTTAAAAGCAATATAGGTTTTTTTGTGGATAAAACTTTTGATTATGTAATCATTGTAGCATTTTTAATTGGTGTTGCATTATTCGGAATATTTAAAGGAGGAAAGCAGAAATCCATTGAAGATTACTTCATGGGTTCAAAATCAGTCCCTTGGTGGGCAGTCTGTTTTTCAATTGTTGCTGCTGAAACTAGTACACTTACTTTTATTTCAATTCCGGGATTAGCATATTTAACAAATCTTAATTTTTTGCAAGTTACGTTCGGCTACTTGATAGGCAGAATTATCATTGCTAATTTTTTCTTGCCCTCTTACTTTACAGGCGAACTTAACACAGCATATGCATATCTAGAAAATAGATTTGGACACAAAACTAGATCCCTTTCATCTATAGTTTTTTTATTTACAAGAACTGCTGCAGATGGAGTTAGATTATTTGCGACTGCAATTCCATTAAAATTAATGATGGATATCAATTATCCAACGGCAATTGCCATTATAGCAATTATTACTTTAGTCTACACAATTACAGGTGGTGTAAAAGGAATTATTTGGGTTGATGTTTTGTTAATGTTTATTTATTTGGGCGGAGCATTACTAGCAGGGTATTTTCTTCTAACCGAATATTTACCTCATGGATTTAATTCAATTATTACTGCTGCTCAACCTGCAGGTAAATTAGAAATTTTTAATTTTGGTTTTGGCTCAACACTTACTGATTTTTTTAGGGACCCCTATACTTTGATAAGTGGACTTTTAGGCGGTGCATTTTTATCAATGGCTTCTCATGGCACTGATCAGCTAATTGTTCAAAGATTACTAAGCACAAATAATTTACGACAAGCACAAAAAGCTATTATTGGAAGTGGGATATTAGTAATTCTTCAATTTGTAATTTTCTTATTAGTTGGTGTTGCTCTTTATGCATTTTACGGTCCATTAGAAATTAGGTCCGATGAGATTTTCCCCAAATTTATTATCGAAAATCTACCGTCGCCATATTCAGGAATAATAATTGCCGGATTATTTGCAGCAGCAATGTCGACTTTAGCAGGATCAATTAGTTCGTTATCTTCATCAACTATGCTGGATTTATATGATCCATTTCATAAGGATAGAGATAAAACTAAAGATCTTAAGGTTTCAAGAATGTTTACTGTTATGTGGGCATTTCTCCTGGTTCTATCGGCAATTTTCTTTATGAACTCGCCTCAAACTGTTGTTGAGCTGGCATTGAGCATTGCCTCATTTACTTATGGCGGTCTACTCGGAACCTTTATGCTCGGTCTTTTTGTCAAAAATGCAAAGCAAGAAGATGCGCTAGCAGGTTTTACTTCTGGTATTTTTGTCATGATAACTGTAATTTCTTTAAATTTAGTTGCTTGGACTTGGTTTACTCTAGTTGGAGTTATTACAACAATGGTAATTGGAACTCTTTTAACATACTTGAATAAGAGATAAAGTATTCACTAGTTTTACTTCTGGGTTAAAATGTTAGATGAAAAAAAATTAAAAAATCTAAAATTTATTTTATTTGATCTCGATGGAACTTTGTTAAATAAATATGGTGAAATAGGAGAAAAATCGAAAGAGTATATCCACGAGCTTAAGCAAATGGGTATGAAGTTTTCTTTTGCAACCGGCAGGCTTCATAACTCTATTACGGAATATGCCTCAGAGCTTAGTTTAGATTGCCCTCTTATTTCTCTTGATGGTGCGACAATAAAGAGTTATCCTGCGAATAAAATTATTTATGAATCTTTCATAAAAAATAAATATGTTGAGAGAGCCATAAAAATGGCGAATGAGGGATTATTGAAAATTACACTTAGTCATGATGAAGCAATTTATTATACTGCCAACAATTCGCTTGTTGCACAGTTGATGGATAAGTATGATGCTAAGTTTGAAGAGATCGACGCTTATGAAAATTATATTGACCGCACTTTAGAAATTATTATTTGTGGAGATTATAAGAAATCCGTAAAATTAATTGAACAAAAAATGCAGTTTCCAAGTGCTTTTGGTTTAAAGACATCTTTTTATAAATCTCAAGATCAAGATGGTGTTTATTTCTTAGAAATCAGAAATAGAAATTGTTCAAAAGGTGATGGATATTTAAAGCTGCTAAAGAATTTAAATATTAATATTAAAAATACTGCAGTCATGGGCGATTGGTATAATGATCGATCTTTATTCAGAACAAAAGCTCTTAAAATTGCAATGGCCAATGCAGTTACAGAAATTAAAGAAATGTCAGATCATATTACTGAGAGAACTAACGACGAGGATGGAACGGCAGAGTTTCTCGAAATGGTATTGAAAGCTAAAAAGGTATAAAGTGTCTAGTAAAGATTTAAGGGAAAAGTTAAAATCTAACTCTAAGTTAAGAGTATTCATTGTTATTTTGGGAACTCTATTAATTGCAGCAATGTTTCCTCGAGGCGAATCGCTTGAATCAGATGTAACAGTTGGCTCCATTTGGATTCAAGATGATTTAATTGCTTTTATGCCATTCGAAATTTTGAAAGACCCCGAAACTTTTAGAATCGAAAAACTTCAAGCTGCCGAAAAAGTTAATCCGGTATTTGAAATTGATAATACTGTGGAAAAGTCGGTCATTGATTCAATCAAAGCATTTAACTTACATCTTCAAAATAAACTAGATGAGCAGCTAAAACAGAACATAAAAGATAACTCCATTTCGTTTCTCTCCGATGGATCAATTGAAAAACTTAGAAACATAAGAAAATATGAAAATTCTCTCTCTGTTAGTTTTAATAATTCTCTTAATAAAATATTTAAGAATATTCTTGCTCTCACTGAAGAGATTTACAGTAGAAAATTTTTAGATGTTAATTATGAAGAAATCAAAAAAGATTCGATTGCGATTAGAGATGGAAAATTTGAGAACTTGATACCCAAACGAAGGTATTTAGATAAAGCTGGTAATGACGAAAGAGTTGATCGGCTTATTCAAAAATACTTAAGGAATGATTTAAGTATCTATTCAGTTTATAGAGAATATATTGATCATTTTATTGAACCGACAATTAATTACAAGTCTGAACAAACTAGAGCAGAAATTCTTTTAGCTGAAGATAAAGTCTCTAGAAATATAGGCTTGGTTGAAGAAGATGAAAGGATTGTAGCAAAGCATAATAGAATTACTCCGGAGATAAAACTAAAGATTGATTCCTATCGTATAGCAAAAGGTGAGGAAATTGGGCCATTCACAAAAATTTTACAGAGCCTTGGTAAATTTCTACATGTTCTTATTCTGATTAGCTTATTTAGCATCTATATATTTTTATTTAGAAAGAAAATTTATGGTGATAACTCAAAAATATTTTTAATTGCCTTAGTGATGCTATTAATAAGTTTTATTGCTTTTCTTATCAACCAAATTAATGTAAATGCACCAATTGAATTGTTGATTTTAGTTCCTGTTGTTTCAATGCTTCTTACCATATTTTTCGATTCTCGAATTGGTTTTTACAGCACTGTTGTAATGGCTTTGATAATCGGGGGATTAAGAGGGAATGACTATGCATTATCAGTAATGAATCTATTGGCCGGCGCACTAGCAACTTATACAGTAAGAGACATTAAAAATAGAAATCAAATATTCCGCTCATTTTTATTTATTCTGCTTGGCTACGTTGTAAGCATAGTGGCATTTGGGATGGAAAGATTTGCCCCTTGGGAAGAAATTTTAATTCAGTGCGGATTTGCTGCCTCAAATGCATTGTTTAGCCCTGTTCTAACTTATGGCTTAATTATTTTCTTTGAAAAAATATTTAAGATAACAACAGAAATAACATTACTTGAACTGACCGATTATAACGCACCTCTTCTTAAAGATTTGGCAAAACATGCCCAAGGTACGTTTAATCATTCACTTACGATGGGTAATATGGTTGAAAGTGCTGCCCAAGAAATTGGTGCAAATCCACTATTAGTGAGGGTTGGCGCACTTTATCATGATGTTGGCAAATCATTAAATCCCAGTGCTTTTGTAGAAAATCAGATGGATAATTATAATATGCATGATGATTTAACTCCGGAAGAAAGTGCTGCAACAATTATTGAGCATGTTCCCGAAGGAATAAAATTGGCTGAAGAAGCTAATTTACCAGCGGAAATAATTGATTTTATTGCAACTCATCATGGTACACTTTTAGTTTTATTCTTTTATGAAAAAGAGATTGAAGAAAAAGGTAAAGAAAACGTAAAAATAGAAAAATACAGATATCCCGGACCTAAACCATTTACAAAAGAAACTGCATTGTTGATGCTTGCAGATGCATCCGAATCAGCGGTGAGGGCAATGACTGAACCGACACCGGAAAAAATTGAGAATGTAGTTACTAACATAATTAACAGCCGACTCAAAGATGGTCAGTTAGAAGAATCTCCCTTAACATTTTCTGATCTTACTAAAATTAAACGTTCTTTCTGTACTACTTTATTAGCACTGCATCACAAAAGAATTAGATACCCGAAGCAAGATGAACTAGAAAGTGAAATCAGTGAAAAATCTGAAGAGTAATGCTTGAATTTTTAAAAGAATATTTATCACTTCTTAAAGTTGAAAAAAACCTTTCTGAAAACTCAATTAGCTCTTATCAATCAGACTTAATTAAATTATTTGATTTTTTAGAATCTGAAGAGATTAACGATTTGAATGCTGTAAAGTATAAGCACCTCACAATGTATTTTGAATTGCAAAGAGATGAGGGAATCAATTCAGCTACTGTAGGTAGATATGCTTCCTCAATTAAAGGCTTTTTTTTATTTATGCTTCAAGAAGGCTATGTTGAAAAAAATCCGGCTATAAATTTAAAGTCTACAAAAATAGCAAGGGGCTTGCCAACTGTTCTTTCATTTGATGAAGTAGAAAAAATATTAGATTTGCCAAATACAAATGATAAACTTGGGCTAAGGGATAAAGCAATTTTAGAACTTTTGTATTCTTCGGGGCTGAGAGTTTCGGAGCTGTTAAACTTAAAAATATCCGATTTATTTTTTGATGATGAGGTAATAAGAGTTTTAGGCAAAGGTTCTAAACAACGAATTGTTCCAATTGGAAAAAGCGCAATAAATTGGATAACTGAATATTTAAGGAAAGTTAGACCATTGCTTGAGAAAAGAGCAAAAAGCGGAAATTTAATTTTCTTAAATTCAAAAGGTTCTAAGCTGTCTAGAATGTCAATTTGGAAAATAGTAAAGAAATACTCCGAAGAAGCTAAAATTGAAAAGGAAGTTCACCCTCATACTTTTCGACATTCATTTGCTACACATTTGTTAGAAGGAGGGGCTGATTTGCGTGCAGTTCAAGAAATGCTTGGTCATTCAGATATTTCAACAACACAAATTTATACTCATATTGATAGAGAATATGTTAAACAAATTCACAAAGATTTTCATCCAAGAGGTTAACATTGCCGGAAATTCAAATTAGTCAGAAATTAATATTATTGCTTTACTTCTTGCCGATCTTTCTAATTTCACTGAGCATACATGAATTTGCCCATGCAGCACTTGCATATAAGTTTGGAGACAACACTGCGAAAAATCAAGGAAGGTTAACACTGAACCCAATTAAGCATCTTGATTTAGTTGGGAGTATTATCATGCCTATTCTGGCATTCACATCTGGATTTATGCTGATTGGCTGGGCGAAGCCGGTCCCGGTAGATAGAGGTAACTTTAGAAATATGAGAAGAGATGATGCAATTGTTTCTTTTGCCGGTCCGTTATCAAATTTAGTCTTAGCCGCATTTACATATTTAATCTACATTTTACTTGTTGGCGTTGGTTTTGATTTTAACAATACATTTACAAATATTTTTAGATTAACAATATTATTCAATATTTTTCTTTTTTGTTTCAATCTTCTGCCAATACCACCATT
>RCND010001958.1_pt1 | contig 11528 bp, 14 predicted proteins | sample 2041351 | NCBI WGS metagenome assembly RCND01 (sample SAMN09708230, study PRJNA481090) | Marine sediment metagenome, whole genome shotgun sequencing project. | biome: marine sediment; feature: ocean; material: sediment; isolation source: Sewage treatment plant 12B marine sediment (STP12B) ...
TTTTCCATCTACAGAAATTATCCCATTATTAGGAACTACCATCCCCAAAATACTCTTTATCAGTGTTGTCTTCCCTGAACCATTAGGTCCCAATACAGCGAAAATACCCCCTTTCTCAATGGTAAGGTCAAGACCGGAGAGTACTTCATTCTTTCCGAATTTTTTATGTAGATTTTGTACGTGTATCATTTTGTTTTATTCCTCTTTGGTTGGTATTTTTTCCCATGCCATAATTCGCTATTTACCATTCCAACGCAGGAGGAATCCCTCCCTCATCTTCTCAATGAAATAGATTCCTCGTGGTTAGGAATGACCAAACAGTAAGCACAGTCCTTAACCATCTAGCTTTGGACTAATTACTGTTCACTTTTTTACTGAATGCTCTGGTCCCTGCTACTGACCCTATGTTCACTTTTCGCATCAACGGACGCTCATCCAACAGATTATCCGGTGTAAATATGGGAGATACTTTTTCAGAGAAATCAATAATATCCATGAACAGGCTTCGCAATAGTATAATGGTCTCTGGTGTACGGTTTACAATATAGGAAAAAAGTTTCACGGGCCTATAAGGCACATCGCCCACGCCATCCTTGTCCAAATCATACCCCGTATAATCACTCCAATAGTTGCTTACAATTTTATTGTCGTTCAACTTACTATTGTATGAGATATCAAAACTATTATAAAGAAAATTGTTGTTTTCAAAGGTATTGGTGTAACAAGCACCCAACACTTTTAAGGCCCATCCGTTATGGATGAAATTATTGTTCTTGTACAAGATTCGATTAGAACCTTCTATGTTAATACCAATGGTATTTTCCTCAAATGTATTCCCAATAATTTCCGCATCCGTAATTTCCTTTAATAGCATACCATAAGCAGCGCTACCCCAATTTTTACGAAAAATATTATTAGTCATTTTTATGTGTTTGGAAAACATTACTGCGACCCCGGCACCGTTATCTTCAAAGGTATTATTGCTGTACACATCATTATTACTGAACATAAAATGCAATCCATAGCGCAGGTTGTTAGTACTAAGGTTATTGTTGATGACAATCTCATCTGAAAATTCCAGATAAATACCATCGCGCGCACCCTGTACAATATTATTATCCACAACAATGTTTTTGGAATACCAAAGCTGTATGCCGTTACCTGAGTTATACTCATCCTTAGCATCACCTATAATCTTATTATGATAAACCTTTCCGTTCTTACATTTTTCTAAATAAATACCAAAAAACAGATGTTCCAGCACAATGTTCTGTATAACAAAGTTCTCGCTTCTCACTACCCGTATGGCAGCATGATCTGAGGTATAACTAACACCCACATTAATTACAAAGAGTCCGTCTAAGGTTACATTGTCAGACACAATTCTAATAATTTCCCCTTTTTTCTCCCCGTCAATTACGGGATAGTTCTCTCCTATAATGGTTAATGGTTTATCCACCACTATATTGTATTCCTTATAGGTGCCTTTTTTTATCAGCAGCGTATCAAAATCAGCAGCTTGGGCAATGGCCTCTTTTATGGTTTTCACTTCGCAAGTACCACAAATAGTAATCCTATTGGCGCTAGTAAATTGAGCCCAAAAAATAGAAATAAATACTAGTGTCCAGTGGAGTCTTCGCATTAGCGTATGATCAAAAATTTAGAATCTTTAAATGCCTCAACCCAATGTTTTTCTTCCTTTGGAAAACTAAAATGCTCTAATTTTTTAATCGAATAATCTTCTCCGTTGATATGAAAAACGATATCACCCTCTAATAGCACCAAAGTGGCATCTGTAGGAGAGGTATGTTCTGGAAAAATGGCCCCCTTTTCTAGACTGATGCTAAGAATTTCAAGTGCATCATTCTTGACCAGTTTCTGTATTTGAAGTTTATCGTAAACTTGTGGTTTTATGGTTTTTTCTACTTGGTACATTATTTCCTAATTTTAATTAAAGAATACTTGAATTTTGACACTATATGATTCCGCTTGGGCTAAATACTCATACAAGTTTAGGGATACTCTGCTAGAGTGCGCGCTATTTAGAGTTTTTATTATTAGGATTTTTAGACTTCAATTCTATTAGTATTTACCTAAGTGTCAATCAGTGCTAAATAAATCCTTATGATACGATTATAAACTAAAGCGTTCCTTTAGTTCTTCCCAAGTAAACAATTCGCCTTCGTTTGCGGTTTGCGCACTTCTGGCATCTTCCACTGTAGAAAATGCACTCAAAAACTCGCCCATGGGACTGGGAATGTTCTTACTTATTAAATAGGTAGCACCTTTGGCATCAACAAATTCGCCCGGTGCGTTAAAATCGTTTACCAAAAATAGCGCTATAGTCTCGCTATCCAATTCCTTCATATGGTTCAACATACATTCGGTTGCATCAAAAGCAAAACTTTTCCCTTTTTTGGTCATGAACTGCGCCGCATGCTGTTTGTCCACAATGGTCATACTGCAATAATGGCATCCGTCCGAGCCATAAACTACCGGTTTTGGAGTGTTGGTACAAGAGCTAAGAAGACCGGCTATAAATAAAAATATAATAAGTCTATTTTTCATGTTTTCTTTAATTATCAGAAGAGTCCTTGGGATTGTATTGCTTTACATAGTGCGGTAAGTGAGCAGGTCACTAGCGATATCATTTGGACAGTTGACAGTAAAACACAACGGATTACCTGCAATATCTTACTACCATCTGCCACAATTGATTTTCAATAATAAATTAAGAATTGACTACCTGAATACGTTTTTTCCAGCCCATGTAACCAGCAACTAAAGTTAAGACCATTCCTGAAAACATCAAATAAGCTCCTAGTCTTGGGTACGAATAGGCATCAAAATTTAACATTTTCTGGTGTCCGAATAGGGGTGGTTTGTAACTCATTGGCGTTCCGTCAGGGTTGGCCAATTTCATAATGGCTTTTGGGTCTAGATTGGTACCGTAGTCCGTCATCCAAGCATTAAAATCGTACATACCCAGCACACCTAAAACGGACATAAGGATTAACCATCCAAAGAACCATTTGTAGGATACCTTATCCAAAAAACCTAAGAGACCAAAAAGTACCCCTAGAGCGGCCATACCACCAATAACCAATGGAAATACGGTAAACTCCCACATCTCTTCCGGTTTTGGTAGTATTTTCATGCCAATATAATGGTTTAGCCCATCTATATTCTGTAAATCAAATTCATTTTGCCCTTGAATACCGTCAATGTAAATATCCATTCCCAAAGGCTCAGGATATTGGGGCGCTCCCAATTCTATGTTCCATAAAGGGAAGACAAACAACCCCATAAGCAACAATGAACCTATCATCATTATAATACTTGCTTTTTTCATTTTTGTAATTTTTAAATTATGCACGAATCGATACTTACTTTGGATGGTCGTTTGCGTACTAATTTAAAAAAGCGGGTAGGTCTTAAAACATTACCCGCTTTTCGTTCGAAAAAAATGATTCTAAAGATATTTTTCTAATCTTCACCCAAAGACCAAGAAAGGTCAATATTAGAGTCTGCAGGAGAAACCCGCACATATCCTTGCATTTCTTGGTGTAAGGCCGAACAGAAATCCGTACAGTAGAATGGCCAAACACCTGGCTTTTTCGGCTCCCAAACCGATGACTTTGTTTGTCCTGGCATAATCAAAAGCTCCGAGGTATTCTGACCAATCATGGCAAAACCGTGTGGTACATCAAAATCCTGTTCGTGGTTGGTAATGTGGAAATATACCTTATCCCCCACTTTTACACCTTCAATATTATCCGGGGTAAAGTGACTACGTATCATAGACATATAAATATGTACCTCATTGCCTTTACGTTCTACCCTTGCTTGATCTGGAGTTATAACAGCATCGGGATGTTTATTTTCATCCAAACGATAGATCTTTTTAGATTTAGGCATTAAGATTTCTGCAGGGATACCAGCTGCATAATGGGGCTCACCGTGCGTTGGAAAATCATAGATAAGCTCCATTTTATCGCCTGTAATATCATACAATTGGGCAGAGTGCTCCAATTCCGGACCTGTAGGCAAATACCTATCCTTGGTGATCTTGTTCATGGCTACTACATATTTACCAAAGGGTTTTCTTGAGTTTCCTCCAGGAATCATTAAGTGACCTACAGAATAGAATGTTGGCTTTCTGTCGATTACCTCCCACGTACCTAATTTCCATTTTACTACTTCAGAAGAGATAAAGAAAGTAGTATACGCATTTCCTTTTCCATCAAATTCTGTATGCAAGGGGCCTAAACCCCCACTTTTTACAACACCTGCCAAAATATCTTCAAACTTTAAGATAGGAATACCGTAAGCTTCTCCGTCAAATTTTTTGCCTTCAATAGCAGCAATCATCTTATCAAAAGAGTGTACTGTCAAATCAGCAGAAAGCTTACCGTTACCAATAATATACTCACCGGATGGATCTACATCACAACCATGTGGAGATTTTGGTGTAGGCAAGAAATAAACTGCACCAGGAACTTTTAAGGGGTCAACAGTCAATACTTCTTTTTTCATAGTTGAACTGGCCATATGCGTAGACTCATCATATACGTTATGAGCATAGTTTGCAGGCATCATTGTACCACCACCATTGTTTACATACTCTTCTATCAATTTCCAGTTAACGGCTGCAATAAAATCCTTATCGTTCTGCGAGGCATTTACTTCTAAAAGTGAATTTGCTTCCTCTGTGTTATAAGTAGTAAAGAAGAACCAACCATGTGACTTATCACGACCTGGGTGAGAAAGATCATAGTTAAATCCGGGCATCAATAATTGGAATTTAATATCCATATGACCGTGCTCTGGATCTACACTTATAAAAGAAAGCGCCCCTTTAAAATTGCTCTTATACTCGTTTATAGGCATATCTCGTTGCGGAACAGGAACAGAAAAACGTGTTCCGGCTACTACATACTCGGTATTTTCCGTAATAAAGGAAGAACTGTGGTTACCAGCACTATTAGGTATTTCAATAATTTCCTCGGTCTCAAAGGTCTCTAAGCTTATACGAGCAATACGCGGTGTATTGTTACCGTTGATAAAAATCCATCTTCCATCCAGTTCCCCTGCGGTCTGAGAAATATCTGGGTGGTGAGAATCATCCCAAGGCACAAAACCAAAGGAAGTTTCCAACATAGGCTTGGTCTCCTCGGAGTATCCATATCCAGAAGTAGGAAATTGTGAAAAAACAGGAATCTCCTTGAACATACGTCCAGAAGGCAGACCATATACCGTAATATTACCACTATATCCACCAGACATAAAGGCGTAAAATTCATCATATTCACCGGGTGCTACATAGACCTTTTCGGCGTTATTGGAAGAAAGCGCTCCGTTAGATGAGGCCTTTCCGTTCTGATTACCGCATCCAGTAAGCATCAATGCCGACCCTAGAAATGCGAATAAATGATATGTATACTTTTTCATTTTGTGATTATTTATGTATTTGTTTAGTTTAATTTGATGGAGGTAGGATTACTTTATCTACTACATGCACGATTCCGTTTCCTGCAGGAATACTGGCAATTATTTTAGCACCTCCCACATATACGTCATCTCCTTTAACCTCTACTGTAGTATTTTGGTCATTGGCCTGACCCAATTTCTTAAACTTTTTCAAGAACTCCTTGTCGTAGTTGCCAGCGGTTACATGATGTTTTAAGATATTAGCCAATGCAGCTTTGTTCTCTGGCTTTAGTAAATTCTCTACCGTGCCGGCAGGCAAAGCATCAAAAGCAGCGTTTGTTGGCGCAAAAACCATTAACGGCCCTGCGTTTACAAGTACATTTTCAAGACCTGCAGCCTGGACCGCGGCTACCAATGTGGTGTGATCCGGAGACCCAATTGCAATCTGTAAAACATTGGGCGTAGATCCGTCATCCTCAATAAAGGCCTGACCCTTCTTCTGAGTATCCGCTGCCTCTGTTGTTGCAGCAGGCTCACTCGTGTTGTCGGTTTTGGCCTCGCCTTTACAACTGCTAATGAACAGCAGCATAATGACCGAACCGAATAGAAATTTTAAATTGGTTGTTTTCATAATATGATTATTTATAGAGTTCTAAAGTATTCTACGATGGAGCGTACCTGCTCTACCGTTAAGTTTTGGTTGGACATCGCTGCACCATTAAATTCTACTAAAAGATCTTTGGCACACTGGTCTTCTTCTGTCATTAATTTAGGGTCTAAAATCATGTTCATTACCCATTCCGGACTTCTTCTTTCAAAAATACCAACGGGAGAAGGACCTATAAAGCGTTTATCTAATTTGTGGCAGGCAGTACAATTGGTCTTAAACAATTCTGCTCCGGCAGTTGCCATTTCTTGATTAACCACAGGATCCAGTGGCAAATCTTTGATTTGACCAACACCCTTATCCTCTAAAGTAATACGCTTGGAAGCTGGCACACCATCGTCAGCAGGAGCAGTTTCAGCAGGTTTTTCCGTTGTACTTTTACGATTAACACTAAAGCCATCGGTTTCTTTTTTTTCTTTTCCTCCACAACTGACTAGGATTACTGAGAAAATAACTACTACACTTTTAAATACTATTTTCATTTTAAGGTTGTTTCTAATTTAATACGCCAAAAATAGGCCTATTGAAGTTTCAAATATATGATAATTATCATAATAAAAGATATAAAGGTCTTTATTTATTTTAAATAAATTAATGTACCTTTCCAACATTATATAATTTATAATATGCTCTAATATCCTACCTTCGCATGGAGATGTTATCAAACGCAAGTAAGTACGCTATTAACGCTGTTTTGTTTTTAGCCCTCGACGCTCACAATGACCGTAAAGTGGGTGTAAAAGAAATTGCAGCAAGTATTAATGTGCCCGTTGCTTTTCTGGCTAAGCTACTGCAGGGTTTGGCACGAAAAGGTGTTATTTCTTCGTCGAAAGGGCCCAACGGTGGTTTTTACTTAACTGATGAAAACAAATCTCAAAAACTTATGGTTGTGGTAGATCAAATTGACGGACTGTCAAAGCTGAAGGAATGTGTCCTAGGACTTACGAATTGCGACAGTGATAAACCTTGCCCGATGCATTCCATGCTTCAACCGCTTAGAAAAAATTTTCTTCAAGAACTAAGCAGAAATTCTATAGCTACGTTCGCTAAGAAAGTCCAAGAAGGCAAGACTTTTTTAAGTATTTAAAAAATCACATCTCATGCGTAAAGCTTTACCCGAGAAGAACTACTAGTAAAACATATTAATATTGAAATTATAACTTTCCTTAAATTGATTAATTAAGTATACCACGAAGTTTAAAATAGCAGTGCTAACAGTCGTATTTACTTCATAAACACTACCTAATACCTGCTAAGAAAGCCACAAATGCTGCGTTAACAAAGAATATTTAGTTCTCGGCTAAAAAACGTACTGCTAAACGGCACCTTTATAGAACCGTAACATGGTTTATATTGAGATTACTTTAGTTAGTTTCAATTCTTTGCTCGGCCTTTCAATCTCATAAAATCAGCTAGGCATTCCTATTAGCTTTCATAAACACAAAGATAAAAACATAAAGAACCAAAAATGTTTTCAAAAGCATAAGTTGTGAAAGTAGACTTGTTTGAAAGCGTTATGGCGCAATGTTCTGCCATAGATACGCGTATAATAAAAAAAGATTTGTAATTTGTATGTGATTCAAATTTTAAAATTATGGCTAAAAAAGCAGATCAAACAGCTTCATTTATGGTTCGTTTTAACCAAATTATATTCGAGGAAGATGGCGAATCTAAATTGCAATGGCGTGGAAAAGTATCTCATGTACAAGGTGGTGAAGATCAAAGTTTTTCAGATTTTAATGATGCTGTAACCTTTATTCAAGAAAGACTAGCTGACCTCACTTTAGAAGCGACTAAGGATAAATCGCAAGAGCAACAGGATTCTTTATTAAAAAAGAGCTTTTCTTTATGGAAAACCGTAGCGAAAGAAGGGCCTAAAGTTTTTATGGAAACCATAAAAGACCCAAGGAAGCAAGTTTCCAATTTACAGGATCAAATTAGTCATTTGGGTGAGGACTTGATGGATAAAGTACCTATAGATGAATGGAGAAATGCTTCAAGATCTGATTTTAATTCTATAAAAGAATCGATATCTCAATTGGCAGATGAGATGAAAAAATTAAATGCAAAAGTGGATGCCATTAGTAAACCTTCGAAAACAAGTCGTACTCCAAAAACAACAAAAAAGACAATTACATCTAAAAAGAAGTAAATCTTAAATGAGTCACCTCAAAGACAAACTGCAAGAGCTTAAACAATTTAAAGAAGATGCTATTATTCGCATTCAAACCTTGGGGCAGTTTAATTTGTGGCGTCAAAAGGAGAAAGTTGATTCTAAACAATGGGGAAGAGATAAAACAGTACAATTATTACAATATTTAATTTCTAACAGGCAACGTCATGCGCTTCATAAAGAAAAAATTATGGACCATCTTTGGGAAGATGGAGATGATCGCGATTTTAAAGTTGCCTTGCATGGAGTTAATAAAGTTTTAGAACCAAATAGACCTTCGAGAACTGAACCCACTTTTGTGATTAGACAAGGTGTTAGTTATCAATTAAATTCAGAAAAAGTTTGGATTGATGCTGCAGCTTTGGAGCAATATGTTATCATAGGAAATGAAGCTTTTGGCGAAGATCAGACCATTTCTAAAGCAGCCTATAAATCTGCAATTGCGTTGTATCAAGGTGTGTATTTGCCTAACCGTATTTTTGAAGACTGGTCGTCTGAAGAACGCGAAAAAATTCAAATTCTTATTTTGGGCGCTTACGTAATACTTGCAGAAATCTTACTAAAAGACAATCCTTTAGAAAGCATAAGACTAGCACAATGTGCAATAGCTATTGATAATACTTGGGAAGATGCCTATCGTTTACAAATGCAAGCGTATATTATTAAAGGAAATCGACCACAGGCCATAAAGGCATATCAAAAATGTGCAGATGTTTTAGATCAAGAATATGGTATTGATCCGCTACCCGCCACTAAAAATCTTCTTAAAGAGATAGAAAATATTCATTAGAACAAGAATAGCTTTTTTTATTTTGTACCTGTTTTCTAAATGTAGTCAATACCACTGCAGACCTATATCAATACTGGGTCTATTGTTCTTCTTTTTCTTCAAAATCACATTTTATTCATAATACCTTTATCTCATAACCTTATTTGCAACTCATTTGCAACTGCCTAGTCGTAGGTTTGTATCATAAATTAATAAAAACATACTAAAACACTATAAAATTATGGCAACTAAAACTAAAAAAACGCAAACAACGATTATTGATACTACTGCAAGCAAAGCATTAGGATTAGCAACTAAAGCAAATGATTTAGCGTTAAGCACAACGGAAAAAGCAGCGATGAAGTCAATTAGCTTAGCTGAAAAAGGTATAGGGGTTTCCTCTAAACTTGCCAAAAAAGGTTTAAAAGCTTCAGCAAAAAACCAAGAAGTTGTGTTTGATACATTAGAAACTGTAAAAGGTAAGGTGGCAAAGTTTTTACCAAAATTTAAATAATTAGAGTACAGGTACTTAAGTGCAACTCATTTGTAACTCGCTGATTGTATGTTTGTACCAGATTAAAATAATAACAAAATAAAAATATATATTATGGCAACTAAAACAAAAAAAGCAACTACAAAAGGCAAAAAACCAAGTATTGCAAAAAAAGTAAATACAAGTTTAGTGAATGCATCAATAGAAGTAATTAATACAACTGTTGATAATGGTGAAAAATGGCAAAAATTGGGTTCTAAATTAATTAAGAAGTCCGAAAAAGTAAGAGGGCAACAAATCAATATGATTTTTGATACTGCTGAAGCTGTTAAAGGTCAGTTTATTTCTGGAACAAATAGAATAAAAGATTTAGTTGGTTACGACGCTGAATTAGTTGAAAAAGCTAAGGATATGGCAACCAATAACCCAGTTAGTAAAAAAGTAATCGGTATCGTAGAAGAAATTACCGAAAAAGTCTCTGAAAACCCAATGGTTCAGAAAGCAGAAAAAGCTACTGAAGAATTCAAAAATATGGGGATGGCTAAGTATATGGAGTTAAAAGAAGATGTTTTAGAGCAAGCTTCAATAATCATTGATAAAGGTGAAGCTATAATCGAAGATGCTAAATCTACTCCAAAAACTAAAGTGACTAAAAAACCTGCTCCAAAGAAAACGGCAGCTAAAAAAGGGACTGTAAGTACTGCTAAAGCAACTAAAACGGTTGTTAGAAAAGTAACTCCGACTACTGCTAAAGCAACTAAAACGGTTGCTAGAAAAGCGACTCCATCTACCGCTAAAGCAACTAAAACTGTAGCTAAAAAAGCAACAGCAGTAAAAACTGTAGCAAAAAAAGCATCAGCGACAAAAACTGTAGCTAAAGTAGCACCAAAGAAAACAGTTGTAAAAAAAGCAACTACTGCTAAAGCTAATGTAACTACCGTAGCAACGAAAGCAGCACCTAAAGCAAAAACGCCAGCAGTAGCAGTTAAGAAAACTGAAACGGCTAAAGTTGCAGAAGTTAAAACTGAAGTAACAAAATAATTAGATTTAATAACTTGTAAAATAATTTAATATGAGCACAAAAAAATCAATGCTAGATGCGCCAAAGAAAATGGTTTTTAAAGCACTAGATAAAACTAAAAAAGTTGTGATAACTGCAAATGGATACGCACTTAACAGAACTGAAAGTGCAGTTTCTGAAGGAATTATTGTTGCAGAACAATGGCAAACTGTTGCTAACAAGGCTTTAAAAGGGAGTTTAGGATTAGCCGCAACAAACCATGACATAGTTTTTGACGCCTTAACAGGAATGAAAAAACACCTTATACTAAGTAAAAAAAGATTCACTAAACTTGTTGCTTAGGGTATACGTATTTGTTTAGGATTAGATAGTTAGTAAAAACCAAGTTGCCTATTAGGTGCAGCTTGGTTTTGTAGTTTTAGTTAAACCGAGTTGATTTTGTATTTTTAAGGTCAAATATTGGTTAATGGCTAAGGGTAGTAAAATTTCAGAAGCAGAAATCATTACGTTATATATGGATTATGTGGTGGAACACACCTGTAAACCAGACTCTATTGAAGACTTTGCTCAACTACACCAGTTTGATGAGGTTATTTTTTATAACCACTTCACATCATTTAAAGATTTAGAAAAGACGATTTACAATGTTCTTTTTGAAAACTCCATAGCCATCTTAAAGCAAAGCCCAGAATACCATAGTTTTAGTAAAAAAGATAAGTTGTTGAGTTTGTATTATACATTTTTTGAAAACTTAGCACTTAATCAAGAATTTATAAAACTAAATTTAAAAGGTTTGGAAAATCAACTGAAGGCCCTTTCAGTATTCTCATTGCTTAAGGATAGTTTACTTGCTTTTATTGATGAATTGAAATTAGAAACTACTAATTTGAATATCGATAGCATTGAAAATATTCAGAAAAAAACCATAAAGGAATCGGCTTGGTTACAATTACTGATTACTATAAAGTTTTGGTT
>RCND010001959.1_pt1 | contig 11528 bp, 10 predicted proteins | sample 2041351 | NCBI WGS metagenome assembly RCND01 (sample SAMN09708230, study PRJNA481090) | Marine sediment metagenome, whole genome shotgun sequencing project. | biome: marine sediment; feature: ocean; material: sediment; isolation source: Sewage treatment plant 12B marine sediment (STP12B) ...
GCGGATGCGGCAAGGGCGATAGAAGATATGCTGGTGAGGGGCGCGCCTTTGATTGGCGCAACCGCGGCATACGGAATGGCTCTGGCCTGCATAGAGGACCCCAGCGACGAATACATTGAGGCCGCTGCCAGCCAGTTAAAGTCTACGAGGCCAACAGCCATCAACTTACGATGGGCGGTCAATAAGGTCAAAAAGGAATTGTTGTCTATCGATACCGGCGCGCGTGCAAAAGCGGCATGGGAGTTAGCAGCAAAAATCTGCGACGAGGATGTCGAGTGCAACTCCAGAATCGGAGATTTTGGAGTTGAGTTGATTGAGGATATTGCCAAACAAAAGACAGACTCGTCTCCCGTCAACATACTCACGCATTGCAATGCTGGTTGGTTGGCAACAGTGGACTACGGGACCGCCACAGCACCTATTTACAAGGCGTTTGACAAAGGCATACCAGTTCACGTCTATGTCGACGAAACAAGGCCTCGTAACCAAGGTGCTCACCTAACTGCCTGGGAGCTCGGCAAACATGGCGTGCCACACACGCTCATCGTGGACAATGCTGGTGGCCACCTCATGCAGCATGGAAAAATTGACATCGTAATGGTTGGTAGCGACAGAACAACAAGTCATGGAGATGTCTGCAACAAGATAGGCACCTACTTAAAAGCACTGGCTGCAAGGGATAATGGTATCCCGTTCTATGTAACGCTCCCCATATCAACAATCGACTTTGAAATTGAAGACGGTCTGTCACAAATCCCTATCGAAGAACGATCCGAAACCGAAGTTACGATGGTCAGTGGCATTACCGAGACCGGAAAGATCGAGCAAGTGCGAATTACGCCGGAAAATTGCGTGGCCGCGAATCCAGCTTTTGATGTGACGCCGAATCATCTGGTAACAGGCCTAATTACAGAGAAAGGCATAGTCGACGCGTCGCCAGAAGGCGTCGGTGCTATCAAACCAACCGAGTGAGAGTGATGAAATGAGTACTTCCATGGATCAAGCGTATTTGGAGGCACTAGCCCAGATTCGCTCAAAGACCGATTTGGTTCCGGAAGTCGGCATTGTGTTGGGTTCAGGCATGGGCGATCTGGTGGACATGCTTGAAGATCGAATAAGCATTCCGTATGAAGAAGTGCCTAATTTTCCGCGAGCAACGGCGCCGAGTCATCGCGGCCAACTGCACTTCGGAAAAATTGCAGAAACAACTTGCGTAATAATGCAGGGAAGGTTGCACCTGTACGAAGGGCACAGCCCTCAGGACGTGGTATTTCCGATCCGCCTTCTGCACTTACTCGGCGCGAAAATTCTTATCGCGACAAATGCCGCCGGTGGCGTGAACAAAAATTATGCTGTCGGCGATCTTATCCTTATTGAAGATCACATTAATATTGCAGGAATCGCCGGTTCCGACCCAACCCGCGGGGCGAACATAGAGACGCTAGGGCCTCGGTTCACACCACTGAATCGAGCTTACGACCCGGCGTATGTGAATCTGTTGGAATCTTTGGCAGCCGGATTGCAGATCAAGGTGCATCGCGGCGTGTATGGACTTGCGTGCGGACCGAGCTTCGAGACCCCGGCGGAAGTCCGGTTCTTAAACATGATCGGCGTCGATGCAGTGGGCATGTCCACGGTTCCCGAAGTTATCGCAGCGCGTCATTGTGGAATGCGAGTCGCTGTTGTCAGCGCGATTACAAACATATCGATTCATGACACCGAGTCTCAGCTGGACACAACCGAGGATGAGGTGTACGAAAATGCATCGCTACTTCTAAAGAATGTCAGCCGACTGTTGCGGCAGTTCATAGTTGAATTGCCCAGCATTAGCGATGGAGCATGACAATTTCATTGTGCAATTCAAATGCTTTTCCCAAATATGATGGCCTTTATTCTACGAGAAAGACCAATGTTGAAAGGCTATTTTTGCAAAATAGTGAAAAACAATTTGGACAAAGGCATACAATTCTAATTACGGAGGTTATCTAGTGCGCTACGCAAAACTTTTGATTGTGACTGCTGTCTTATCGCAGCCGGCAATTTCAGCAGAGATGTCGCCAGAAGAGAAGTGCTCAAAGTTGGGTGATATTGCGAAACAGGCGTCTCAAATGAGGCTGGATGGCAAAGACTTGGACGAGGCTCTGGATACAATACAGAAAGCCGACAACGCGGGTTTGCCTGATGACATGGTCAACGGTGCCGTACGCATTAGCTACTTGGCCAAAATGAATCCCGATAGCATGCGCACCTATTACATCAGCCAATGCGAGAAGGATATTCTGCGTTAACTGGCGGCAACACGACCTTTCCATGGCAACAGGCCCGTGCGGCGCAGCACTGATTAACGCATTAAAGAATCATTTCAGGAACATCATCCGGAATGATCAATTCGCCCGCCGTGAGATTTACGATCTCTTCGACACTCACGCCCGGAGCCCGCTCACGCAAGATGAACTTGCCGTCTTCGATGTCCAGGAACGCGAGGTCGGTCAGTACACGCTTAATGCAGCCTTTGCCGGTGAGAGGCAGTGTGCATTCAGCGAGCAGCTTCGATTGTCCTGACTTGGAGGCGTGAGTCATCGTGACAATAATATTGTCGGCGCCGGCCACCAGATCCATCGCGCCACCCATTCCTTTGATCAGTTTCCCCGGAATCATGTACGAAGCAATATTCCCCTGGCAGTCGACCTCAAAAGCACCCAGCACCGTCAGGTCGACGTGACCGCCACGGATCATCGCGAAGGATTCCGCCGAAGAAAATAGAGACGCGCCGTCGATCATCGTGACGGTCTGCTTGCCTGCGTTGATTAGATCCGCATCCACCTCTTCATCCAGTGGGAAGGGCCCCATGCCAAGCAGGCCATTCTCTGACTGCAGCATTACCTGCATACCGTCCGGGATGTAGTTAGCCGCCAGCGTGGGTATGCCTATGCCGAGGTTGACGTAGTAGCCGTCCTGAAATTCCTGTGCGACGCGATGCGCCAGTTGTTCTCGGGTCAATGCCATCTCTAATATCCCTTACGCGCTACGCACGGTGCGTTGTTCAATCGTTTTCTCAAACGTACCCTTGATGAGACGGTGCACGTAGATACCCGGCAGGTGAATCTCATCCGGATCCAGCTGACCCACCTCGACGATTTCTTCCACTTCTACGACGGCAACATCCGCCGCGGTAATCGCCATAGGATTGAAGTTTTGCGCGGTCTTGCGGAACAACAAATTGCCAAATCGATCGGCCTTCCACGCTTTGGCGATGGCAAAGTCACCGCGAATCGCCTCTTCGAGAATGTAGTGCCGACCATTAAACTCGCGTACTTCCTTACCCTCGCCCACGGGTGTTCCGTAGCCGGTGGCCGTATAGAAAGCCGGAATTCCTGCGCCACCCGCACGCATTTTCTCGGCCAGCGTGCCTTGCGGTGTGAGCTCCACTTCCAATTCGCCGCTCATCATTTGCGCTTCGAACAACGCATTTTCACCCACATAAGACGCGATCATCTTTTTGATCTGTTTGTGTTCCAGCAGCAAGCCCAGCCCCGCTGTATCGGTGCCGGCATTGTTGGAAGCAACGGTCAGACCCTTGGTCCCTCTGCGCCTGATTTCCTTGATCAGATTCTCCGGTATCCCGCAAAGACCGAAGCCGCCTGCGAGGACCGTCATATTATCTTCAAGGCCGGCCAGAGCCTCCTCGTAACTGCTTACCACCTTGTCAAATCCGGACACAAAAAAACTCCTGCTTTTTCGGTTTAGTTTCGTTTACGGTCATTCGCGCGGAAGTATGAATGTATCGCCGTCAGCACGCCGGTATATATCATGAGCCCCAAGGGTCGACACTAACCTTCCCTTGTATGACTTCTTAGAACCTTTATCGTTAAAGGCTAAAAACTGCACACGCTCCGAGTCCGATTTTTCTCGCGGCGAAAACGTGGCCAGATCGTCGCGAAGCACATGGGCCATTGTATTTGTGGCGAGTTGCAGGGCAGCTCCCATGGAGTCTCCAGGCCAGCCCTCACTCACTGCCGTAGTAGGCAAAACGACCTCACGCCCCCACAAGGCACCAAGAGCAGTTTTGCGGTCCTTAGCATACGCCTTCTTATTCTGAGGATACCGCTCCATCTTGCTTTCATACTCGGACTCTATACGTGCGATCAATGCGTCTTTCTCACCAGCGTGCCATGGACGCATAATCTCGCCTTGCGAGACAGACACGTATTCGAAATGTCGCGTCATGACCTCACGCGATCGCGCTGACTCTTTGCTGTCTTCGTAAACTGTGCAGCGAACATGCAGGCGCAGCTGGTCCAGATTGGGTGTCGTAAAAAACTCGAATTTAAAGAAGACCGCATACTTCACGAGACCTTGCTTGAACACTCTCTCAGAAATATGCCGGGCGTTGCTCTCCGTTTCACCGTCAAACTCAAGCATGTTCTGACCGACAGAATACCATTGAGCGCCACTCTCGATTGACGATACCGCGGTTTTGACCGAATTTTCGAAATTGAATGAATGCCTTGCTGTTTTCACGCCATCTTTTAGCAAAGCACTATCGCCACCAAAGTAGGTGATCGCCGACGAAACCCCTCCAATAACGACGAGTTCAGCTAATGGCAAGGCATCTGCCAAATCAGAGATCCAATTAGCACCGGGCTTGCGCAGATAGTTCGGTCCGCCCACTGTTTCCTGAACCGGATTAATTATGAGAACCAGCAGCGGATAATCATCCGTCTCAGCGGCCCGCGCCGAGCAACCCAACATAATCAGCACTGTTGCGATGCATACTTTAGAACCTATTGTCTGAATAAGTCGCATTCCCTTATGCCCTCTTTCACGAATATTACATGATGCAACGGCTCAATCGTAATACATTGCGTGGCTTACGGTTTGCCGCCAATTACTGTACAAATACCGTCTACATTGTGGACTTGGATTCTCCCATGATTCGAAAAATTGCACTATTGCTCGTTGCGCTCGCCGCGCACCCTGCTGCACACGCACAAGATATGACTTTGTCGATTGATCAAGACGACTTCATCGTTACAAATGTATTCAGCGACGTTGACACATTTTCGATCGACATTGAATTTGCTGTTCCTCTGGCTCGCGGCAGTTTCATCAACCCCAACATCACCAACGTAACCTACAGAGTGAATGGCACTTTGGTGGCTGGCACGCCCTCTGGATTCCCCGCCTTCGCCTTGGAACGCATCATGACTGGCGATGAATTCTATGCACAAGGCAGCTCAATCAGCTTCGAAGTTGCTTCAAATGCGGTCCTTTCCGACGGCGTCCAAGTCGCTGAACTGGTTGGCAATGGAATAGTCTTCACTTTCAACGGCAGGGAAGTTGGCAATGGCCGGTATCACCCGACCTTGTTTGAACTCAATTCCGACGGCACCGGCATGATGCAAAATTCCGACAACGTCATCGTTGTGGATCCGCTGGACCAGGTCGAATTCGGCTCCGAGTACATTAATACTCTGGCATTCGACCCAGGCAATACCACATTGCTTACCGGCTTCGTAAAGAAGAAAGGCGGTGGAGGCTTGATCAGTATTTTTACACTTTTCGCGCTTCTATCGCTGCTCATGATAAGACAAAGATTGTGTCTCAGGTCTCGCTAAGTGTTAACGGTAAGTCGCATGACGTCGATGTACCCGACGACATGCCCTTGCTGTGGGTTCTTCGCGATGAGTTAGGAATTCTTGGTCCAAAGTACGGCTGTGGCATCGCGATGTGCGGTGCGTGCACTGTGCACATCGACGGAGCACCCGTTCGTTCCTGCAGCGTACCGGCCTCTGCGGTGTGGGGTGAGGTCACGACGATTGAAGGTCTTGGATCGCCGGATGCGCTACATGTCGTACAAAAAGCGTGGATCGAAAACCAGGTCGCTCAGTGCGGCTACTGTCAGCCAGGTCAGATAATGTCGGCTACGGCATTGCTTGCCACTAATCCAAATCCATCCGACACTGATATTGACACTGCCATGTCTGGCAACTTGTGCCGTTGTGGCGCGTATCCGCGAATTCGGGAGGCGATCAAATCCGCCGCATCCGAATTGAGCGAATCTGAATAAATGAATCTGAGTAGATAATGGGCCGACTAAAAACAATTACGCGTCGTACTCTTCTGCTCGGCTCTGCCGCTGTCGCGGGCGGCGTCGTTTTTGGTTACTGGCGGTTCAAGACTCCTTACGCGAACCCCCTGCTCTCTGACTTAAGTGAAGGTCAGGTCGCTCTGACACCCTACGTTCGGATCGATCAGTCCGGAATAACGATCATCGCTCCGCGCGCCGAAATGGGCCAGGGAGTCCACACCACGCTCGCCGCTTTGGTTGCCGAAGAACTCGACGTTGCACTAGACGATGTGGATGTGGAGCACGGCCCGGCATCAAAGGCGTATTACAACGGAGCATTGCTCGAGGAAGGACTGCCGTGGTCTGCTCTCGATACCAGCAAGACCGCCGAAAATGTTCGTGCTTTTACGCACGTGCCAGCCAAATTTCTAGGAATGCAGATAACAGGAGGATCGTCGTCGACGCCGGACTCGTTCGTCAAAATGCGCAAAGCAGGCGCGGCCGCACGGACCGTCTTGTTGCAAGCTGCGGCAAAGAAATTAGATGCGAACGTTAGTTCGCTCGCGACAGCTAACGGATACGTTGTTGCCGCAGATGGCACGAAAGTGGCGTACACCGACCTCGCGGCGCTGGCGGCCGAAATAGACCTGCCGGAAGACCCGGCTCTCAAGCCGCAATCGGAATGGAAGATTTTGGGTCATTCGCTGCCGCGAGTGGACATGCTGGCCAAGTGTACCGGCACCGCCGAATACTCTATCGATGTGCAACTGCCAGGCATGCTGCATGCGACGGTGAAAATGAATCCGAATCTCGGTGGAGAAATGCTCTCTTATGATGCCTCTCTCGCGGAGTCCATGCCCGGCGTCGAAAAAGTCGTGCCGCTGGCCGGCGGCGTCGCTGTAATCGCGAACAATACCTGGATCGCATTCAAAGCCGCTGACGCCATCAAATTTGACTGGGGTAATGCCCCGTATCCGAAATCTTCCGCTGAGCAATTCAGCCTATTGGAAGATGCGTTTCAGGGTGAACAGGACAGTCAGTTTCGAGACGACGGCGACGTTGATGATGCGTTAACCAATACCACGGTGATTGCTGGCGAGTATCGTGTTCCATATCTCGCTCACGCAACAATGGAGCCGCTGAATGCGGTCGCCGTATTGAAGGATGACCGTCTGGACGTCTGGGCCGGCAATCAAAACCCGACACAGGCCGTCAAGGAAAGCGCGAAGATTACGGGCCTAGCCGCGGAAGATATTCACGTTCATACGACACTCATGGGCGGCGGCTTCGGTCGACGCTCCGAGATGGATTTCATCAAACTGGCTGTGCAGGTCGCGAAGTCGATGCCGGGTGTTCCCGTTAAGACCACCTGGTCGCGTGAAGAGGATATGAGCCACGATACCTATCGCCCGCCCGCAATCGCAAGATTCAAAGCCGCGGTAACAGACGGCGCTGCTACAGCCTTGGACTTACAGATATCGTCTCCATCCATCACGACGTCTGCGATGGCAAGAATTGGCATTCCTACGGCCGGTCCCGACGTTGCAATAGTACAAGCAGCCTGGGATCAACCTTACGCAATACCAAACTATCGGGTGACAGGATTTCGCGCACCCGAAATGTTGCCTATTTCGTTTTGGCGTTCCGTCGGCGCGTCGCAAAACGGCTTCTTTCATGAATCCGCTATTGATGAGCTTGCGCATGCAGCGGGCACCGATCCGATGGCAATGCGTTTGTCATTAATGAGTGATGACACCAGTCGCAAAGTACTTGAAGCAGCCGCCCAAATGTCGAACTGGGGCTCTGAACTACCGCCGGGTGTCGGCCGCGGGGTGGCATTTGTCATGTCCTTTGGCGTTCCGGTCGCCGAGGTAATCGAGGTCGCGGATACGCCACTCGGAATCAAGATCTTGAAGGTCTATGCGGCCGTCGATATCGGTACCGCTCTCGATCCACGCAATATTGAAGCGCAAGTCCAGTCCGGTGTAATTTTCGGTCTGGCTGCTGCCATCATGGGCGATATCACAGTGGCAGACGGCGTGGTGGAGCAAAGTAATTTTCACAATTACGATGCGATCCGCATACGCCAGGCACCTGCTATAGAAGTAAAAATACTCGAGAATGGCGACAAGATTCGTGGCATTGGCGAACCCGGTACGCCACCGGCGGCCCCTGCATTAGCGAATGCTATTTTTGCCGCGACCGGCAATCGCATCCGCGAGCTACCGCTCAAGAAACATATCAAATTTGAGTAGCGACCGCCTGTAGGTCTTCTTCAGTGTCCACGCCGACGCCGGGACGCGTACTCGGGATAGCAACACGAATCTTCATCCCCAGGGAAAGCGCTCGTAACTGCTCGAGACGTTCCGACAACTCCAGTTCGGACGCGGGCGCCGCCACCAGTTGCCGCAAGACACCGGCACGATAGGCGTAAATTCCGTGGTGATGCAGGGACAGGCTGAAGTCTTCGTACGGAATAGGTGAGCGACTGAAATACAAGGCATTGCCCTTGCCGTCGAGAACCGTTTTTACAACGTTCGGATTGGCAAAATCTTCTTCGCTGGCGATTGGTGATGCCAGCGTACCAATGTCTGCATCCGCGTCATCCAGAAGCGCCGCGCATTGGTCAATTAACTCCGCCGGCATCGTCGGCTCATCGCCTTGTAGATTCACAACAATCATGTCGTCTTTCCAGTCCATAAGGTCGCAAACCTCGGCGATGCGTTCACTACCCGAACGATGTTGATCACCGGTCATACAAACCGTCGCGCCGAATTCTTCACAAGCTGCTGCGATACGCTGATCGTCAGTAGCGACGACGACTTGCCGCGCGGAGCTTTCGACACCGCGCTCGTGTACATGCTGAATCATGGGTTTGCCGTTAATGTCGCGCAGCGGTTTGCCAGGCAAACGCTCTGACGCGTAACGCGATGGAATAACGACTACAAAATTTGTCATCGCTTGTCCTCGTCATTCTTAAGCCGTGAGACAATTTGTTCCAACCAAGGCCCGGAGAGCAATGGGTCCATGGTCAGTTCCACCGGTACCGTCCAAAACTTGTCTGCAACGGAATTGCCGAGTTTCACTGCGTCTTTCTCGGTCATCAATACTTCAAAGTCATCGCCAAACTGAAGTTCGCGCGGCGATATTGGGGCGTGGTCGGGAAACGCATGCTCGATAACCTGCATACCGTGCCCACGCAGCAAATCGAAAAACCGACTCGGGTTGCCTATCGCTGCGACGCCATGAACGGTCGTTCCATCAAATCGTGCAATCGGTCGTGTGAGTGACCCATTCAGCCTGCTGATTTCACTGGCCCGCAATTCAAATTCGATCGAGTTTTGTTCGATTGCTGATAACGACGCTTCAGATTCCCGCAGCGGTCCATTGAGTAAAACCTGGTCGACTTCATTGAGGCGCGCAATCGTTTCGCGCAACGGACCTGCCGGTAGCAAATACCGGTTGCCCAGGCCGCGCGCGCCATCAATCACACAGATTTCGTAGGTCCTGGCCAAACGGTAATGCTGTAAGCCGTCGTCAGCGATGATGACGTCTGCGCCATCCGCCACCAGCATTTCAGCCGCACGATAACGATCTGCATCGACCACGACCGGGCAACCCGAGCGCCGCGCCAGCAAGACCGGCTCATCACCCACTGTCGCCGGATCGCTGGCGACGTCGACTCGCATCGACGTGGAAGATTTACTGCCACCGTAACCACGACTCACGATGCCCGGCGAAAATCCACGAGCTTTCAACTCGCGCGCCAGCCATATCGTCACCGGCGTCTTGCCCGTTCCACCGGTCGTGATATTACCTACGACAATCACAGGGGCCACAGGTCGCTCACTGCCGAGAACGCGCATCTGATACAGGCAACGACGTGCGGCGACTAGCAGCCAATACACGCCCGTCAACGGCAATAGCAGACGGTAGGACGTGCCTCCTTCGTACCAAATGCGATGCAGCCAGTTGTACACGGTGAGTGCGCCCTACTCCTCAGTAAACTGCATGTGATAGAGGGCTGCGTACTGCCCGTCTTGATCCAGCAGTTCCTGATGAGTACCTGATTCAACGATGCGGCCGGCATCCAGTACGATAATGCAGTCGGCTTTCTCGACAGTGGACAAGCGATGCGCGATCACCAGCGTAGTTCGATCTCTCATCAGAAGGTTTAGCGCTTCTTGAATTCGTCGTTCAGAAACGGTATCCAAAGATGAAGTCGCTTCGTCCAGAATCAAAATAGGCGCGTCTTTCAAGAGCGCTCTGCCAATGGCGATACGCTGCCGCTGCCCGCCGGACAACAGCACACCACGATCACCAACGATCGTATCCAGGCCGTTCGGCATTTCCTCAGCGAACTCCAGCACATGCGCCGCTTCTGCCGCGCGCAGAATTTGTTCGTGAGAATGCTTGCGCAATTGTCCGTAGCTCAAATTATTTGTAATGGTGTCATTGAACAACACCACGTCCTGGCTAACGAGACTGATGTTGTCGCGTAAATTTTTCAGCGTGAGTTCGCGAATCGGCGTTCCGTCGAACAGAATCTCGCCTGAATTAACGTCGTAGAATCTGGGCAAAAGGCTAACCAGCGTTGACTTGCCGCTACCCGAGTGACCAACAATCGCCAGTGACTTACCAGGCTCAATAGACACCGAAACATCAGTGATGACCGGATCGTTGCTGCTGCCATACGTAAACCCGACATTGCGAAGTTCGACATGGCCTGCAACAGGATCCTTAACAATTGTCCCTGTATCAACCTCATCGTCTTCATCGATGACTTGAAATAAACTGTCGCCCGCAGCAACGCCTCTTTGAATAATAGCGTTAACGTTGGTGATTCTGCGTATGGGTTGCAGCATCAACATCATCGCACTGAAAAATGAGATGAATTCGCCGGAGGTCAGCGCGCCGTTGATCGATTCTAGAGCCGCCATGTAAATAACGCCCGCCACACCAAAGCCGAAAATCACCTGAGTAACTGCAACGCCGAGCGACCGGACCCAGATCAGCTTAAGGTTTTGCCTTCGGTTGCGGCCATCGACTTCCTCCAGCCTATTGGTCTCGTACTCGTAACCGCCGAATATCTTGACTACGCGATTCCCCCGCACGATCTCTTCGGTGACCTGAGTAACCTCACCGACCGAGTCCTGAATGCGACTACTGTAACGACGAAAAGCCTTGCCGAGAAACTTGACTATGAGAGCAACAAACGGAAAGACAATACTGATAAACAGCAACAGCTTCGGACTCTGTATGTACATGACGACGAACGCGGCGATTACCGTTAGCACGTCACGTATTGCGATCGTAACAACGCTGGTCACCGATTCCGCGACCATCTCGACGTTATAGGTCAGGCGGGACAGCAATGGGCCCGCTGCGCGCTCTTCGAAAAAGCGCGCAGGCAATGTTAGAAACTTGCTGAAAACGGTGCGGCGCAGAGCGCTAATGA
>RCND010005523.1_pt1 | contig 11527 bp, 13 predicted proteins | sample 2041351 | NCBI WGS metagenome assembly RCND01 (sample SAMN09708230, study PRJNA481090) | Marine sediment metagenome, whole genome shotgun sequencing project. | biome: marine sediment; feature: ocean; material: sediment; isolation source: Sewage treatment plant 12B marine sediment (STP12B) ...
GGCCTCACGATCAACCACGATGACATGACCGACGCCGAGGTTGAACAGATCACCTTCGCAGGGGCGCGCGCAGCGCGTTTGGGTCAACCGGTGCTCTATGTCACTGAGCGCTGCGTGTTCGAGTTGACTCCGAAAGGGCTGCAACTGACGGAGATCGCACCGGGGGTCGATCTGCAAAGGAACATCCTCGACCTGATGGAGATACCTCCGATTATGGAAGAGATCGCGCTTATGGACGCACGCTTGTTCAGAGCCGAGGAAATGGACCTACGCGTCGACTTGCTCCACCTCGACTTACCAGACCGAATTGCAGTCAGCCCAGAGGGTGATCAGTTGTTTCTAAACTTCGAAAAAATGCGTGTGCGCTCGCACGCGGATATTAATCTCATCGGGCAGTTGGTCGCCGAAAAGTGCAAGACGCTCCCTGCGCGGGTGGACGTGGTCGTGAACTACGATGCGTTCCGGATTGAAGAGGATTTGACCAAAGACTGGGCGCGCATGGTCGCAGATCTTGACGAACGATATTACAGCACCGTCACGCGCTATTCTGGGTCCGCGTTCATGCGGATGAAACTGGGTCAGGTCTTTGCACAAGAACGCCCACATATTTTCGAAAGCCAAGACCAAGCCCGCGCGTTCTTGGATCAGGGTAAGTGATTTCATTTGATAAGTTTCAAAGGCGCGCAGTATCCGAAATCCGTGATCCTATACGCCGTGTATTTCTACGTTCGCTTTCCTGTTTCATATCGCGACCTCGAAGAGATCATGGCCGAGCGCGGCGTCAATTTGAATCATACAACCCTCAACCGGTGGGGGGATAAATATCCGGGCGCGATTGCCGAAGAAGGGCATCGCCAGAAAGCACCAACCGGTCGTTCTTGGCAAATGGATGAAACCTATGTCAAAGTGAAGGGGGTGTGGGTTTACTTGAATCGAGCCATCGATAAACAGGGGGATACCCCTAATTTCATGCTCTCCGAGCGTCGTGACAAAGCTGCGGCCACCGCGTTTTCATAAAAGCCATTGGCAACAACGGCTGGCCAGATAAGGTCGTCATCGACAAAAGCGGATCGAATACGGCAGGTCTGTTCAACATGAACTGCCTTCTCGTGATGTGCGGCTGGTGTCGGTTGATCACTGTCCGGCGGACGAAATATCTCAATAATATCATTGAGCAGAATCATCGTTTCATTGAGAAACTCACCCGACCGATGCAGACGTTCAAGTCGCTGAGTTCGGCTTGCTGGCTAGCCGCCTAGCCAGCAAGCTCTGTAACTCTGGGTTGGGATGATGTTAACGCCAGTCTCGAACCAGATGAGCGGCTTCAGCCATTCGTGATGAAGCGCTAATGTGACATATCTTCTGCTCCGGAGTATGAAATATGAGCGAATCCGGCAAAAAGCCGAGCACCAATTGCGTGGCAGGAGTGGCAAATGACATTGCAAGACGAAAATAGCCCGAAAGATCCACGCTCTTGGTTCCAACGGGTCGTTATTGACCTCGCGCAGCAAATGCGGTGGTCATTTTTACCGCCGCTCATGGTGTATTTCGCGGCAGGTGTATCAGGTCTGACTTCGGTCGTTGGTGCATTCTATCTCAAGGACTATCTGGATTTGTCCGCGCAGTTCATCGCGGGACTGACGTTTTGGGCCGGGCTTCCATGGATTCTCAAAGTGCCTCTGGGGCATGTCATTGATTTATTCTGGAAATGGAAAGGCTTGCTGATTTTGGCGGGGGCAGGACTGATTACAGCATCGTTGCTTATCATGTTTGGTTTGGTGTCGCGCCCAGATGAAATGCGCGCCGTGCTGCCGTTGGCGACATGGTTCATCATCGCCTTGCTGCTCGCGCCGTCCGGATACGCCATTCAGGACGTTGTCGCCGATGCGATGACGGTTGAGGCTGTGCCACGCATCGACGACTCTGGTGAAGCCTACAGCGAAGTACATTCCAGAGCCATGCACACAACTATGCAGACGCTTGGCCGGATCGCGATTATTTCAGGATTTGTTTCTGTTGCAGCGATCAATATCTGGATATTTACGGGTGCAGATGCTTTGCCCCGCGAGGCGCGGCTAGACCTATACGCTCGGGTCTATCTGACCGCATTGGCCATCCCGGTGATTTCGGTGAGCGGGATGGTGTTGCACGCCGTCATTCAACGGCGCGTAACCGCGCGGGGTCTGGCCGAAACCGAGCTGGATAGCGAGACGGAGGTAGATTGGCAAATCCTTGGCGGTGGGCTGCTTTTTGTAGTGTTAAGCATCGCACTGGGCACATCCAATCTTGCCTATTCGCAAGAGATCGTTTTTGTGACCTCCTTGATGGTCATCCTGTACCTGATCAGACAATTGCTCAAAAAGCTGGATCCATCTGCCGCGAATGTCCTGATCGGCACGGCTACAATCATTTTTGTGTTCAGGGCGGTACCTTTGCCGGGACCGGGATTAACGTGGTTTGAAATTGATACCCTCAGGTTTGATGAACGGTTCCTGTCGATCCTTTCGCTCATCACCTCTTTGCTGGCACTGATCGGATTGGTTATTCTGCGCCCGCTTATGGCACGTCAGTCCATAGCCTATATCGTGGTTCTGTTGACCATCGCAGCAGGTGTGCTGTCGCTGCCCAATATTGGGTTGTACTATGGTGTACAAGAATGGACCGCCGCACATACCGGTGGGATTGTGGACGCTCGGTTCATCGCCATTCTTGATACGGCGATTGAATCTCCTCTGGGTCAAATTGCCATGGTGCCAATGCTCGCATGGATCGCGCGCAACGCGCCTCCCGATTTAAAGGCCACCTTCTTTGCGGTTATGGCGTCCTTTACAAATATGGCGCTCTCGGCAAGCAGTCTTGGCACAAAATACCTCAACAAGGTGTTTTTGGTTACGCGGGCCTCGGTCGATCCCGTGACTGGTGAACAACTATCTGCAGCTAATTACGCTGAATTGGGTCAACTGCTGATCTGTGTCGGTGTGATCACCGTGGCAGTGCCACTTTTGGTCGTCTTTGTTGTGCAATCTTCGCGTTTTCGCACGTCGGAATAGACCGAGCGTATTAGTCGGCTGCAATGTCAGCTAACAGGCGACGCACTTCGCGCACCGGAACGCCAATGTTCGCACCTCCAAATTCCGGCAAAATCGCGGCGTTCACTGCAACCACATGACCATTACGGTCCAATGCCGGTCCCCCACTACCGCCGACGGTTGTTTCCGCATCATAGATAACTGCCTTAGCGGTGATCTGCGCAATGATGCCGCGGCTGGCCAGAGGCGCAATTCTATCCTGTTCCGACAAACGGGTTGCGATCGTCCAGAAATCCAGATCGTCGGCTTCCTGCAGCGCGGTAAAGAACTCACTTCCAGCCTGCGCCAAAAGTGCGCGCAGGCCGGTGGCAAAGCCGATGACGATGACCTCATCGCCAATTTCCGGCGCGCCCTCTGCCAGTGTTAAACCCCGATCAAGCGTCGCTGAGGCTGCGACGGATAATAACGCCAAATCAGCGGTTTCACTGGCGGCGAAAAACTCCGCATCGATTGGTCCGGATAATCCCGGCAGGTAGACCAGAAATTTCAACATCTCGGGGACAAGTCCGCTCTGTTCGAACGCCAGCAAGCCTTCACCGCTTGTCCAAGGCAGGGCGACATGCCGATTGGTAACAAGTTTCCCGCTTTCCTTGAGCAGAAAGCCTGTTCCAGTGAATTGAAATTCGAGGGGGTCACCTGCGCCTTCGGGATCTACCAGCGGCTTGCCAAAAGGTGTCTGCAGAGGCTCCCCATCAGGGCCCAAAACATGGCGTAGCAATTTGCCGCTTTCCTGCTGCCGCAGTCCATAGGCGCCCTGCAGAAACGCCACCGACGCGGTCGACTCGCTGATAACACGGGTAGACGCGCCCAGTCGCTGCTCAAGCAAGTCAAGACGATTGGCATTGGTATTCAGTTGCAGATCAAGTTGCTCTCGGATCAGATCAAGGTCTTCCGCACCGAGCGCTTCCTGACGCGTTTCGGCAAGGGCGATTGTGATGGCTTCAAGGCGTGATGCCTCTGCCTGAATGCTCTGTCTCATTAGAATGTTGCTACGATACTGCCAGATAACAAAACTGATCAGCGCCATAAGCACCAGAACAACAGTCACGCGAAAAACCATCGTAGTTTCCAGCAATATCCTCCGAGCACTCTCAAACAGTGCTTTGGACAGACGCGACCCGAAAGGTCGCCGGCTCGTGCGGGCATAGGCCACGGCATCGCCAAAGATTTCTTCCAATGGCCAACTGGTCGGGAAGGTATCACCGCACAAACGGAACCGTGACATTGGCCCATCTGCTCCAACCTCGATCATATCGCCATGCAAAAGATGCGCAGTCCCGATTTTTCGCCCGTTGACCCAAATGTCCGAACCAGACAATGCTTCGATCTCGTATGTCTCACCGGACCAGGACAGGAGCGCACGTGCTTCTAAACCAGCCGCAGTAGAGGCATTTTGACTTACCTGCAGCACACCGCCTGTCCCGACAACGACCTGAAGCTGATCTGACGAAAGCCATGCGACACGTCCACGCGAAGGACCCGTAAGGTTCTCCAGGCACGCGCGCACGTCGTCGGGTGTTGAAGGGCGCGTGCCTTCAGGGTCTGCTGTCAGGTGATTTTCCAAGCGATATCCTCTTTCAGAGTTGCCCAGACTATAAATGTTGAATGTAGCGGACCAAACCCAATCAGTCCATTTTGGTCATAACCGTGCCCATTGTGATTACCCTCCAACCAGCGACGCGCCCACCAAAAGCGCAACACAAAAACCCACTCCCGCAATTGGAAATAGGATGTGTACGGTAAACGTGTCAGCGGGCGCTGGTATGCCTTTCAACTTGAACCACACCAGCGCAAGATTGATCATCACAAACACGCCTAAAAGCACTTCAGAGGATGTCTCTGCAAGCGTGTCGAGAGGTGTAAAGATCGCGAGAACCAATACGGCGGCGGCTATAAGGACAGTCGCCCTTAGCGGTGTTTTCGTGCGTGGTGATACAACACCGATCCAGGCAGGCAGCCGCCCTTCCTGCGCCATTCCATAAGCAACGCGCGAGGCCATAATCAGGATTATCACAACACCGTTCATCGTTGCGATAATCGCAATCAGAGTGATGGCAAACGAGGGCAGCCCGGTCAAACGTTCAAACAAGAGGCTTATCGGGGCGGCGTTACCCGTCAGGTCTTCGACAGAAACATTCTGGGCGGCGACAAAGGAAATCAGAATATATAGTGCCGTCACGATAAACAACGTGATCCCTATGGCCCAAGGCATGATCTTTTTGGGGTTCTTGGCCTCTTCCACAAGGTTGACGACGTCATCAAAGCCGATGAAGGCGAAAAAGGTAATCATACTGGCGGTGAGAACGCCAGACATGGCCGACCAGTCCGTCGGCGGCGGCATCAGCGCTGCGGGCAATGCGCTCAGGCTGTTAGGCTCATTGACCAGCCCGAAATAGATGATCACAAGCAGGCCCACGACCTCTACAAGCGTCATGGCCCCGGCAATGGCCACGGATTCCCGGATACCCCACGCCGCGATTGCCGCCATCAATATAACAATGCAAGCAATCAGAACCTCTATTGGCAGATCTATCAATTCACCGACATAGCCAGCAGACCCCACCGCGATTGCTGCCGCCGCAATCATCGCCTCTACCAGAACAGCAAGGCCGACAACGATCGTCAACCAAGGAAGGCCAAATGACTTTTCGACATAGACCGCTTCTCCTGCGGCCTGCGGCACCCGTCCTGACAATTCGGCGAAAGATGCGGCTGTAAACCCCATCACAATAGCCGAAAGCAGAAAAGCGGCAGGCGCATATGGTCCCGCCCGCACAATTGTTTCACCAACAAGGACATAAATTCCGGCACCGATAGTGACGCCAAGACCGTATAAAACAAGGCCAGTTAGCCCAATCGAGCGCTTGAGATGCACATTTTCTGCCGCGATGTGCTTCATGTTTACCCCCCAGTTCAGTTGTGATCTTACAGTTGCTTTGCTCGACGTCCTTGATTTTGCTCAAGCCACGAGCGAGATCTGCAAAACCCATTGCCGAGGCTGATCAAGAACAAGGGGGCTGAGGGGCTTTGTTGCACAAATAGACTTATGGGATTCACTGTATGAATCCAGCGTGATAGCTGAAGGCCATGAGCAGTTGGGCCCCCACGAAGTACAAGACCAAGAATTGGTCGTCTTACAATGACAGTTTGAAGCAGCGCGGATCCTTATCGATCTGGTTTGATCCAGAGATGGTTTGGTCACCACCGCCAAGTGGTAAGCGCGGTCGGCAACAGCAGTTCAGTGACGCCGCTATTCAAGCCTGTCTGACGCTGAAGGTCTTGTTTGGCATGCCGCTTCGCCAGACAACTGGGTTCGTCCAGAGCCTGCTGCGGTTGGTCGGATTGGACTGGGCAGTGCCGGACTTCAGCACCTTATGCCGTCGCCAGCGAACACTGAACGTGAGCTTGCCGTACCGCGGTTCCAAAGGTCAATTGAACCTGCTCGTCGATAGCACAGGCATCAAAGCAGAAGGTGAAGGCGAGTGGAATGCGCGCAAGCATGGCGGTTCCAAACGCCGTATCCACTGACCGGCAGGGTTATGCGCAGCATGATCCCGAGAGGTTGGCGCAAAATACACATAGGCATCGACGAGGAAACGCTCGAGGTTCGGGCCGTCGAAGTCACTAGCAGCAACATCGGTGATGCTCCCATGCTACCCGAACTCCTGAACCAAATCCCTCCTGATCAAGACAGTGTCACCGCAGACGGGGCGTATGACACCCGTAAATGCCACGAGGCGATTGCGGCGCGAGATGCCCATGCGGTGATCCCGCCACGTAAGAATGCAAAGCCCTGGAAACCGACGAGCGACGGAGCGATTGCCCGTAACGATGCGGTCAATGCGCAACGATATTTGGGCCGCACCGTGTGGCGACGTTGGAGCGGATACCACCGCCGAAGTCGCGTCGAAACGAAACCTCTCGGGATCATGCTGAGCATGACCCTGCCGGTCAGTGGATGCATTGTATGAAACTACTCGGTCAATCGTTGATGGCGAGGGACTTTGAAAGGCAGGTCGCGGAAATCCAAATCCGCATCGCTGTGCTGAACCGCTACACAGCTCTTGGCATACCTATCACTGAGCCCGTAGGCTAAATCCGTCTGGGGTAAGGGGTAGTCCAAACTCAAACTGAGTTGTGCAACAAAGCCAAAGCCCCCTCCGATTTGAAATCGGATATCCGCTGCATGGGTCTTTTATTGAGTCGAACGGTCACAAAGTCCTTAGGAACTCTGGCATGTGCAGATTCTAGTTTTTAAGCTTACATGTACCAGAAGAAAGAGGGTCCGCATGAAACGAACCCTCTAAGCTTGTAGATTTGTATAACTGACTGCGAGTGGTCAGCCCGGCGGAGTGTAGGCACCGGTCAAACTTCCGGCTTTTGCGGCAATGGCCACAAAATCAGCACTAGACCATGCGCGCACTGTTTCGGCTTTCGCGATCGACCCGGAAGATGATACGGCCATCCCAAGCGCTACAGCATCTGCGCCGTCATCTGCTTCTGTAATCAGAACAATGTCGTTCGTTCCAGTCGTCATGTACAGTGCAACAACCTTTGCACCGACTTTGTCCAGCAGGCTTTGAATTGCAACTGCTCGATCGTCTGGGTTACTCATCAAGCCTTGCACACCAGATTGCGAGTAGGATGCGTAAGTAATAAAAAGTGCCATTGTCTTTCTCCTGAATTGTGCTGTCCAATATTCGCCAATTATTAAGGCCGTTAGGAAAGGTTAGGTATTCCTACTCGATGTGGCAACGATTTTGTCGTTTATCACTATCGTGAAGCATAGCCGACCTTAGCGCATTCCGCAGCGAATGGCTCCTTCCTGCCCTTCTCGTCGGGATGTACATGATGCAGCAATCGGGCCACTTCCCTCTCCCATCACTGTCGTGAACGGCCCAAAGCTGCCGTTCGCGACAACAAATTGATGCTGCGGTGCGGCCCGTCGAAGGAGACATTCGCTGCGCGCGCAAAAGATACCCTTCTCGATCACATTATTGGGCCGCCGCCTTGTTGTAGATCACAGGCATTTTACCCCGCCACATTTCCCAGGTGCTGTCACTTTCGATCAATTTGGCCATGAAGTGGGCAACATTGATACGGCTTGTCGTCCCTGCCTCGAATATGGCACTTCGCGTAGGTGATTTGTGAATGTCGTAATCCGTGACCTCAGTTTCATCGATTAGGCCGTCTGGACGTACGGCGGCCCATTCGATCATCGGGTCGTTCTGACCAACGTTGCTTCGCAAATAGTCAGCTGCCTTTTCGTTGTCCACGTGTGGCGGAAGCAACAAACGAATAAGGGTCATCAAGCATTTCTGACCAAACGATATCCGCTCATCCAGATCGCGATTGCTGTTACCAGTCGTGTTCATAAGCACGAACTTGACGGGCTCTGCTGGCTCATTTACCCGAATGGCATCGCACATACGGCGAGTTGCATCAGTTACCAGCCTGCGTGGCCCACCAAACATCCCTCTGAGGGTCAGGTTATGTCCTAAACATGAGATCACTGCGCTGCACCCGTGAGTGTGTTTGACCATCTCAGCGTCGCTGAGATCCAAGACACTTGCTTTTATCACGGATAAATTGGCATTGTCTTTGACGGTTTCAGGCAGGCTATCAAGTGATCGCACAATGATCTTCACGCTTTGGTCGCGTGCTAATAATTCTTCCACAAGCAAACGCCCCGTTGCTCCGCTTGCTCCGATGATGAGGGTTGTCATATTGGTTCCTATTCACTTGGGTTCAATCTGATGTTGCTTGCGGTTTAGCGTGTAGATTGAATTATGCGAATTGACCAAATCCTGTGATTTGATATGCATATATGCATGGATTGGCGTTCGGTAAAATTTGACTGGAACAAAGCGAGGGCCTTTTTGGTCACGGCTGAGGAAGGATCGTTGTCAGCTGCCGCGCGCGCATTGGGTATGGCGCAGCCAACTCTTGGCCGTCAGGTGGACGGGCTTGAGCAGGAACTGGGAATCGTTTTGTTTGAGCGTGTCGGTCGCGGCCTCACGCTCACACCTAGTGGTTTGGAACTGCTGGACCATGTCCGTAATATGGGGGAGGCTGCAGGCCGTGTCTCGATGACGGCTCTCGGCCAATCGCAAGCGTTAGAAGGAACGATCTGCATCTCGGCCAGCGAGACCTATGCCGTGGTGCTGCTACCGCCAATCATTGCTAAATTACGCATCATGGAACCCGGCATTCAGGTTGAAATTGTCGTGACAAATCATGCCAGCGACCTTCGTCGCCGCGAGGCCGATATCGCCATCCGCAATTTCCGGCCCACCGAACCCGATCTGATCGCCAAAAAGATCGGCGATGCTGATGCGGTGCTTTATGCAACACCGGACTATGTTGAAAAGATTGGTAACCCCACGAAGCCCTATGATCTGCGTCACGCTGAATTCGTAAATATGGATCATGGCGGCATGATGCTTAAAGGTCTCAACACGCTTGGGCTTGGCTTGACCGAGGCGAATTTCCCTCTTCTGACAGAAAGCTATCTCGTCATGTGGGAACTTGTGCGCCAAGGGGCGGCGATCGGTGTTTTAGACGCCCATATTGGCGATGCAGATCCGATCGTGCGCCGCGTTCTTCCTGATCTCGAACCATTGGTCTTCCCTATCTGGCTTGTCGCCCACCGAGAACTCTCAACAAGCCGCCGCATTCGCAGGGTCTATGACTTCTTGGCAGACGAACTGAGACGAGGCTAAGTTCAGGACGCGGTATCGAACGGTGCAAGCATACCAGCACGCAAGCGCCATCGGCCCATGCTGGACGGCGCAGCGAACGGCGGCTCTGAGCCCTCTTTACCAAATGCTGCACCTGCGGGATTTCGCAAGTGCAGAAACCCAGCCTGTTGCGAACGGCCCATTGCCGACCTTCGTGCGTGTTGCAGCGAACGGCAGCAAGGAGCCCAGATTCCCCGATGCTGCGCAGCGTATAAAAGTCCGGTTTGAAAAATCTGACGGAATCACCTTAGAAATTTCGGCCCAGACCAGATCGGCCCTACCTTCGCGATGCTGCGGGCGCAGTCCGCATTGCTGCCATTCGTTACTGTTGCACCAATGTCCGATTTTAAATGCTAGGCTCCAACATTTATTGCGGGGGGTTTTGAAATTGGATCTCGTATTCCTCAGCTTTACTTTAGTGGCGGTCTCGGTAGACCTCATTCCACGAAGTTGTTTTGCCCCCTCTGCGTGGTATGTCTCGGATGTGCCAACGAAATGGGTATCGTCCTAACTTAACCAAACGGGAGATTCTGATGGATAATTGGGTCACAAACGCAATTCGCCAGATCAATGCAGACGCGCATCGTTCCGCGGACACGCACTTGTTCAAGCTTCCATTGCCGCGTTTGGCAGGTGTGGATATTTATTTGAAGGACGAGAGCACGCACCCCACCGGCAGTCTCAAACACCGTCTTGCGCGGTCGCTGTTTCTGTACGCGTTGTGCAATGGTAATATCAAAGCGGATACAACGGTTATCGAGGCGTCTTCCGGCAGTACGGCAGTGTCAGAAGCCTATTTCGCGCGGATGATTGGTGTCCCTTTCATCGCGGTCGTCCCCAAAAGCATCGCACGCAGCAAAATCGAGCAGATCGAATTTTATGGCGGCAAAGCGCATTTCGTTGACGCTGCACCGCAGATGCATGACGCCGCAGTCGCATTGGCAGCCTCGATCGGTGGTTTCTTTATGGATCAATTCACATTCGCCGAACGTGCAACAGATTGGCGGGGCAACAATAACATTGCCGAAAGCATGTTTACGCAAATGGAACGCGAACCCTATCCTATTCCTGCGCATCTGGTCATGAGCGCGGGAACAGGCGGCACCTCGGCCACATTGGGTCGTTATATTCGCTACAAGGGATATGAAACGGAACTGACTGTTGTTGATCCCGAAAACTCTGTCTTTTATGAAAGCTATATGACAGGCGACACAAGTTTGGTGTCGGATAAATCCAGTCTTATCGAAGGTATCGGGCGGCCCAAGGTCGAACTCTCCTTTCAACCTTCTGTCATCGATCACATGATCAAAGTCCCCGACGCGGCAAGTATTGCAACGATGCTTTGGTTGATAAACCTGATCGGTCGCAAAACAGGCCCCTCTACGGGAACGAACCTTTGGGGCGCACTTAATTGCGCGCAAGACATGGCAAGTGCGGGCAAAGAAGGCTCCATCGTTACGGTGTTATGTGACAGTGGTGAGCGTTATCTCGACACCCATCATAATCCAGACTGGGTACGCAATAACATTGGCGATTATCAGGAGTTTTCAGACCACCTGAACGCCCACTTTAGCTAAATAGCCAAGGTTGATAAGATCATTCCCCAAACCCGACTACCCTGCCCATTTGCGTTTCGCTGCATGAGCAGCATAGAAAAAGCGGCCATTGGCCAAAAAACTACCAAAGTCGGCTTTGTCC
>RCND010001962.1_pt1 | contig 11525 bp, 7 predicted proteins | sample 2041351 | NCBI WGS metagenome assembly RCND01 (sample SAMN09708230, study PRJNA481090) | Marine sediment metagenome, whole genome shotgun sequencing project. | biome: marine sediment; feature: ocean; material: sediment; isolation source: Sewage treatment plant 12B marine sediment (STP12B) ...
TTAAGACTTCCTAAATCGTGAAAAAAGAATTCTTTAGAATCTGTCATTGACACAAATAAACCATTCGGAAATTTTGAACCTAATGTTTGGGTTGTAGCCTCACAGCCATCTGTTTCTGTGGTGCCTAAGTTTATTTCTTTTATAAAATTATTTGTCTTTCTATCAAAAACTAAAAAACTATGAGCTTGTTGGTTAGAAACTATTAAAAATCCAGAACTATCGGTCTGTTTTACAATCGCAATACCTTCGATATCTTTATTAAAATTGTCTCCACCAAAACAAGCCAATTCTTCATTACCTTTTTCCGGATTTGCGTAATATTTACGAATACAATGCATCTCATCAGAATAATAGATAAATCCTAATTCATTATCTACAGCGATGGCTTCAACCTCTTTTTTACCACTAAAATCCCCAAATTTTCTTACGAACTTAGTGCTTACGCCCAAACTATCAGAGACTAATTGGTATTGATACAGATAGTTTTTAAGTGGTCCTATTTTCCGACTTACTATTGCGTACATTTCATTAGAAAGCAGATCGGTATACAACGCAATTCCCATTGGTCTTCTATTTTGTAAATCTGTTTCGTCTTCAAAAACAGGAAATCCGCCATTATCTAATGGTTTCATCTCTGGAACAGAAAATAAGCGTATTTGATTTTTTTCGCGCTCAGTGAATACTAAAATATCCGTTTTTGTAGAATCATTTAGTATAAAACCGTATGCTATATCTACGTTATTTGGATAGCTTAAACCTGTTATTGATTTGGATTTTACAATTTTGCCGTCTAAATTAAAAGCATAAACACCGCCATTCGTTTCGTCTTTATCGGTACCGAAAACAAGGCTTTCATCGCTGTTAGTTTTATTCACCCAAATCGCAGGATCATCAGTGTCGTGAGGTGTTTTTTCCGTAATTAATACAGGACTTATTTCTGGGATTTTCTTTACACAAGAGGTAAGGCAAACAATTAGTAATAGCCCTAAAAAACTTAAATTATTTTCTTTTAAATACATCATATTTCAATCCAAAGGTTAAACGTCTTCCATAAAATTCTGCCTGCATTGTTCTACTACTTACGCCCTGGTAGTAGCGCAATGGTTGGTTAGTAACATTGTTTAAATCAGCGTAAATTCTTAAATTAGGGTTTACAGCATAGCTGACATTAAAATCAACTAAAAACTGCTCATCGTAGTAACGGTCTTCAAATGCTCTTCCACCAATTTCATCTATATAGGCATCAGAGTAGTTTGCAGATAAACGGATATTAAATTTCTTATCGTTATAAGCTAAAGATGCATTAAACATGTTTGGTGCTGTACCCGGTAGATCTAAATCAGTGCGCTCATCACCATCCTCATTTGCTACACCATCTGCACTAGATGTTAAGTAAGTATAATTTAAATAAATACTTAAATTTTTAGCAAAGCCAGGAAAAAAGTCTAAACGTCTTTGAAATGCAAATTCTGCACCGAAGATCGTCGCTCCATCACCATTTTGAGGTTGAAAAACATCAAAACCAGTGGCATCATCTTCAAATTGTGACGTATAAATAAAGTCCTCTAGATCTTTATAAAACAAACCACCAGATAAAATACCAACACTCTTAAAATAATATTCACCCATAAGATCAAACGCCATTGAGGTTGTTGGATTTAATTCTGGATTACCTAAAAATATTTCTTCATCACTTCCAACAATATCCACAGATGGTATTAAATCCGCATAATTTGGTCGTGCTAATGTATTAGTCCAGGCAAAACGGAGTACTGTTCTTGAATTTAAATCATATTTTAAATGAACACTAGGTAAAATATTACTGTACGAACTTTCTTCGGTTACCTCGCCAACCAAGTCTTCTTCGTCCTCAATTTGGTTTCCTTTAGCCGTAATATTTGTATGTTCAATTCTTAAACCTGCTAAAATTGTTAATTTATCTGATACTTTTTGATTTGCCATCGCGTAACCTGCTAAAACATTTTCTTTCACATTAAAATTAGCTCTTAAAAATTCATCGAAAACCAATTCACCATCAATAAGATTTAAATCACCAAGCCAAGATTCACTAACAAAAGAACCAATTTGATATTCATTTCCTGCTAAATAGTCAATATCTGAATAATCTCTAGTTGTTGTATCTGCCATCGTCGGAAAGACGTCTTCTAAATCAAATTCAAAGAAATTATTATCTCTTACTTTATTTTTAAAACGACCTCTTAAACCAAACTTTACAAATCCATCCCCTTTATTAAAGAAATCTGATGGTAATTGAAAATTTAAAAACACATTTAGATCCTCTTCCTCTGTATATTGATTTTCTTCCGTAATTTCTCCATATTCAAAATTAGATAAGTTGTTAGCTTCATTAATATCAACTGGTGTAAAAAGCGGAAATTCAGAATCCGTTACTCGATTATTAATGATATATTCTGATTCAAACTCGGCATACCTTTCATTTAATCGCTCTTCAGATGCTTTTGCATAAGACACCATCCAATCCATTTTTAAATTACCAAGTAGATGATTACCACCAAGACTATAATTTTGCATGCGTTGGTCTTCTAATCTTGTATTCCTATTTCTATCATTATCAATACCACCTTTGGTCTGTCTTTTAATTTCAACAGGAAATCGTGTGGGCAGACCATCACTATTGATATCAAAATCACCAATTTCTATGTCTTCACCATCTAAAATTTCTTGCTCTAATCGGTAACGATTTTCACGGTCATCTCTCCAATTATACATCGTTTTTAAAAAGATAGCGTTATTGGCATTAAAATTATAATCAAAATTAGCAGAAAAACTTCGTCTTACGCGTTGTACAATATAAGAGCGTTGTTCAAAGACATTCGTATATGGATTAACATCAGCCTCTACCACTTCAGTTCCATCAAAATATTCGAATTCATCTGCCCATTCGGCTTCGATATTATCAGAACCAAAGTCATTATCTAGTATTGATGCTGAAACCATCCAACCAAACTTTCCGTTTTCACTTCTATTACCGAGTAAAAACGAACCATTTAAGATTCTCTTGTCGGTTATAAAACTCAGTCCAGAGCCAGCAGTAGCAGATAACCTAAATCCTTCTGGAGCCGTTCGCGTAACTAAATTAACAGAACCACCAAGAGCATCACCATCCATATCTGGAGTTACAGCCTTGTTTACCTCTATTGATTGAATCATATCCGCAGGAATTAAATCCAGTTGAATATTTCTATTATCGCCTTCTGCAGAAGGTATTCTAGAACCATTAAGCGTTACTGAATTTAGTTGAGGGGCTAAACCTCGAACAATAATATTCCGTGCCTCACCTTGATCTACCTGCATTGTAATCCCAGGAATTCGCTTTACAGCATCACCAATATTAGCATCTGGGAACTTACCAATCTGGTCTGTAGAGACTATATTGGTTATATTCTGTTTGTTCTTTTGAGTATTCAACGCTTTGGCTTGACCTCCACTAAAACCTGTAATAAGGACACCATCTAGTTGTTCGGATTGTGATATTAGAACAACTTTAATTTCTACAGTTTTATTCTCTATTACCTCGACCTCAACATCCTTATCGGCAAAACCTAAGTACTCTATTTTAAGCGTTTGATTACCAACTGGAACATTCAACAATAAAAATTTTCCGTCTGCATCAGATATGGCCCCTTTTTTTAAGTTAGTAATTGAAACTGCGGCATAAGGAACATAAAGGCCTTGATTGTCTGTTATAGTGCCTTGTAAATTACCCTCTTGAGAAAACATCGATAGGGCAGATAAAAACGTCAATAAGACGAAAACATAAAGTTTTTTCATAGCAATAATTTTTGGTTAATTAATTAGTAGCGAAATAAATGATTCTAACCGCAAATCATTTTACCCTAGGTTTAACAAACCTTTACGATATGCCCTTTTATCTGTGGTATTTAATTTTCTATTAACCTTTTTTAAACATTTAGATAATTATCAAAATGAATTTAAACTAAGTTGTGTTATCTTTCGTTATGGATTTTAAATCGAAACTACCCAACGTTGGCACAACCATTTTCACCACAATGAGCGCTTTAGCAAACACGCATAACGCTTTAAATCTATCTCAAGGCTTTCCTAATTATCCAAGTTCTCAAAAACTAAATGATTTGGTGACTAATGCCATGAATAATGGTTACAACCAATATGCGCCAATGGCTGGGAATTTAGATTTACGATTGGCGATTTCAAACAAATACAAATTGCTTTACAAAAGCACTTATCACCCTGAAAAAGAAATTACGGTTACTGCTGGAGCCACTCAAGCCATTTATACAATAGTCTCTGCCTTTATAAGACCAAATGACGAGGTGATCATTTTTAAACCTGCTTACGATTGTTATGAACCAGCAATAGAAGTCAATGGTGGTAAAACGATTCCGATTCAATTATCAGCGCCAGACTATAAGGTCAATTGGGAAGAGGTGGCTTCAAAAATAACGACGAAGACTAAAATGATGATCATCAATTCACCTCACAATCCAAGTGGAACGATTTGGACTGAAGATGATATGCTACAACTTCAAAAACTCACAAAAGACACTAATATTATTGTTTTGAGTGATGAGGTTTACGAACATATTGTATTTGATGATGAGAAGCACCAAAGTGCGTGCTTGTTTGAAGATTTAAAAAAGCGCAGTTTTATTACCGCTTCTTTTGGTAAAACATTTCACAATACAGGCTGGAAAATTGGCTACTGTTGTGCACCAGAGGTTTTAATGGCCGAATTTAGAAAAGTCCATCAGTTTAATGTGTTTTCTGTACATCACCCTGCGCAAAAAGGGATCGCAGATTATATGCAAGATGCGGAAACCTATTTAGGCTTAAACTCTTTTTTTCAGCAAAAGCGTGATTTATTTTTGAACTTAATATCAGCATCTCGGTTTAAGTTTAAACCCTCAAAAGGCACTTATTTTCAGGTTTTAGACTATTCTGAGATTACAGATGAATATGATGTAGATTTTGCGAAACGGCTAACTAGAGATTTTAAAATAGCCTCGATTCCACTTTCTGTGTTCAATGAAAATAATCAAGATGATAAGGTGCTACGATTTTGTTTTGCCAAAACGGACGAAACTTTAGTAAAAGCTTCTGAGATTTTATGTAGAATTTAAGTTACTTTGTGTATGTCCATAGATCTGGCTTATCTTTTTTGCTCAAGATATAATAAGTATTAGAGGTAAAAAAACCTATTTTGATTTTTAAAGGGATCATCGAAACTTTAAGCCTGAAAGAAAAACAGGATATTCTAAAGTAAACAGTTATGATTTCTGAGATAGAAAATATAATAATGGCCATCCAAAAAATTAGAAATACATAAAAGAAAGTAAAGAAAAACTAATCTATGAGTAATTCGCTAACCGTTGCTTTAATTCAAACACATTTAATCTGGGAAAACCCAGAAGAAAATAGGCGCATATTAAACGATAAAATCAATGCTATTGAAACCGGTGTTGATCTTATTATTTTACCAGAGATGTTCACCTCTGGTTTTACCATGAATGCTACTGAGATTGCTGAGACTATGGATGGAAAGACCATCTCTTGGCTTAAAACTAAAGCCGAAGAAAAGCACGTTGCGATTATCGGTAGTTTAATAATTTCTGAAAATGATAAGTTTTACAACCGCTTGGTCTGTGTGGAACCTTCTGGTCATATCATACCATATGATAAACGCCATACCTTTACCTTAGCTGGCGAACATAAAGTCTATACCGCGGGTACTGAAAAAGTGATTTTTAATTATAAAGGCTGGACAATTTGTCCTCTAGTTTGCTACGATTTACGTTTCCCTGTTTGGGCTAGAAATGTAGAAGATTATGATCTTTTACTTTATGTGGCTAATTGGCCAAAAGTGAGAATTAGTGCTTGGGATGCTCTTTTAAAAGCAAGAGCTATTGAAAATATGGCCTATTGTATAGGGGTCAACCGTGTTGGGCTAGATGGTAATAATTATGAATACTCAGGACATTCTGGTGCGTATGACGTTTTAGGACATAGAATGGATGCCATTGAAGAAAACAAAGAAGTAACAGAAATAGTTGTTTTAGAAAAAGCCCAAATTAAAAAATACAGAGCAAAGCTTAACTTCTTAACTGATAAAGACGATTTTAATCTAGTAAAATAAAGTCTATAATATTATCGAAACTAGATCGAACCTCGTCAATTGAAGGGGCATAGCTCACGCGTTCTGGTTGAATGCCTAAGAGATAATTACCGGTGTCATGTTTGCCATTTCCATTCGTGTCATGAATAACGCGAAGCGCATATAATTTAGGTGATAAGTCGCTAAAATCGACCACAGGTGATGCCGTGGTATAACGTTCATACATTACTTTGCCTTTGTTGTCTACCAATTGCACAATCAGAGGAAACTTAGCATTTCTAAGATTAACTCTTATGTTACCATACTCCGAATTCAGTTTTGTCTTAAACACATAAATTAAGGTGTCTTTGTTTGTGCCTTCATAGAAATCTGTAAAAGTACCAGGCAACATCGTGAAGTTATATTTTTGGCCTTCCTGTTTATCAATAGGGAATTTATAACGATTAAAAATAGAATCGTATTCTACTTTATACCTTAAGGTCAATGAGTCTTTATCTATCAATCTAATTTTTGAGGTGTCAATCTTAGTTAATGGAATATTAGCAGCAATGGTAAACTCTTGATCAAAAGTTAAGGTTCCGGAGGATACTGCGTTCATTTTTAAGGAGTCCCCTTCAATTACGCGATAGCGATGTTTAAAAGTATCTATATATTTCTCATTAGTGACTTCAAAAAAGGTGGTGTCTATTTCGAATTTTGGTTTGTACCAATAATATAAGGTGTCTTTTTCTACATCTTTAACGATCCTTGTTTGGTAGCCTTTAGGTGTTTCACCTAAGATTTTAATGCGCATAGATTTGTAATCGCCTTCGTAAGGAAATATAATTCTAGTTTCACCATCTTGCTTTGGCTTTATTCCCTTAAAGTTGACGGCTTCTTTAAATAATGTGAGTTTGTATGAGGAGTCTGAAGGAACCGTAATATAGCCCTCTTTAAAACCTATTTTATCAGCTTTCTGATCAAATTTATAATTGCTGTTTTTATCTTTTAATGCAATGAGTTTATAAGTGCCAGCTTTAATGTTTTCTATGTTAAATGTTTTAAGACTGTCTAGCGTGTTTGTGATGTATCTTGGCTTTTCTTTATAAACAATTGAATCGGTATAAGTAGAATCGATATCATAGAGCATTACCGAAATATAGGTGTCTGGTTCTTCTAGTAAAGCGTCTTCAACAACTCCTTTTACGGATAAAGAATCAATAGTTGCACCTGTTGAAAATACATAGCGATAATAAGGATAAGGATTTCCTTCATTATTGTCAACAATACTCTCACCAAAATTAAAAGCATAAGTGGTGTTGTCTTGCAGTGTATCCTCTATTTTAATAGAAATATATTTACTAGCTCCACCCGCAGGAGAAATAATTGGGTCCGTATCTAGAGGCGGTGAAATTATAAGTTGTTTACGGAGATCCTTTATTTTCACATACTCATCAAAATAAATTCTAATTTCATCACCTTTAAAATTAGTTGAAAAATTCTCTGGTAAAGCTTTCAGTATTACTGGAGGCACTTCATCTTTTTCACCTCCCGTTGGTGTACCACGATTAGCGCAACTCGCAATAGTTATTGCAATAAAAAAAAGAATCAAAATTCGCATTAAATGTAAACGCATCTACTTCAAATAATTTAGTACAAAGAAACAATATAATTAGTTAGAAACGAAAAAATCAATCTGCAATTGCCATCGTTGCCAGACTTAACTTAATATTATCAATTTTTAACAAAACCGAAGCACATGCTTCTACAGTGGCACCAGTAGTTACAATATCATCAACCAATAAAATATGTTTTCCTTTTAGAGATTTATTTTCTGTGATGCAAAACAGTTCTTCATCATTCCATCGTGTTAAGCGTCCTTTAAAGACTTGGGTTTGTGAAGACTTCGTTTTTACTAAAACCGAATCATTATAATCTGCACCTAGAGCTGCAGCTATTTCTTTTCCAAATTTTGTAACCTGATTATAACCTCGTTTTCGCAATTTTGTTTTGTATAATGGCACAGGTATAACAACATCAATAGTATGATAGGCATCAATGGTGCTCAGCTCTGACCCTAACCATTTCCCTAAAAATTGGCCGATCTGTTCATGACCTCTATATTTTAAATTGTGTAATAGTTGTTGTACAATTCCTTTTTTCGAAAAATGTAATAATGCTGTTGCATTATCAAGTTTTACACGACCATAAACTGTTTTTTTTACAGTTTCAGAATCATTAAAATGAAAGTCAGTAACTGGTAACTGATGTCTGCACGAGGTGCATATAACGAGCTCATTATCACTCAAAATAGTATTACAGGCCTCGCATACTAAAGGAAAGAACAGTTTTAACAAATTTTTCATCACTTAATCGAATAAAATAAAATTACACTTTAATTAACTCTAGTTTCGTACCAAATTAAGAAATTATTAATGATAGTTAACCCTCAATTATTTAGCTATAGATTAATTATAAGCTCTTTGGTGGTCGTTTTAACCGTTTTAGGGATTGTTAGCTTTACAAATTATAAGTCTAATGAATCTCATGAAGAATTCCTAAAACAAGAGAAAGTTTTGATAGTAAATGAACTATCAGAACTATTGACAAGTTATGACGAACTGACTGAAGATTATGATCTAATGACTTCCCATGTCCAGAGGGCACAACAGGAGACTAATAGTGCTTTGGACTCGCTAAAATTAGTGCAAAGTGAGTTATCCGTTATCAGTAAGTTTAAAAATCAACAGGCACCATTAGATACTAAAAGTGAGGTGGTCTTAACCACTGTAGATTCTTTAAGTTCTGAAAACCTAAAGCTAAAAAGCGATAAATCGAATACACAAGAAATCTTTAAAAGGAAAGCGATTTTAGCAAATCAATTAGAGTTGACTAACGATTCTCTCAACGCAATTATTGAGAAGGCAGCCATTTTAAAGGCCAGTAGCATAGAGGTTCAGGCTTTTAAATTTAAATCTGATAAAAAACACTTTACTGATATAGCAAAACGTGCGAATAGTATTGATGTTTGCATTACTCTAGCTGAAAACCCTCTAACAACTAGAGGAACAAAAGATATTTATATACAGATTGTAAGTCCGGCAGGTAATGTGCTCTCAGATAAAGGAGAAATTACTTTTGGTGATTCTTCTCTAATCTATAGTGAAAAAGAAGTGGTTACTTACACTAATGAAAACTTAGAAATCTGCACTGTAATTGAAGCTAAAAATGAAGATTTCCCTCTTTTAAAGGGTTATTATTTTATTAATGTCTTTAATAATAACACAAGACTTGGTAGCACAAGTATAAAATTAAAGTAATCTAATCACATAATTTTTTAAAAACCGCTCTGTTAATCAGAGCGGTTTTCTATTTTTGCACCATGGCAAACGAAGATCAATTTAAAAAAGTAATCTCTCATGCAAAGGAGTATGGTTACGTGTTTCAGAGTAGTGAAATCTATGATGGCTTAAGTGCCGTGTATGACTACGCTCAAAACGGCGCAGAGTTAAAGAAAAATATACGTGACTATTGGTGGAAATCTATGGTACAAATGCACGATAATATTGTAGGTATTGATGCCTCAATATTTATGCATCCAACCACTTGGAAAGCTTCAGGCCACGTAGATGCGTTTAATGACCCTTTAATTGATAATAAAGACTCTAAAAAACGCTACAGAGCAGATGTTTTAGTTGAAGACTATTGTTTAAAAATCGAAGCTAAAATTAATAAGGAGGTTGCAAAAGCAGCGAAACGTTTTGGTGATGCCTTTAATAAAGAAGAATTTTTATCTACTAATGGACGTGTTGTTGGCTATCAAGAAAAAATAGATACGATTCTTAAACGTTTGGGACAATCTTTAGAAAAAGAAGATTTAGCAGATGTAAAGGCATTGATTGAAGAACTTGAAATAGCAGATCCTTTAACAGGCAGTCGAAATTGGACAGACGTAAAGCAATTCAACCTCATGTTTGGCACGAAGCTAGGAGCTTCTGCGGAGTCTGCAATGGACTTATATTTAAGACCAGAAACTGCACAAGGGATATTTGTAAACTTCTTAAACGTTCAGAAAACAGGTCGTATGAAGATTCCTTTCGGGATCGCTCAAACGGGTAAAGCCTTCAGAAATGAGATTGTCGCGAGACAATTTATTTTTAGAATGCGTGAATTTGAACAAATGGAAATGCAATTTTTCATTAAGCCAGGGACACAAAAGGAATGGTTTGAGTACTGGAAGGAGGCAAGAATGAAATGGCATAATTCTCTCGGATTAGGGGAAGATAATTACCGTTTCCACGATCATGAGAAATTAGCGCACTATGCAGATGCTGCTACAGATATTGAATTTAATTTCCCATTTGGGTTTAAAGAACTAGAAGGAATCCATTCCCGTACAGATTTTGATCTAAAACAACATCAAGAATTCTCTGGTAAAAAACTTCAGTATTTTGATCATGAAGAGAATGCGAGTTATACTCCTTATGTTTTAGAAACATCTATTGGTTTAGATCGTATGTTTTTGGCTGTCTTCTCAAATTCTTTAGTTGAAGAAGAACTAGAAAACAATACTACCAGAACCGTTTTAAAATTACCAGCCGTTTTAGCACCAACAAAAGCAGCTGTTTTTCCTTTAGTTAAAAAAGACGGTTTACCAGAAGTGGCGAAACAAATTGTGGAAGACTTAAAATGGGATTTTAATGTGTTTTACGATGAAAAAGATGCCGTTGGAAAACGTTACAGAAGACAAGACGCTAACGGAACACCATTTTGTATTACTGTAGATCACGAGACTTTAGAAAATAATACGGTTACGATCCGTCATAGAGATACGATGGAACAAAAACGTGTTAAGATCGAAGATTTAAAAGATCTAATTAAAGCAGAAGTTGATGTGAAGCATTGGCTGATGAAGATGAAATAATAAAATTCCTGAATTCCTGCGAAAGCAGTAATCTCATACTAAAAACACCCAAATTTTAAACGTTTGGGTGTTTTTTATTTTATTCAGTAACATTATTTAAAAACGATACCCTAAGTTGAAGCCAAACTTTCCTACTAGACTAGTTTCATCATAACCATTTTCAAATAGATTTCTTCCAATTCCTCCAGATAGCTCAAATACAAAGCCACTTTTAGTAACCCACTTTCCGCCTAATCCAAAACCTAGGGCAAAATCAGTAACCGTTTCTGTGTTAGTGATGAAATTACCATTTGTATTAGAGGTTATATCTCTATCAATTGAGTTTAGCATTCCAAAGCCTTCAAGAAAAAAACCTGCTGCGTACTTTTTTCCAAAGAAAATTCTATAATAAGGAGACACATAATAATTAAGGTCTGAATCTAAATTCTCATTATCAAAAGGAGTAAAAAAAGAGATCCCTAATGATGATTCTTCGTTTAAGTTTCT